>VOFC01002157.1_pt1 | contig 37842 bp, 48 predicted proteins | sample 5384161 | NCBI WGS metagenome assembly VOFC01 (sample SAMN12384722, study PRJNA508395) | human gut metagenome | isolation source: healthy gut B | host: Homo sapiens | reverse complement strand
TTTGTTTTATGAAACCCACCGCTCCTTCGTGCCATCCTTCCGGATGTTAACTTATGAACAACTTTTGGTATTGTCAATTTCGACAAAAAGTGCTGACCGTTTGATATTTATCTTGATGAAAAAAGTTCAACTAAAAAGAAGATAAAGATCAATCCGGATATCATATCCTATGGTTTTGGTGAGTATCGTACAATCCAAGACTATCCTATTCGTGGTCGCGCCACTTATCTCCATGTTCGTAAACGTAAATGGCGACAAATCTTCAATGAAATCTTCAGCTATGACTGGGATTTATCCGAATTTGACATTTTTGGGCTCAATTCTGAGTTCGTCTCTTAAAATCAGTGATTACCGGAACTGGGATCAGCTCGAACATGCGCATGACTACCTCCTTTATCCTGAAAACATTGGAGAAACCCTTTCTTTGGATGAAACTTGCCTGAGCAATGGAGATGTTTATACGATTCTGACCAATAAAGCAGCTAAAGGTCGTAAGGGTGCTTTAGTTGCAATGGTTCGTGGAGTGGCCACAGATGCAGTAAGCGGAATCTTGCGCAGGCTTCCGCACCGGAAACGGCTGTCTGTCAAGACTGTCACTACAGATTTATCTTCAGCCATGATGCTGACAGTCAGAAAGGTGTTTCCTGCCGCAAAGCTGATCAATGACCGTTTTCATGTACAGCAGCTCATGTCTGAGGCTGTTGACCAGTTAAGAATACGCTATCGGTGGAAAGTACTTGATGCGGAAAATCAGGCTATCAGGGAGCATCGCCAAAAGAAGAAAGAAACAAAGAGTAAGGCGGAAAGGGAGAGAATAGGGAAATGGGAACCTGAAAGAATGGAGAACGGAGAAACCCTGCCACAGATAGTAAGCAGAAGCAAACATATTATACTGAAACACTGGAGCAAATGGAATGAACAGCAAAAAGACTAGGGCTGCCATTCTCTTTGATAAATTTCCCAAGCTTCTGGAAGGATACAGCCTTAGCATGAAACTGACAGACATCTTCAACAAGAAGTCAAGTCCCGATGAAGCAAGGCTAAATCTCGCAAGATGGTACAATGAAGTGGAAAAGTTTGACTATATTGATAGTATCGGCGAAACGGTACCATCATAGCGCATGAATCGGTACCAACGTAGCGGAGAACGCATCTGCACTCAAGCGCTCCAACCTATACTCAACGTAGCGCATGAATCGGTGGCAAAATTGACAATTCAGTTCTGTATTTCAAATGCTGTCTTAAAGGCTTCCGATCAATCAATACCCTTTAAATATGGCAAACAGAACGTTGCAATATGGTAAAATTAAAAGAGCATTTCAAATGCTGTCTTGGATGAGTGAAGGGCAAATCCATAGTCTGCTGCAGTCTCCACCAACCCCAAAACCTTCTGAACAGAAAAACGAGTTGAAAGAGCTGCTGCCAGACTATGCAGAAGATCTTGCCAGACACCGCCACCTGACCATACAGTTGCTACACGAGGAATATCTCAAGGAGCATCCCAACGGCTATGCGTACACGCAGTTCAAGAAGCATATCCGTGATTATCAGTATGCCAACAACCTGTCTTACCACAACACTTTACATCCCGGGATGTGAGATGCAGATTGATTTTGCTGGTGACAAACTCTATGTTACAGACCGGAAAAAGTCAGGAGCATATACCCGTAGTTGTCCTCTGCTGTATGCTGCCGTTCAGCGGTATGGGCTATGCCAAAGCCATGTATCATGCAAGCATGGAATACTTTTCAGTGGCTTGTCGGATGCCATAACCTATTTTGGAGGATGTCCTGAGGTGTGCAAGAGCGACAACATGACCCAATGGGTGAAAAAAAGTCAGACCGTTACGAGCCTACATTCAACAATGCTGCTCTGGAATGGTCAAGCTACTACAATACTACCCTGGAGGCTTGCCGTGTACGGAAGCCACGTGATAAAGGTCCTGTAGAAGGAATCGTATACAAGTTCTACCAGTTTATATATGCCGCCATCCGACATGAAGCCTTTCATTCTTTGGATGAACTCAACAGCCGTATCTTTGAATTGACAGACAAGTTTAATGACCGTCCTTCCAGAACTACCGGAAAAAGCCGCAGGAGTGTGTTTGAAGCCGAAGAACAAGGCTGTCTTGGGCCGCTCCCCCATCACCCCTTTCCGCTTCCGTTACCGCAAGGAAGTGAAACTAACCGGTGATTACCATGTCACCGTAGGACGGCTTGAAGAACGGCATCTTTACAGCGTCCCATACATTTATGTAGGACAAAGAGTAACCGTGGTCTGGGATACAGAAACCGTGGAAGTATATCTGAACACCCAACGAATAGCCCTGCATAAAAAAAAGCTTCATAGCCGGACGTTCTACAGAGGACGCGCACATGCCTGAGAATCATCTGGAATACCAGCACAGCAAAGGACGGAATGCCGCCTTTTTACCTGGAAGAGGCAGAGGTTATCGGCATGTATACACTGAAAGCCGTAGAAAAGGTATTGGCTTCACCGAAGTACGTAAGCCATGCCTACCGCTCTTGCGAAGGTATATTGTCCTTGCGTAAAAATATGGTAAGGAAAGGCTTGAGAATGCCTGCAAGCGTGTGTCTGAAAGCGGAACCGTAACTTACAGCATGCTCAAGAATATCCTTCAGAACAATCTGGATAAAGCTGAAAACCGGTCCAATGTATGCTGTATCCCAACCAATGAATATGTACAGGGTGCAGAAGCGTTTTCCAACATTTAAACTCTTATTTATATGAATACACAGAAACCATCATACAACTCAAGGAGTTGAAACTGAAGGGAATGGCGAATACGCTGGAATCCCTGATGACTCTTCCGGTGCAAAGCCGTCCCTCATTTGATTTTGCCATAGCCAAGATGGTAGAGGCAGAAATACTGGAAAGGAAGGAACGTAAAACAGAAATGTTCCTCAAAACCAGCAAACTCCGCTACAGTGCCATGATTGAGGATGTTGCCTGTGGAGCAGAACGCAACATTACAACTGAACAGCTGGCTGCACTGGCCGACTGTTCCTTCATACTCTTGACGCAACGTATCAAACTGGAATTAGCACGACTATTATTCGAATTCAGTTTGACATCATCTTTACCAAGAGTTAGATGTACAGAATTCGCGGCCTTCTCTCTATCAGTAGAACTACACCAATAATAACCATTAGTATCTACTGCAGTTAATTTTCCATTCTTGCGACTACGCCATCCTCCTATCGGATACCACCAGTTTTGTCCGCTATCATCCACCATAATATATCCCTTACTCCATTCTGCTGCAGCAAAAAATACTTGAAGTTTTATCGTAACCTTCGCTGGCTCCCATCCATGTATCATTAGGAGCTACCATATAACCTTCTGGACTCGGGTCATATATAGATTTTGTAAGATTGGATGCTTTCGGATAAGTATATCCCTCTGATTCCCCCATAATGCCCAATCAGCATAGTATAGCCAATCGTAAGCACAATAATAAGGTGGATTAGCTGTATTGCTTTTTACTCGAGAATACATAATGAACTTTGTTGGATTTTGTATGGCATATTTCACATTGCCTGTACTTTCTCCACCTTTAACTGTAGCAAAAGCAACTTCTCCAACTTCATTGTACATTTTGGCATTACTATTTTTTCCATACTCCCCTGTACCTACAAACGGATCTTTCCGTCCCCATTGATAAAGTAATCCTATAGAGGAACGTTCTCCAGGAATAACGGAAGTCGCCCCTAAATTTCTGTCAAGTACAGTATAGCTATTTCCCTTTACATTCATACCCAAATGCTGTTCCTTGACCTCTGTCACCCAAATATGGAATGACCACAAAATCTTAGCATCTTCCCTTTTAGGATCATCCTTGTCATAAATAGCTATCACTGCATTCCCTGGTCGTCCGTCAAGATTTACAGTAAATGATTTACGATCTGAAGAGAGTGTTACTCCCTTTACAAAAATCAGAAGAAACATCATTCCACAATTGTGCAGCAGACAACGGTAAATAATTATCTCCTGCCGAGATATTCTCATATGCATAAACAGGACTAGTAGTATAATAGGCAGCACAATTCACTGTAACAGAGAGCTGTCCCGGTGGTACTATCACACAATTAGAGGTACTACATAATAATAAGTCCACATTTCCCAATCTATATTATCAAGCGTTGCAGTAAGTATTTTACCTGCTTCTATAGATTTTCCTGTTAAATCAAGGCTATACGTTCCTCCTCCTTTCGAAGCCACAAGCATCACATCCAATTTTCCAGTAAATGTTTGCGGAGGTAGAGCGATAATAGCCTCATTATTCTCAGTTATATCAATATTTCCTTTTTAAAACAACTTCACGAGACATATTTTCCTTAGTGATAATATTACCACTTTCCAAATCCAATTCTATACATCCAGCCATTATATCATCCGATTCTGATTTCAAAACGACAGATGATATAGAAGCAAATTCCTGATTGGCAGGTATTATCAATTTTAACGCACCCAATGCCGGTTTCAATTTCAAATCCGCCAATCCTTCATTATCAGCAACAGCATAATACGGACATGCTGCTGCATCAACTCCGCCAGTACGGTAAATCTGGTCCTTGGGCATGTTAAACTTCATTCGCTCCTCTTGCAGCTGTACGCTTAAAGGATAATATACCGTGTATTTTTCCTCGGCAGGCACTTCATATAAACTAACCAGCCCTTTTTGACAAGACTTGTACCTCTTTACCATTAATACCGATTTTTCCACCGGAAGGAATATTCAAAGCAAAAAGCTTCATCACCTTCTACTTTTATATGAAAAGAATTAGGTTGTTCTATAAAGACTTCCTCCATTTTTTCTTCGGTACAACCAACTACTGCCATTACTCCGGCAAATAGCAGGTATTTCATCAATAACTTTATCATATAAAAATTATTTATCCAATCTTTCATCAAGCGTAAATATATAATTCTCAATATTGGTATATCCGTTTTCTGCCATTTGTGAAGCATCGTCCGGATTATTCTTATCCAAACCATATCCGTCTTCAAACTCATCAGGCATACCGTCACCATCAGTATCTGAGAGACTCACTCCAGATTTTATTTCACCTGCACCACCTAAAGGAAACTGTTGTGTATCCTGCTCATTTTGGATTATAGTCCCTTTTTCTCCCAATGAAGTCAGTTCGCTGATAAGATAAGCATCCACCTGATCGCGCACAGGCAGACTTGCACCAACATATTTCACAATCCATTCATACGCTTTTTCGGCATCCGATTGTTGAGAAATAGTAGGAAATATTTCCGGACACGTAGCAAGAAAAGTCGGATTACCAGAACAAAGTTCTTCCCAATTGACCGCAGGAAGTATTTCTACCCCATTCAAAACCCCATTCTTATCTTCATCATAAAAGTTTCCAACGCAATAAGTATTAAAACGTTCATTTCCACCGATAAACGGTTTGGTTGGTGACATATCAACCAATTCCACCTTTATGCTGCCATCTTCCTGACGTACATTCTGCCAGTTAACCACAGGACCTTTAATAAAATAGTTATTTTCAATTGAGGTCAGCGAACTGACTTCAGAATCACCGCTCATGTTATACGCAGCACCACTTCCCCAATTATATACAACATTATTCACGAATTGGTTCAGCCCCTTAACTTTCGGATTACGAGTCTTGTTATCAATATAAAGGTTACGAAACAATGTGATTCCATTTTCAAGATCGGTTTGCATCAATCCACCGCAAGAATGATTCTGTAATCCCTGTCCAATAATAGAATTCTGTATAGTAATGTTACGTGCCGTAGTACTGTTTATAGAAAAATTCTCATCACGTCCCCACGTTACAGACAAGTGATCAAATATCATATTTTCTCCATCAGCCACTCCCGCGGCATCCTTGCCATCAGAACCTTTAATTCCCATACGAATACGCAAATGACGACATATTAAATTATCTGCATCCGTAAACGATACACGATTACCATACAATACAATACCATCACCGGGGGTAAATCTGCCCGGCTATCGTCAGATTTTTTGAGAAAATCAATGTCGACTTTAGGTTTATGATACCAGCTACATCAAATACAATAATACGGTCAGACTTACTCACTGCATCTCGAAAAGAACCTTCACCATCATCATTAAGATTAGTAACGTGATATATTTCTCCACCACGTCCACCTGTAGCATATCGTCCAAAACCTTCTGCACCAGGAAAGGCAAGCACCTCACCATAATCGGGAAACTTTCCGGAATCTCCTTTAACATATACTTCTTTTTGTGTTTATTTCTTCAGTGCATCCAGTACAAGCCAACAACATACTTAAAAGAAAAGTCTTCGTCATTTTCATACTTTCAATAATATTAGAGGTTAATAAAAGCGTGGTCTCAAACTGCGCTATAAATGCCACAGTCACAAAACCACGCTCCAGTCTATGAGAAGTTTGCTATCAATAGCCAGGTAATTGAGTCAGATTTGGATTATCTATCAAAGGATGTCCACTAGATTTTGCAGCAAACGGACATAATTCAGAAAAAGTTCTCCTTGAAACCATAAAATAATCCATCAGAACCATCCCTTTATCAATCCAAGCAGGATAAGAACCTCCATTTTCCTCCGAACCGGTAGGCTGTTGATAAATAATCTTACCTACTTGTATCTTACCTCTAGCAGATTTGGCAAATCCGACGACAGCTTGTCCTTTCATATTGAACTCACTGCTGAAAGCTTCAAACATTGCCCTAGGATACCATTTATCCTGCGAAGTTACATTAGAACGATGATTCTTCACAATTTCAATCAGTTTTGTTTCATAATCACTATACTGCTTTTCGTCTTCTGGAATATTTTTTACTGTAGCTATCTCCGTAGGATCTGTCAGTTCAATATAATCTATGGCAAGGAACTTATCACCGTACTTTTGACCGTCTTCCTGATATTTATACAATCTATATTTCGGCACATTGGCATATGCACCCTTACGATCGGATAAGTCTTTCATATCCTGCTTGGCCTGATTCAACTCCTTGGCCAAACGTCCCATACGAGTCAAATCACTACGAAGAGTAAATTCGCCCGCAAATTCCCACTTACGTTCCTGCACAAGCGCATCCTCAAAACCTTGCTGATCGGTTGAATAGGCAACTCACCCACTCCGGCACGGGTACGTACTTCCTTCAAGGCAGCTTCAGCCTCGGGGAGTAGGACCGTTATTCAAGTAATTCTCCGTTTCAGCATACATCAAAAGTACATCTGAATAACGTATAAGCGGAATATTGATATTTCTTTGGCTTGCAGCTTGCGGTTACACACCATTGGATACGACACTTACCCAATAGTATAGAAGAATAAGTAGTACCGGTATCAATCCATGGTCCTTTTTTACCGCCATCTTTGGGATAGATACTATATGAAGTACATGTTACATCCCGACGAGTATCCTTTTTATCAAATGAAAGATAATAAGTTGGCAGAACAAACTGTAATGTCTTGCGTGAACCATATGTTCCATTATAAGAACCTGGCTGCAGATAAAGTCCGAATTCCGAATTGGTCTTGTCACCATATTCTGCCAATTGCCAAATCATTTCAGATTCAGTCTCCGTAAGTTTACGCTGGCAATGATTATACCACAGATATTGGAAACCACTCATTCCGTCTTTTTCCCTGTACCAATGAGTTCTTTCCATGTTCTTTGATTTGAAAGCATGCATCATTCGCAATTTCATATAATTCCTTAACACGTGTAGCATCATCCCGACGAGCCATTTTCAAAGTTGCAGGATCATTTGTCTCCAAATCCCAGCGCAATGAATAACCTCCTGCATAAAGAGCAATACGTGCCAGCAATGCATATGCTCCTTGTTTGGTAAGACGCTCGGTCGAAGTATAACCGCTCTCCTCGTACCAAGGTAACCATTCTGTAGCCTGTTGCAAATCCGAAACAATTTGGTCATATATACCATCACGAGGTGAACGTTTCGGATAAAAACGGTTCTCATCATTTGCATCCATTTCTTCCAGGGGAACATATACAGCAGGTACATCTCCATAGATACGTATCAAGTTGTGGTAACAGAATGCACGAATGGCCAATGCTTCACCTAACAATTGATTTCGCTTCACAGTTTCGGGCATCTTCTTCAAACGGCTGATAGCGACATTTGTTGATTCAATAATACGGTATCCCTCTTTAAAGATAGTTGTAACAGTGGTAGAACCAATGGGTCAAAATCATAATTACATGCCTTGTATTTACTACTGAAACCATCCTCTGCCGTATGCACTACCGTTTCACCCATACCAAGATTATAAAACATCTCCTTGTGTATAAGCCCTCTGTAACACCCTTGTACAAACAAATCCGCTTTTGCCTCATTCTCAAATATATAATCAACATCGTCAGAGGTATAAGACTCCATTTCCAGCCAATCAGTGCATGATGTCATGCTCATACCCAACGAGAAACTGAGTATTGCCACCATAACCAGTTTCTTTTTCAAACCAGCCCATTTAAATATTTTGCTATTCATATTCTTTTTTCTAATTAAAACGTTAAATTAAGACCAACAACATAACTTCTTGAACGGGGATATGCGGAACTGTCATATCCCGGAGTAGTACCACGTTATCCTTAGCTGCTCTCACCTCAGGATCATAGCCTGAATATCCGGTTAGTGTAGCCACATTGTTAGCTGTAAAATAAATACGGGCATTGGAAATCATCGCTTTCTTCAACCACGTTTTCGGCAAGGTATACCCCAATGTAATCTGAGCCAACCGCAAGTAAGAACCGTCTTCAACAAAATAAGAAGAAGGATAGAAACCCCATTCCTTGTTATTTTTAGTCAATCCCCAAATACGTGCAGAACCATCGGGGTTCATTTCCTGCATACGTGACAGCGTTGCCTGTTTTCCTGTAGAAGGATCTACTACACGGTAATAGTTACTGAATTCCTGTGGAATATTCTCAAATATAGAATAAGTAGTTAAGCTCTGTTTATTTGCATTATAGATATCCTGGCCAATGGCAAATTTCAAGAAAACACTTAAATCAAAACCTTTATAAGTAAACGTATTATTGAAACCGCCGATACAATCTGGAGTTCCATTACCGATTTTCACATTTTTCTTAGTAAATATAGGATTCCCTTCTTCGTCTACATCATCGGCTGCATACTTAATATCACCTGGTTGAGGAGTTCCCGACTTAGGCTTCACAATTCCTTCACGCAAAGTCAGTTTACCATCTTTTCCCTCAATGAAATCCTCCGCTGTATAAATACCTTCATATTTATAACCGTACATTTCACCTAAAAGCTTCGCCGACTGTTGCATAGTAGGTAACCATACCAGAACGGGAATCACCTGCACTGAATGTCTTTTCAGTTTGTCCTTGTTCCAACGCTACTACTTTTGATTTATTAAAAGACAAATTCAAATCACTTGTCCAACTGAAGTTTTTAGTTCGGATATTCACTGTATTCAGAGTGACTTCCCAACCTCTGTTGCGCATCTTACCTACATTTTGATATTGTGTAGAATAACCTGTAGAAGATGGAACAACACAGTTCAATAACAAGTCATTCGCTTGATTATTATACCATTCTGCTGTCAAATTTACTCTGCTATTGAATAAAGATACATCAAGACCAACATTGGTAGCTACTTGCGTCTCCCATTTCAATTCCGGGTTACCCAACTGCGTACCTAATACATAAGCAGGATTAGTCATTACATTATTCATAGGGTAAGAGGTCAATGAAACATTAGTGCGGTAAGAGAAGCTTCCCACGCCATTGTTACCTGTAGTACCATAACCAACACGCAATTTCAAACTATTGACAACATCATTGATACGATTCTCTTTCCAGAAACTTTCTTCAGAAATTCTCCATGCAACTGAAGCTGAAGGAAAAAACTCCCCACTGGTGTCCTTTGGCAAATTTAGAAGAACCATCGGCACGAAGAGTTGCAGTCAGCAAATAACGTTCATCAAATGTATAGTTAGCGCGTAAGAAAGCAGAGACGATTCCACTATGCCCATGACCTGATTTCTTTTCTTCTTTCTACATTTCCCAATGAAATATCATCAATTCCATGGTTAGGATAGGGCATCTGCTTCACGCTGATAGAATTGCTTTCATCTTCACTATAACTCACTTCGTGACCCAATAAAAGATTTACCTTATGCTTCTTTGCAAAAGTCTGATTATAGTTCAAAGTATTCGTTATCTGATAAGAATAAGATTCACTATTTCCTATGCTTCCCGTCATACCCGTATTAACCGGGTCCATCAGGTAACCGGTAGAGCGTTCATCGGAAAATGAAGTGGATTTACTGCTATTCCATCTGTAGCTTCCGGCAATGCGGTAAGTAAAGTGTTTCAGAAAGTCAAACTCCAAACCGGCATTTACAGAAAACATACGAGAACGTTTATTGGAAGTAGAAGCTTCGTTCTGTATCAAAGGGTTAGAAGCCGTATAGGAACTCTCAGCTCCACGAAAATCTACATAGGTCTGCTCTGTCAACATTTGGTCACGGGTAAAGTATACTCTTCACCACTGATAGGTTGACGTAATACATACTTCATACCAGAATAACTGCCGCCGCCATCTACACTCTTGTTATTAAACATTGCGTTGACATCCAAGCGAATTCCTTTATAAAGTTCTGAATTGATTTTTGCACGGAAAGCACTTTTTATTGGCTGAATGATTGGCAAGCAAACCATCCTGTCCATTATAATTATAACTCAACATCACCTGAGTCTTTTCCGTTCCGGTAGAGATATTTACATTATGGCTCTGCGTCATGGCATATCCACCGAATACTTCATCCTGCCAGTCAATAGAAGATGCATCAGCGTAACGCTCATGTATACGGTCATATACACCCGTATAAAAACCTGCGGCATCTGTAGCCATGCCATCATCATAAAAAGCACTCCACGTAGGAGTAATACCTGTCAACTCAGCAAACTCATACTGGTATTTCACAAAAATCTTCTACATTAGACATTAAATCTAATTTTTTAGCTAACTTATCGAAAGAAAAATAGGTATTATAAGAAACTTGTGTCTTACCTTTCTTACCAGATTTAGTAGTAATCAAAATAATACCATTGAACCGCGAGCACCATAAATAGCTGTCGAAGAAGCATCTTTCAGTACGTCAATACTTTCAATGTCATTAATATCAATATTATCAAGAGCACTTCCCATCTCAAATCCATCTACAATATAAAGAGGTTCAGTACTTTGAGTCAATGACATACCACCACGAATGGTAATGTTGGCACCTGCACCTGGAGCACCACTCTCTGTTACGATATTTACACCGGCAGCTTTTCCTTGCAACGCCTGCATCGCGGTTGTTACCGGTACATTAGCTAATTCTTTACCACCTACCGATGAAATAGCACCTGTCAAATCTTTACGCTTCACCTTGGCATAACCAATAGCTACTACTTCTTCCAACATCACGGAAGACTCTTTCAACGTAACCTTATAATCAGTAGGTGTACCCAATCTGATTACAGCATCATCATATCCGATAAATTTAATCACCAAATCTCTAGCGGAAGAAGGTACTGAGATCCTGAACTTGCCATCCATATCAGTTATCGTACCGATAGAACTGTTGCCCTTTACTGTGACAGAAGCACCAATCACCACATCAACGGCGTCTCGAACCGTACCGGTAATTGTTCTATTTTGGGCAAAAATGCCGAGAGAACAGCCTGTTAACAGAAACATCAACAGACAAAGTTTTTTGTGTAGAATTCTCATAGTTTAACAATATAATTTTTAATTAATAATATAACAATCCAGCTAAAATGTCATAAAATAAATATAAGATTAACGATATTCAAGCACTGTATTCGAACACAATATCTGTATTGCAAAGATGATGCATTCTTAAAATTATTTATATATTACATTTGATACAAAGACTTTCTCTTTTGATTTTTTATTATGATTTAGAGTAATGCAAATAGAATAGTGTACAAAAAGCATTAGTTCTGCCAAATGCAGGCTACCTAACATTTAAGAAGCTAAGTTCAGGCATTTCAAAAAGAATTATTACCACAAGCAAATTTATTTCATCCGAACTAATACAAATAACCGATAACTTATATTTCGAGATTGATAAAATATCTATCTTTGCCGCAAATCTAACTGCAAACTACAAATGAACATGCACATTCCTTCCCGGCAGAACATATTTCGTGAAATGCGGGATTATTTAATGATTGCTTTAGGCATGATTATGTATGGTATCGGGTGGACAGTATTCCTGCTCCCCAACGATATTACCACAGGCGGAGTACCGGGTATCGCATCACTGGTATATTTCGCAACGGGACTACCGGTACAATATGTTTATTTCGGCATCAACTTCCTACTGTTATTGCTTGCTATCCGTATTTTAGGATGGAAGTTCAGCATCAAAACAATTTTTGCCGTTTTTACCCTGACTTCCTTTCTGCCAATCATTCAGCAACTGACAGCCGGCGTTCGCCTACTGCACGACCAGCCTTTCATGGCCTGTGTCATCGGAGCATCTTTCTGTGGCGGCGGCATCGGCATTGCTTTCTCTTCGAACGGAAGTACGGGCGGAACGGATATTATCGCAGCTATCATTAACAAATACAGGGACATTACACTGGGACGGGTCATGCTGTTTTGTGACCTTATCATTATCTCTTCCAGCTACTTCGTGCTGAAAGACTGGGAAAAAAGTAGTATACGGCTACGTCACCCTATACATCTGTAGTTTCGTTCTGGATCAAGTAGTAAACAGTGCGCGCCAATCCGTGCAGTTTTTCATCATCAGCGAAAAGTATGAGGAGATAGCCAGACATATCAATGTGTATCCTCACCGCGGCGCGACAGTTATAAATGCTTCCGGATTCTATACCGGCAAAGGAAATAAAAATGCTGTTTGTACTTGCCAAAAAACGGGAATCAACCATTATCTTCCGGCTGATAAAGACATAGACCCGAATGCCTTCGTGTCACAAAGTCAGGTAATCGGAGTATACGGAGAAGGATTCGACAAAATCAAAGTAAAATAAAAATCAAACATGAAGAATTAAGTATGAAAATTAAGTATAAGAGATAAGGAAAGCTACACTGCCCCTCTGATACTCTACATTAGAGCTTCTGTAAGCCTTATTATTTTATACCTTATACTTAATTATTGAACTTCCCTTCTTTCCACGTATAGATTATAGGGTCGCGGAGAAACGGTTTCAGTTTTTCCGCTGCTTCTTTTTCCATATAGTCGGGAGTGGTAAAAGTAAAAGTCAGCGTAGCGTCCTTCCCCGAAAGGTCGGCTTTCATTAGAAGCATATCAGCCTGAAGACGAGCATCCTGATAGCGGTACACATCTACCGTATCGGAAGCAGGCACAATAAAATCATCCATATTAGGTACTGATGCCAGATAGGATGCAGCGGGTAACTCTTCCCAACCGGTAGTATAGAACTTGATATAACTGTCACAAGCCGGAGCACAAACTGTAGAAACAGTACAGATAAGACGGGTACTGTCGTTCACGGACAAGAGCTTCATCTGCCAGGTGCTTTGGGGGGTTACCTGCACACGGATATAATCGGGAGTAAGCTCCGTCATTTCCGACTTGCCGCCAAAACGGTTGGTTATCTCGGCTTTCATCTTGCTCTCCAGGAAGTCGATAAAGTCGGCACGATTCACAGCCGTAAGCAACGGACTCAGAGAATCGGGCATATTGGTAAAAACAAGTTTTTGCCAGTTGCGCCGACAAAGAACCAATTCCCATACCTGCTACAAATAAAAAGACTATCAACTTCTTCACCATATCCCTATAATATTTTATCAATACTAAAATCTTATTATTATAAAAAAATCACCTTACAGATAAGAACACAACTCCTGCAAAAAACGCGCATCCACCTCATCAAAACTATTCAAGTTTTCACTGTCCACATCCAGCACGCCCCACACTTCTCCCTTTGCACGAAGAAGCGGAAAGCACTATTTCCGAACGCGACAAAGAGCTGCATGCTATATGTCCCGGGAAAGCATCCACATCCGGTACAACCAATATTTCAGCCCTCTCCCAGGCCTTTCCGCAAACGCCACGCCCTTTCTTTTTATTCTGGTACAAGCCACCGGACCCTGAAAAGGGGCAAGCACCAACTCGTCACCTTTCACCAGATAAAATCCCACCCAGAAAAAGTGAAAAGTCTCTTTCAGTGCAGCCGCAACATTAGCCAGATTAGCGATAAGGTCATCCTCTCCTTCAATCAGACACTTAATTTGCGGAAGCAACATACGATACTTCTCTTCTTTGCCGCCATTACTGATACACAAATCTTCTGCCATACGCGCTATTGAAATTCTATTTGCTCCCCAAATATAGGAAGAACATTCCAATCAGCACCAAAATGAGGTCTACCGCCTTGCTTTTTAAATTCTTTTCACGGAAGAAAAGGGCGCCGAACAGGAAAGAAACAACCACACTGCCACGTCGTACCATAGATACGATAGAAATCATGGAATCCTCATAACTCAAGGCATAGAAATACACAAAGTCTGCCGCACAAAGAAAGACGGATATACCGATGATAGTCCAATCCCAACGGAACGGTGTACTTTCCTTTCTCTTGGGATACCACAGCAACAGGATAATGGGGCACATGATAAACACCTGATAGATGTTGTACCATGACTGCACCACCATAGGCGGCAGCTGTTTCATCAGATACTTGTCGTATAATCCGCTGACAGCGCCCGTCACGGCCGCCAGTACAATAAAAAGAATCCATTTATTGTGCTTGAAGTCGATACCCTCTTTCTTACCGGAACGGCTCAGCATAAAGAACGACAAGACTGCCAACATCACACCTATCCATTGATACAGATTGAGCCGCTCGCCGAATACAAGCATGGCTCCCCACAAGTACCATTACCGGACGCGTTGCATTAATCGGGCCTACAATGGTAAGCGGCAAAGTGCTTCATTCCGAAATATCCGAATATCCACGAGGAAAGAACGATGAAAGATTTGATGATGATAAATTTATGCACATCCCATCCCACTACAGGAACATCAAACATCGTACTTCCCAACACAGCAGGAGCAAAACACGATACCAGAATAAACGGAAGAAATATTAAACTGGAAAATACCGTATTCAAAAACAAGACCGGAAGCACGGCATTGTCTTTGAGCGCCTGCTTCTTGAAAGCATCATAAAATCCCAACAAGGCTGCCGAGAGAAAGGCTAATAATAACCACATTGATTTTAGCTATGAATTATGAGTTATAAGTTATGAATTAGCTATATTACAAGAAGAGAAAGAGTGAAAGTAATCATTTATCACTAATCACTTATCACTTATCACTAACCGCTAATAAAAGTTTCTTCAGGATAGGCAACATCTACAAGGAACAAAGCGTTACCGGGAACGGAAGTTCCTGCACGGCACCGGTCTTTTGTTCGATAACCCGGCGAAAGCCCCCAATGGTAAGTTTACCCCTGCCGACTTCGAGCAATGTACCCACTACAGCACGTACCATGTTCCGCAGAAAACGGTCGGCCTGAATGGTAAATACCCAGGTCACTTCATCTACCTGCGTCCAGGCAGCGTGCATTATCTTGCAATTATTGGTTTTGACATCGGTATGCAACTTGCTGAAACTGGTAAAATCCGTATATTCAAACAAAGTCCGGGCAGCTTCGTTCATCCGTTCAAAGTCCGGAGTCTGGAACAGACGGCAACGATACTGACGATTGAAAGGCATCTTGGCCGTAGTAACATAGTATTTGTATGTACGTGCCGTGGCATCAAAGCGCGCATGAGCATCGGGACGTACGGCACGCAGACGGTAAACGGAAATATCCGGGGGAAGCAGGCGGTTCAGCTTATCCGTCATGAATATCACATCCAACGGAGTTTCACTGTCAAAATGTGCCACCATTAGGGAAGCATGTACACCGGCATCGGTGCGTCCGGCACCCACCACCTCCACTTCACGCCGCAACAAGATAGAGAGTGCTTTTTCATCAAACACTCCTGCACACTTGCACCGTTGGGCTGAATCTGCCAGCCATGATAAGCTGTGCCGTCGTAGGCCAAATAGATAAAATATCGCTGCACGTTTCTTTTTATTCCTGAATTTGGCTGCAAAGGTACAAAAAAGAGGGAAAAAGCAGCAAACTCTTCCAATTGTTCTATAGGATTACACTATCTTTGCAGGAGTTTTCACCACAAATTACACAATTCTACAAAGTTCAGAATTAATTATGTATAATAAAAAGCCGTTTCATTTCCCTGTTTTTATTGGCAGGCATGGCAATAACTTGCTGCCTGGCTGGATGGAAGAAAAAAGACATGTCCCTCAAGCTGAATGAGCCGCACAACATACGGGGTGTTATCAGTTACAAACGTTCTTTCGGCGATTTGAATGAAAAGCATTTGAATGTGGCGCAAGCTATCGGCATCCGTCCATTAGCATCGCGCGAGGAAGCGGAAAAGATGAAAGAAAAGTTGCAGTATATCGCTACAAATGATTTATACGCGGTTGATTCTTTGACGCATTCCGTCCCGTATCTCATTCCGGGAGCGGCTGCCCTGCTCGATACAATCGGTTATAACTTTCTCGATTCCCTGGCTGCCAAAGGCTTGAATCCGAACAAGATTACGGTTACTTCCGTGCTGCGTACGAAAGACGATGTGAAACGTTTGCGCCGTCGCAACGGCAATGCATCCGAAAATTCCGCCCATTTCTACGGTACTACGTTTGACGTCAGTTGGAAACGCTTCCAGAAAGTAGAGGATGAAGACGGACGTCCGTTACAGGATGTCAGTTCGGATACATTGAAGTTGGTGCTGTCCGAGGTATTGCGCGACTTGAAGAAAGCAGAAAAGTGCTACATTAAATATGAACTGAAGCAAGGTTGTTTCCATATTACTACAAGAATGTAAAAAACGAATCTATTAGTTTTTAAAACATCAGAATATTGAAATACCAACATTAACATGCAGTTTACAATTTCTCCTCCAGCATCCGCCATGCCAACGGTAAGCAAGTAACAATATCCCCTGCCGTCATACCCATTGCTCCATGCTTCTTGCAAGCAATATCTCCCGCCAGTCCATGGACATAAGCGGCCATACGTGCAGCAGTTTCCGCATCGTATCCCTGCGCCAGCAAGGCCAATACGACACCCGTAAGCACATCACCGCTACCCCCTGTAGCCATGCCGGGATTTCCGGTAGGATTAAACCAGCACTTTCCCGACGGTGCGATAATAACGGAATAAGCTCCTTTCAATATAATGTGTACTCCGGCGCTTTTTTGCCAGTTCACGGGCTTTTGTCAAACGTTCGTACGAGTTCTGACATTTCCCAACCAACCGTTCCAATTCTTTGGGATGCGGAGTGAGAATACTGCCTTTGGGCAAACGGCCGATGTAACTGCGATGTTCACCCAACAGGTTCAACGCATCGGCATCCACTATCATGGGCGTCTGGCAAGAATCTATCTGATCCAGTAAAGCAGCTTCGGTATCTTCCGCCCTGCCTAATCCGGGACCGATGCCCACCGCCTGATAATCGTCCGTATCAGTGGCACAAGAAAAACGGACATCGTTTATATCTATTTCCGTCATGGCCTCCGGTACGGCAGTCTGCACGATAAAGTTATTGCAAAAAGGAATATGAACCGTAAGCAATCCCACTCCGGAGCGCAGGCAAGCACGTGCCGCAAGCACCGACGCTCCCGCCATTCCTTGCGAACCGGCTATCAACAAGGCGCGTCCGAAGCTTCCTTTATGTGCAAACTTGCCGCGCGGCTTCAGCACCGATGCCATATCCTCGTGTTCCGTCAACGCAAAATCCGTTTCCTTTTCTGTAATGGCTTCCTCACTCAAACCGATATCCAGCAACTGCCACTCGCCCACAAACGGTTCGTTCTCGGCAAAGAGAAAAGCCAGCTTCGGCAGTTGCAGGCTTAACGTCAGGTCTGCACGGATGATATTAGCCTGGATATTATAGGTATTGTCCTCTCCCATCAAGCCGGAAGGCACATCAATGGCAACTACCGTAACCGGCGACGAATTGATGTACTTCACTACCGCAGCGAAACCACCGCTCAAGGGTTTGTTCAGTCCGCTGCCGAACAGTCCGTCTACAACCACATGCTCCGCTGTCAGCACTGGCGGCACGAATTGCGTGGTTATCTCATGAAAATCAATTCCGGAAACCCTTGCCAAGCGTTCCTTGTTTGTTTCGCAATCCGGAGACAAAGTACCTTTCGTATTAAAGAGATATACCTCCACCCGGTATCCCTGCTCTGCCAGCAGACGCGAAACAGCCAGCGCGTCTCCCCCATTGTTGCCGGGCCCGGCAAATACCGTAAAAGGAGTTTCCGCTCCCCAGCGCTCGGATATGGCTTTTGCCAGAGCCTGCGAAGCGCGCTCCATAAGGTCTATGGAAGCAATCGGCTCATTCTCTATCGTATAGGCATCCAGTTCTTTTATCTGAATGGTAGGAAATATTTTTATCATTGCAGTTTATTCGTTTAAGTTACGAGCAAAGGTACAAAAAAAATAATAACTACTTTTGCGGCTCAAAAACATATAAAGACAATTAACACATAACCAATGAGCACATCCAAACACCCTAAAGGACTTTACCTGATTTTCGCCACCAGTACCGCAGAACGTTTCAGCTACTATGGCATGCGGGCTATTTTCATTCTGTTCCTGACACAGGCCTTGCTGTTCGACAAGGAACATGCCGCTTCCATCTACGGCAGCTACACCGGACTGGTCTACCTCACCCCGCTTATCGGCGGATATATTGCCGACAAATACTGGGGCATCCGCCGTTCTGTCTTCTGGGGAGCCATCATGATGGCATTGGGACAGTTTCTGATGTTCTTCAGCGCTTCCATGCTGGATGCAGTCCAACTGTCGCACTGGCTGATGTATGGCGGACTCACCTTCCTTATATTGGGAAACGGATGTTTCAAACCTACGGTATCTTCCCTCGTGGGACAATTGTACGAACCGGGCGACAGACGGTTGGACTCCGCCTATACCATATTCTATATGGGCGCCAACGTAGGCTCTTTCCTTGCCCCCGCTGGTATGCGGCTATTTTGGCGAAACCGGTAATCCGAACGACTTCAAATGGGGCTTTCTGATTGCTGCAATTGTCACCGTCTTTACGGTCATATTGTTCGAGACACAGAAGAATAAATACCTTATCGGTCCCGACGGTAAGCAACTCGGCATCATTCCCGATGCTAAAAAGGAACAACCGCAAGCTACAAAGACAACCGCCCAATCCACTACGCACAACAGCAAGAAAAAACGTAATTATCTCTTATTGGGAGTATTGACAATAGCGCTTGCCGTTTTCTTCTACTGGTGTTTCGGCAACGACTGGATCAGCATCGGCATCTTCACCGCCTGTATCGTCTTTCCTGTCAGCATCCTGTTGGAAGGCTCGCTTACGAAGATTGAACGCGACCGCATCTTTGTCATCTATATCATCGCCTTCTTCGTAATCTTCTTTTTGGGCAGCCTACGAACAGGCAGGCGCTTCACTGACGCTTTTCGCTTCCGAACAGACCGACCGCGTTATCTTCGGTTGGGAAATGCCGGCTTCCTGGATACAGTCGTTCAATCCATTCTTCGTAGTGATACTGGCAGCCATCATGCCGGGAGTATGGGGCTTCCTCAATAAACGGGGCATGGAACCCGCCTCTCCCACCAAACAGGCCATCGGCTTGCTGCTTCTCTCCTTGGGTTATCTCGTTATCTGCTTCGCTGTAAAGGATGTGCAACCCGGCGTCAAGGTAAGCCTCATCTGGCTCACAGGACTTTATTTCATCCACACCATGGGCGAAATTGCCCTTTCGCCTATCGGGTTGTCCATGGTGAACAAGCTCACTCCTATCCGCTTTGCTTCGCTGATGATGGGTATATGGTACCTCTCCACGGCCACAGCCAACAAGTTTGCGGGTACGCTGAGCGGACTCTATCCCGAAGCCGGAAAAGTAAAGACACTGCTTGGCTACCGCATAGAAACGATGTACGACTTCTTCATGGTATTTGTCGTAATGTCCGCCACCGCATCGCTTATCCTTTTCCTACTCTCAAAGAAATTGCAGAAGATGATGCACGGAGTGGAATAAAATCACTATTTTTGCGCCAACTTTCTAAAAACTCCCATTTATGGATACCATACAAATAAAAGACAAAAAGTGTTCACCGTTTCCATTAAGGAACAGGACATATTGAAAGAAGTAACCCGTGTAGCGAACGAAATCAACCGCGACTTGGCAGGTAAGAATCCGCTTTTCCTGAGTGTGCTGAACGGCTCGTTCATGTTTACTTCCGACCTGATGAAGCGCATCACCATTCCTTGTGAGATTTCTTTCGTTAAACTTGCCTCTTATCAGGGAGTATCTTCTACGGGAGTAATCAAAGAAGTGATCGGCATCAACGAAGACATCTCCGGACGTACCATTGTCATTGTCGAAGATATCGTAGATACCGGCCTCACCATGCAACGCCTGCTGGAAACCCTCGGCACACGCGGCCCCAAGGAAATTCACATTGCCTCGTTACTGGTGAAACCCGACAAGTTGAAAGTAGACTTGAACATCGAATACGTAGCCATGAACATTCCCAACGACTTCATCGTAGGCTATGGTCTGGACTATGACGGATTCGGACGCAACTATCCCGACATCTATACCGTAGTAGACTGAAACCGGGAAAAGGCAGCAAGGCAAAGGTATTAATTTGTAAATCAAAAATAATAGCTAAACAAATGTTGAACATTGTAATTTTCGGTGCTCCCGGTTCAGGTAAGGGAACACAAAGCGAGAGAATTGTAGAGAAGTACGGTATCAACCACATTTCTACCGGAGACGTGCTCCGCGCAGAAATCAAGAACGGCACTGAGCTGGGCAAAACAGCCAAAGGCTACATCGACCAGGGACAACTGTTGCCGGACGAATTGATTATCGACATCCTGGCAAGCACACTGGACAGCTTCAAGGATAGCAAAGGCGTTATTTTCGACGGCTTCCCCCGTACTATCGCACAGGCAGAGGCATTGAAGAAAATGCTTGCCGAACGCGGACAAAGCGTAAACGTTATGCTGGATCTTGACGTTCCCGAAGACGAACTGATGAAACGTCTCATCAAGCGCGGACAGGAATCAGGCCGTGCTGACGACAACGAAGAGACTATCAAGAAACGTCTTACCGTATATCATTCACAGACAGCTCCGCTTATCGATTGGTATAAGAACGAAAAGCTGTACGCACACATCAAAGGTATAGGCGAACTGGACACTATTACGGCAGATGTTTGCAAAGCGATTGACGCTGCGAAATAATATTTGATATCAAAAGCAGATACATTCAACGCAAATTACGCGAACCGCTACGGATGACTATTTATCCGTGCGGTTCGCGTAATTTATATTGTTTCCTACATCGGCTCTCAGCCGTTCCACCATTTTACACAGATTCGCCTCGTTCTGTTCATCCGAAACAGTGGGGTCTTTCACAAAATACCCGCAAGGCAAGTCCGGACAATCACCGCAATTCTTTTTCCTCTTGGTGCGGCAGCAATCATAAATGCGGCAGACATCATCACCCGTATACCGCAACCAGAATACTTTTCCTTTTATTTTCCTGCATCCGCCGCATTCCAGCGGAAAAGAAGCACACTCCACGCAAACCGCACCGCAGGGAGAAGGCTCGACAAAGTCATCTTTCCAGAACCACCATTTACACTTCATCGGGTCGGGATGCTCGGTATTTACAAAGTATTCCACTGCACGATAAAGGTACAACTGGCAGCGGTCAAGAGTGCAACCGCGCAACCGGCACTCCCCGGCATAAAGTTCTTCGGCGCTCTTGCCACGCAATGAGGCGATAGTGGTATACCCCATCAGTATCAAGTCCTGTTCGGTGCAGGCACCTATATTGGGAATCGTTCTCAGTTCACTCATTAAGATTATTATATCAGGATGTAAATCAATGAACAAAAATAACGTTATCAATCCATCCAACCTAACAAATCACAACCCAAATTTGAGCATATCGCTTGAAATCACTAATTTTGCGCCTGTTATCCCGACGGTAACAATAAAGAAACCTAAAAAGTAAAAAGAATATGGCTGAATCGAATTTTGTTGACTACGTAAAAATCTATTGCCGCTCCGGTAAGGGCGGTCGAGGCTCCACGCACATGAGACGTGAAAAATACATTCCCAATGGCGGCCCCGACGGAGGTGACGGAGGACGAGGCGGCCACGTGATTCTCCGCGGCAACCGCAACTACTGGACCCTGCTGCACCTGCGCTACGACCGCCACATCATGGCAGGCCACGGCGAGTCGGGCTCCAAGAACCGCAGTTTCGGCAAGGACGGAGAGGATAAAATCATCGAAGTGCCCTGCGGCACGGTAGTATACAATGCCGAAACCGGTGAATACATCTGCGATGTAACCGAGCACGGTCAGGAAGTCATTCTGCTGAAAGGCGGACGCGGTGGACTGGGTAACTGGCACTTCAAGACGGCCACCCGTCAGGCTCCGCGCTTTGCACAGCCGGGAGAACCGATGCAGGAAATGACCGTTATCATGGAGCTGAAACTACTTGCCGATGTCGGTCTGGTAGGCTTCCCGAATGCCGGAAAGTCGACACTGCTCTCGGCTGTGTCTTCGGCAAAACCGAAAATCGCCAACTATCCCTTCACTACATTGGAGCCCAATCTGGGTATCGTGTCCTATCGCGACGGAAAGTCATTCGTTATGGCGGACATTCCCGGCATCATCGAAGGGGCAAGTGCGGGCAAAGGTTTGGGACTCCGTTTCCTGCGCCACATCGAACGCAACTCACTGTTGCTGTTCATGTTCCTGCCGACAGCGACGACATCCGTAAGGAATATGAAATCCTACTGAACGAATTGCGTACGTTCAATCCCGAAATGCTGGACAAGCAACGTGTGCTTGCCATTACGAAATGCGATATGCTGGATCAGGAGCTGATGGACGAGATAGAGCCTACACTGCCCGAAAGCATTCCGCACGTATTCATTTCGGCCATTTCCGGTCTGGGCATCTCCACACTGAAAGATATGCTGTGGGAAGAGCTGAACAAGGAAAGCAACAAGATAGAAGGCAAGATTGAAAGCATTGCCCATCGTGCCAAAGACATGAGCCATCTGAAAGAAGAACTGAAAGACGAAGGCGAGGACGAAGACCTCAGCTACGAATACGTTGACGACGAGGACATCGAGGACCTTGAAGACTTTGAATACGAAGAAGAGGATTGGGAGGATGACAAAAAATGATTTCTCTTACAGAAGATAAAAGAATGTTGGGATATGAGGCGCTTGCCCCGTATCCCGACATTTCTTGTTTTGTAACCACCCGGCATGGCGGATGCAGCGTCGGCAACTATGCTTCTTTCAACTGCACCCCTTACACCGGAGACGATACGGAGTGCGTACGCAAAAACCGGGAACTGTTATGCACCGCCCTGCCTGTGCGCCCTCAGGAACTTATCATCCCCTTTCAGACCACGGCACCGATTCCCTCATCATCGACGATACCTATCTGAACGCAACGCATAGCGAACGGCAAGCCATGCTGCAAGGCATCGATGCACTCATTACCCGCATGCCCGGCTGCTGCATCTGCATCTCCACCGCCGATTGCATTCCCGTATTATTATATGACAGGCAACGCCGCATTGTTGCCGCAGTCCATGCAGGCTGGCGGGGAACGGTAAACCGCATTCTTGCCAAAACCCTTCACCGGATGCAGTCTGCCTACGGAACAAGGGGAACGGATGTCATTGCCTGCATAGGGCCGGGCATCTCCTTCGACTCGTTCGAGGTGGGCGATGAGGTATATGAAGCGTTTCGCACCGAAAATTTCCCGATGGAATACATATCCGTATGGAAGCCCGAAACGCACAAATACCATATTGATTTATGGGCAGCCAACCGTCTTCAACTCTCCGATTTCGGAGTACCGCCCCGGCAAATAGAGAACGCGGGTATCTGTACTTACGAACAGCATGAGGATTTCTTTTCGGCACGACGGCTGGGCATCAAGTCGGGACGTATCCTGTCGGGAATTATGTTGAACGGACAGGAAAAAGGGAGAAAGAAAGTAACGCCTATATTTGAAAGAGTTGCAGTTTATGGCTACTTTTGTACCGTGCCGATAAGTTGAAGCAGCTCCAATTCTCGACTCACATTATACGAACAAACCAATACCTCCAATGATATGAAACAAAACCGGGAAGACATTCCTTTCAAATACGCCCATTGTTTTGCCACAGACGGGCAGTGTCCGCAACGTTCGGGATGCCTGCATGCCCTGATAACGGAGCTTCCGATGAAAACATCGCAATACGCAAGCAATATCATAACCGCCATAGACCCGCGCTACGTTGCTTCGCTGCATGGCAAGGGCGGCTGTACCTTCTACCGTAGCTCCGACCTCAAGCGTTATGCCTGCGGAATGTCCCGGATGTTCGATGCCGTGCCCAGCAGAATCGTAAGCGAAGTCAGAAGATGTGTACGGAACTGCTTCACCTGCCGCAGCTATTACTTTGCCAGCCGCAAAGGCAAGAGACTTATCTCACCCGCAGAACAGGCGGAGATTGCATCCGTTTTCCGTGCCCTTTGCCCGGAGTTACGTCCCATATACGACAGCTTTGAGGAAAGATACGAATGGTGACCGGAGAAGTACAGGCGGGTGATACTGCAAACCTGCCTGTGCCAGACCTATCCCGCACTTAGTTTATTTTTATTTATCCACAATAAACTTCGAGTTTAATCCTATTAAACTCCGGGTTCATTAGGATTAAACCTGAAGTTTAACGCCGTTAAATTCCAAGTTTATCCACGACGAACCGACAGTAAACCATACACAATGAAAAGCCCCATGTACCACATCACCTTATCCGAAGAGATTAAGCGCCTCTGCCCCGCCTTTCAGGGCGTTGCCGTCATGGCGCAAGTAACCAACTCCGCACACAACGCAGAGCTGTGGCGGGAAATCGACGCTTTCACCCGCGAACTGAGAGCCGGTGAAACCGCGGAAAGTATCAAACAGCAACCCGCCATCGCCGCCACCCGCGAAGCCTACAAGCGTTGCGGCAAAGATCCCAGCCGTTACCGTCCTTCCGCCGAAGCATTGCGCCGCCGTCTTATGCGGGGGCTCGAACTGTACCAAATCGACACGCTGGTAGACCTCATCAACCTCGTATCGCTCCGCACCGGATATTCCATCGGCGGTTTCGATGCGGACAAGATACAGGGAGACAGCCTTGAACTCGGCATCGGACATGCGGAAGAACCCTTCGAAGGCATCGGGCGCGGAACGCTGAACATTGAGGGCTTCCCGTCTACCGCGACCGGGCAGGCGGCATAGGCACTCCCACCAGCGACAACGAACGTACTAAAATGGGACTCGAAACCCGGCGTATCCTTGCCATTGTCAACGGATACAACGGACGCGACGGGCTGGCGGAAGCTGCCGGAATGATACAGGAGCTCCTGCGGAAATATGCAGACTCCGACGGCGGAACAATACTCTATTTTGAATAAACAATGACAACAAAGGGATGCCGCCATGCAAGCCGGTGCAAAAAATAACACGCAGAACCGTCCAAGTATTCAAACGTTTCACTACATTTGCAAAACGTTTTACCTGAAAAAAAGAATTGAACTTTAAAACATATCGATGATAGAAAAACTGATTGTTCTTGAGGATATCGACCCGGTTATCTTTTACGGCGTAAACAACGCCAATATGCAACTGATAAAAAACTTTGTTCCTCTCACGACCAGCCGTAGAAGCCGGCGAAAAGCTCGGTTTCCTGCCTGGCGATATGAAAGACAAAATTGACCCATACCTCCAGCCGCTCTACGATGCGCTGGAAGACATGATACCTGCCGTAAAGCTGCAGGATATGATGGAAAAGCACATTATCCAGATTGCTCCGCTCGCCTTTATGCGCGGACGCACACTCAGCGATGCCGTCGTCATCCTCGACGAGGCGCAGAACACTACCTCCCAACAGATTCGCATGTTCCTAACCCGTATGGGCATGAACACCAAGATGATTATCACCGGCGACCTGACACAGATTGACCTGCCACGCGAACAGCGAAGCGGACTGAAGGAGGCGCTCAAGATTCTGGACGGAGTGGAAGGCATCGGAGTGGTGAAGCTGGGACAGAAGGATATCGTGCGCCACAAACTCGTAACCCGCATCGTTAACGCATACGACAAGTATGACAAGGAGAGAGCGGAAGAAAAGAAAACAATTAAAAATTAATAATTGATAATTAATAATTAACAGTACTGCTCTAGGGGCAGGCTCAATTATAAATTGTAAATTATAAATTATAAATTAAATAAAATGAAAGCATTAACAAAGACAGATTTCCATTTTGATGGACAGAAGAGTGTTTACCACGGTAAAGTACGTGATGTGTATGACATTAACGACGACCTCCTCGTGATGGTCGCTACCGACAGAATCTCAGCGTTCGACGTTGTTCTGCCTAAGGGTATCCCTTTCAAAGGACAGGTGCTCAATCAGATTGCAGCTAAGTTCCTGGACACAACTACAGACATCTGTCCAAACTGGAAGTTGGCTACTCCAGACCCAATGGTTACCGTAGGTTTGAAGTGCGAAGGTTTCCGCGTGGAGATGATCATCCGTTCTATCCTCACCGGTAGTGCATGGCGCGAGTATCAGAAGGGCTGCCGCGAGATCTGCGGCGTGAAGTTGCCCGAGGGTATGCGCGAGAACGAGCGCTTCCCCGAGCCCATCGTCACCCCGACGACCAAGGCCGACGAGGGTCACGACATGAACATCTCTAAGGAAGAGATCATCGCCCAGGGTATTGTTAGTGCAGAGGATTATGCTGTGATGGAGGACTACACACGCCGCATCTTCGCCCGCGGTCAGGAAATCGCTGCCAAGCAGGGCTTGATCCTCGTAGATACGAAGTATGAGTTTGGCAAGCGCGACGGCAAGGTCTATCTCATCGACGAGATCCATACCCCCGACTCCAGCCGCTACTTCTATGCCGACGGCTACGAGGAGAAGTTTGCCAAGGGCGAGCCCCAGCGCCAGTTGTCCAAGGAGTTTGTCCGCCAGTGGCTCATCGAGCACGGCTTCATGAACGAGCCGGGACAGACCCTGCCCGAGATTACCGACGAGTATGCAGAGAGCGTATCCGACCGCTACATCGAGCTCTACGAGCACATCACGGGCGAGAAGTTTGACAAGGCTGCCGAGGAGGGCGACATCGCCGCGCGCATCGAGAAGAACGTAAGCGAGTGGCTTGCTGCACACAAGTAGTTTTTAGTTAATAGTTAATAGTTAAAAGTTTATAGCATGAACCACTTTGGCAATCTTGCTAAACGGCGAAGCCGCTATAAATTATAAACTATATATAAATGTATAACCTATCTGCCCCAAAGCATCCGCGCCTTTCCGCAAGGCGAAATCATGCAGGGGTAATCCGCAAGGCAGGGTTCAGCGAGGTACGCTTCAAGCGATTGACTTTCGGAATATGCACCTTATACATTGCTAAGAAATAGTCACTTAATTCCCCCTTTAACACATTTTGGATATGCAGAAATACGGTTTAATCGGTTACCCGCTGAAACATTCGTTCTCCATCGGCTACTTCAACGAGAAATTTAAAGCAGAGAACATTGACGCCGAATATGTGAACTTCGAAATTCCCCGCATCGAAGACTTCATGGAAGTGATTGAAGAAAACCCCAATCTCTGTGGACTCAATGTAACCATTCCCTATAAAGAACAGGTTATACCCTACCTCGACGAACTGGATAAGGACACCGCCAAGATTGGTGCGGTCAACGTTATCAAGATTGTCCGCCTTCCCAAAGGCAAAATCAAGCTGATAGGCTGCAACTCGGACATCATCGGATTTACGCAATCCATCGAACCCCTGCTGCAACCCCACCACAAGAAAGCGCTTATCCTGGGCACAGGCGGTGCATCCAAAGCCGTATATCGCGGCCTGGAGAATTTAGGAATAGAAAGCACTTTCGTGTCACGTACCAAAAAGGACGACAAGTTCCTGACCTACGGGGAGCTGACTCCCGAAATCATGGCCGGACATACGGTCATCGTAAACTGTACGCCCGTGGGCATGTTCCCAAAAGTGGATTTCTGCCCGGACATACCCTACGAACTGCTTACTCCCAACCATTTGCTCTACGATTTGTTGTATAATCCAAATGAAACACTCTTCATGAAGAAAGGCAAAGCGCAGGGAGCCGTCACCAAGAACGGACTTGAAATGTTGCTGCTGCAAGCCTTTGGCCGCATGGGAAATTTGGAACAAGTAACATGAAAAAAATACTGAAATATTCATTCATAGGTCTCGCTGCGCTTTGTACCGCCCTGTTGTGCGGCGGATACTATATGCTGGGGCATGCGCTGAACCCGGATGAACTGATTACACGCTCCCGCAACAGCCAGGCTTCCTACGAATACATGTTCGGGCAATATCCCGAGCTGAAGCCGTGGGTGGACAGCCTGCAGACGGCAGGGGCGCTGCGCGACTTCTATATAAAACGACCGGGGTGAAACCCTGCATGCACTGTATGTAGCCGCCGCCGAACCCACCCGTAAAACGGCCGTCATTGTGCACGGCTATACCGACAACTCCATCCGCATGCTCAACATCGGCTACCTGTACAACCGGCAACTGAAGTACAACATCCTTCTGCCCGACCTGCACGGTCATGGCGCAAGCGAGGGTGCCGAGATACAAATGGGCTGGCTCGACCGTCTCGACGTACTGCAATGGACCGCAACCGCCGACGAGCTTTTCGGCAGGAACAATGAAACGGTGACCGCAGGCGACAGCACCCGTATGCGCAGCAGCGGTACGGAAATGGTAGTACACGGCATCTCGATGGGAGCTGCCACCACCATGATGGTGTCCGGCGAAGCATGGAATACACCAGCAGCCGTTCATCAAATGTTTCGTCGAGGACTGCGGCTATACCAGCGTATGGGATGAATTCCGGGGCGAACTGAAAGCACAATACGGCTTGCCCGCTTTCCCGCTGCTGCATGTGGCAGGCTTTGCGACGCAAGATACGGATGGGATTTCCGTGAAGCTTCGGCTTTGGAGCAGGTCAGGAAGTGTACCTTGCCCATGCTCTTTATACACGGCGATGCGGACTCCTATGTGCCTACATGGATGGTCTACCCTCTTTACGAAGCCAAGCCGGAACCGAAAGAGCTGTGGATTGTTCCGGGTTCCGCACATGCCATGTCCTACAAGGACTATCCGCAGGAATATACAGAGCATGTAAAGAAATTCGTAGGGAAATACATACGTTGACGTGATTTTTCCTACCTTAGCCCCTACAAATACAATAAGTATGAAACGATTTATCTCCATAACATTCCTCTTGTGCATGCTTGTTTCCCTGCAGGCACAAGAGATTTACACCACCGGAAACATTCCTAAAGTACATCTTCAGGACAAGACACGCTACGTTTGCAACCCCGCCGGTATCCTTTCCACTTCGGCATGCGACGAAATAGACCGCATGCTCTATGCCCTGGAACAGCAAACCGGCATTGAAACCGTAGTGGCGGTTGTTCCGTCCATCGGCAGTGAAGATTGTTTCGACTTCTCGCACCGGTTGCTCAACGAATGGGGCGTTGGCAAGAAAGGAAAGAATAACGGACTGGTTATCCTGCTGGTAACCGACCAGCGCTGTATTCAGTTCTATACCGGATATGGACTGGAAGGAGACCTGCCCGATGCCATTTGCAAACGCATTCAAACGCGGGACATGATTCCTTACCTGAAAGACGGTAACTGGGACGCCGGTATGGTGGCCGGTGTTCGTGCCGTATGCGCCCGTCTTGACGGAAGTATGGCAAACGACCCGGACGAAAGTGACGGCGGCTCTCCGATAGGATTGATTCTGGCCGTTGCGGGGTTCTTTGCCATCGCCATCGCGGCAGGAATACTGAAAACACGCGCTGCAAGCAAATGCCCGCAATGCGGCCAGCATAAGCTGCAACGGAGCAACAGCGTGCTTATCTCACGCCGCAACGGAGTACGGACGGAAGATGTCACCTACACCTGCCGCAATTGCGGACATAAGGTAGTACGCCGCCAGCAGTCTTACGATGAGAACTATCGGGGCGGAGGTGGCGGCGGTCCTGTCATTTTCGGAGGCGGCGGTTTCGGCAGCAGTGGCGGAGGATTCAGCGGCGGCAGCTTCGGAGGTGGCATGGGCGGTGGCGGCGGAGCCGGTTCACGGTTCTGAGCGGAACGGCCGGGCGTCTCCTGTAACAAACCAATTCAGATTGCATCATTAATAACAAAAAAAGAAGTATGAAAAAATCAACCATTATCATCATTGTTGTCGTAGCCCTTCTCGCCATTTGGGGAGTCAGCGGTTATAACGGACTCGTTACCATGGACGAAAACGTCAGCGGGCAATGGTCTAACGTAGAAACACAATATCAACGTCGTGCCGACCTGATACCGAATCTCGTAAACACAGTCAAAGGATATGCCTCTCACGAAAAGGAAACGCTGGAAGGTGTGGTAGAAGCCCGTAGCAAGGCCACCCAGATGACCGTAGACGCCAACGACCTGACACCGGAAAAGCTGGCCGAATACCAAAAAGCACAGGGCGCGGTTACTTCCGCTCTCGGCAAGCTGCTCGCCATTACCGAAAACTATCCCGACCTGAAAGCCAACCAGAACTTCCTGGAGCTCCAAGCCCAGTTGGAAGGTACGGAAAACCGCATCAACGTGGCACGTACCAACTTCAACAATGCGGCGAAGAAATTCAATACGGCAATCCGCCGTTTCCCCAAAAACATTCTTGCCGGTCTTTTCGGCTTTGAGAAGCGTGCCTACTTTGAAGCCGCCGAAGGAAGCGAACAAGCACCTTAGAGTTCTAAAGAGACGGAATTGAATATCAAACATCCCCTCATCCGGTGTCGCACCCGCACAGACTTGCAAGTACGATGCCGGATGAGGGGATATTTTTTACGCAAAGCTAAGGCTATAAGCGAAATAATCACTACTTTTGTGCTCAATTGAACAAACTTATTATCCCATGAGTAATCAACGATATATGATGAGGGCGGCGCGGACGCAACAAGATGCTCATCCCGGGCGAAGTCATCTCGGCCATCATCAACGGCACGGACGACCTGCTCCACGAGATGCGTGAGATGGGTATCGGCATCTATCCTACCGGCGGTGAGACTGCTGACGTAGGCGACCTGGTTCGTACTATCATCGTTGACTCTACCGTTACCTGCCGCATGAAGCGCAGCGATGTCATCAACAACGCCAACATCCGTCCAGGCGATGTCATCGTAGGTCTTTCTTCTACAGGTCAGGCTACTTACGAGAAGAAGTATAACGGCGGTATGGGCAGCAACGGTTTGACTTCTGCCCGCCACGATGTATTTGCCAAGTATCTCGCAGAGAACTATCCTGAGAGCTACGACCACGCCGTGCCAGACGAGTTGGTTTACAGCGGTAAGTATAAGTTGACTGATGAGGTAGAGGGTTCACCTATCAATGCCGGCGAGTTGGTTCTCTCTCCTACCCGCACCTACGCTCCTGTCATCAAGAAGATTCTCGACGAACTCCGCCCAGAGGTTCACGGTATGGTTCACTGCACCGGTGGTGCCCAGACCAAGGTTCTTCACTTCGTAGGCGAGAACTGCAAGGTAGTGAAGGACAACATGTTCCCAGTACCTCCACTCTTCAAGGCGATCCACGACTGCTCAGACACGGACTGGAAGGAAATGTACCAGGTCTTCAACATGGGACACCGCATGGAGATCTACGTCCGTCCGGAGATGGCCGAGAAGGTCATCGCTCTCAGCAAGAGCTTCAACATCGATGCCCAGATTGTGGGTCACATCGAAGAAGGCAAGCGCAGCCTGACCATCAAGAGCGAATTCGGAACATTCGAATACTAAAAATAGAATTAAGATTAATGGATAATAACAACATATTACAGAAGCTAGAAGGCTTAGAGAGCCGATACGAGGAAGTAAGCACCCTCATTACCGACCCAGATGTCATCGCCGACCAGCCACGCTACGTGAAGCTCACCAAGGAATGGAAAGACCTGGGTGACATCATGGACGCACGCAAGCGATACATCAACTGTCTGAATAGCATCAAGGAGGCAAAGGACATCCTTGCCAACGAGAGCGATCCGGAAATGAAGGAGATGGCTCGCGAAGAACTCAACGAGAACGAGGCGCTGCAGCCTAAACTTGAAGAAGAAATCAAGATTGCGCTGGTACCTAAGGACCCAGAAGACGCCAAGAACGTACAGATGGAAATCCGAGGCGGTGCCGGAGGCGACGAGGCAGCCCTCTTTGCAGGCGACCTATTTAATATGTATAAGAAATACTGCGAATCGAAGGGATGGACCGTCAGCGTGACTTCTGTTTCTGAAGGCGCAGTAGGTGGATACAAGGAAATCGACTTCGCAGTAAGCGGTACTGACGTTTACGGTACATTGAAGTACGAATCAGGTGTTCACCGTGTTCAGCGTGTGCCTGCTACTGAAACACAGGGCCGTATGCACACCTCAGCTGCTACCGTGGCCGTATTGCCAGAGGCAGACAAGTTTGAAGTGAACATCAACGAAGGCGATATTAAGTGGGATACCTTCCGAAGTTCAGGTGCCGGTGGTCAGAACGTGAACAAGGTGGAGTCTGGTGTACGTCTCCGCTACCCTTGGAAAAACCCTAACACAGGCGAGGTAGAGGAAATCCTCATCGAGTGTACCGAAACCCGTGACCAGCCGAAGAACAAGGAGCGCGCCTTGAGCCGCCTCTACACCTTCATCCACGACAGGGAGCACCAGAAGTATGTTGACGATATCGCCAGCCGCCGCAAGAGCCTCGTTTCTACCGGCGACCGCAGTGCGAAGATCCGTACCTACAACTTCCCGCAGGGCCGTGTTACCGACCATCGTATCGGTTATACCACTCACGATCTCAACGGTTTCCTGGCAGGTGATATTCAGGACGTTCCTTCCGTTATTGGGATGTTACTTATTGGTACTTTATGTCTATGCATTGAAGATTCTCGTCCAATGGCAATTACCGGACGGATGGGTTTCCTGGTTAGTCATCGTACTGACTGCGGGTTGCATCGGAGTAGAATTCTGTATGTACCCTTCTCTCCGCCAAGGACTTTCACGTTTCGAGCAACGTATGGCGCGTGGGTTGCCCATCGCCATCCTGCCCCTGTTAGTACTGATGACAATCGGCATAGCCAGACGATTCAACGATTACGGTATCACGCTCAACCGCCTGTACCTTCTGACTCTGAACATCTGGTTTACATAGTCTGTATCGGCTTATTCGTTCTACGGGCACGGCGCATTCAATGGATTGCCGTGTCGTTTGCCGGCATCTTTCTGCTCACATCCGTCACTTCCGGTAAATTATGCCCGACTCACCCACCGTTACATGTTCCAAGCCTTATCAATCCAAATCCAAACATCATATAAAGGGGAACTCCCCATGGACGAAGAGCAATATCTGGACTGGCTGGCATCGCTTCCGCGGGAAACAGCGCGGCTTACTAACAGCCGTCTCAAAATACTGGATTATACTTTCAAAGACAAAGAAATCCATCGTCTCGTCGCTCCCGACATCAATTATTGGGGAGCGGAGAAATGTATTAAAGAAAACTCCGAAGTGCATTTCAGTCAAAAGAAAAATGGTACGGAAATCATTGCAAAAGGGACATACCTCCATTTTGAGGCGTCATCGCCATCTTCTGTCAAAATGGAATTAGACACCGGATATTCGGAACTGGTCGCATATCATAAGCGCGAAGACTCCATCCCTTGCAAATATTGGAAAGGAGAAGTCATGCCCATAGAACTTACCGACGGGCATCAAGTGATAGACACGATATACGTCCACCCGTCCGACATCCGGAAATGGAGTGCCATGGATACGATTCCTCCACAAAAGTTCATCGGCAGGCAAAAAGACAATCTTTTTATCCTCACCGACTTCTCCCTATCCGGATATGCAGGAGACAAGAACCTGAACTTTACTTATTCCGGTTATTATTTTATTCAAAAGAAAACGAACTAAAAAACATATACGACATGAACAAACAAGAGCTTTTTGAGAACATCAAACGGAAAGAATCTTTCCTGTGTGTGGGATTGGACACTGACATTCAGAAAATCCCCTCGCACCTGCTAAAGGAAGAAGACCCCGTTTTCGCCTTCAACAAAGCCATCATCGACGCTACCGCACCTTATTGTATCGCTTACAAGCCGAATCTGGCATTTTATGAAAGCATGGGCGTAAAAGGCTGGCTCGCATTTGAAAAGACGATCCAATACCTGAACAAGAACTACCCCGACCAGTTCATCATCGCGGATGCCAAACGGGGAGATATCGGTAATACCTCGGCGATGTACGCCCGTACTTTCTTCGAGGAAATGCAACTCGATGCCCTGACGGTAGCTCCCTATATGGGCGAAGACAGCGTAACCCCGTTTTTAGGTTATGAAAACAAATGGGTCATCCTTCTGGCTCTGACCAGTAACAAAGGCTCGCATGACTTCCAGTTGACCACCGACACAGAGGGCGAACGCCTGTTTGAAAAGGTCCTGCGGAAAAGTCAGGAATGGGGCAACGACCAGAACATGATGTATGTAGTGGGTGCCACCCAAGGACGCATGTTTGAAGACATCCGCAAAATCGTCCCCAGTAACAGTAACTGCCACCAACAGTCGTTCGGGCAAATCCAATATCCTCCCACATTTCCCGCTCTGATGGATCATATGCAAGCTACCAGCTTATATGATGTAATGTCATTGATGCCTGGTGGAGTTTCACAGAATCAGGATATGAGTTCAGCACAACAAATTAATATTCGCCAAGTTTCCAGTTCCAGCGGTCCGGAATCTCCCATGAATGCTATGGGTACCGCAATTATCCGTGATGGAGCCCCTATCTCCACAATGCCAATTTATCAGCAATGAATCCCACTGTATTAAGTGGAACAGAGACCTGCATCATTGGCCGGTGGTGCTTCACCCGCCGGTGGAACCGACGTTCGCAGCATTTCTACAGAAAACATTGAATCTATACAAATTGTCCGCGGTATTCCTTCTGTTGAATATGGTGATCTAACTTCAGGAGCAGTAATTATAAATACAAAGGCTGGTCGTGAGCCATTACGTATCAAAGCAAAGGCAAATCCTAACATCTATCAGGTATCTATGGGAACCGGTTTGAATTAGGGAAAAGAAAGGCGCTTTTAAAACGTAAGTGCAGATTATGCTTATAAATACAAATAACCCAATATCCAGTTAACAGCACTATCAACGTGCGCTACAAAAGTTGTTTTTATTCAAATATATATTTAACAATAAGTTACGTACCAATTCCAGTTTTGATTTTATTTATGGCAAAGACCAACGTAAACGCAATCCTGATGATGAAACAAACTAAAACCGCTTCAGAAGGTCGTGATGTAGGCTTTACATTGAATACCAATGGTACATGGAATATAAATAAAGTTGTTGGTTAAAAACACTGCGTTATGCATTATTGTCAGGTACGTATATGGATAAAGACAGTTATTATGAAACCGTATACAGTTCCGCCACATCCCCTATTCCATGACCACTACAAACGGTACAATACTTAGCAATCTTTGCAGGCCAGCACATCTATGATGCCATCCTGGTAATCAAATTACCAATTTTGGACCGGAAGATGTAAATCATTATGCAGTCTATTTACCAAGCTATTTTTTGGACACTTATGAAATCGATAGGTCGTGAGGTTAATTTATTTGCCAAAGTAACAAGTTCTCTATTCAAAGCAAGTGGTCATATAAACAACCGCATTTTTAATCGGTGGACTTTCGAGTGACGGTGGCAACGTCGGTAAAGGAAAACTTATGATCCAAGCACCTCCTTATCGTAGTCTATATGGTCATAATTCTTTCCGCCCAATACGTAACTATAAGGATATTCCTTTCATCAACCAATTCTGGTGCATATATAGAAGATAATTTTAAATGGTCTATAAGTGGTACACATGATTTAAACATCCAAGCAGGTGTACGTTACGATCATACATCAGTTGTAGGCGGTATCTTCTCGCCACGCGTCAATGCATCCATCGATTTAATTCCGAATATATTAAGCCTCCCAAGGAGGTTATGGTATTGCAGCTAAGATGCCTTCTCTTCTTTTACCTACATCCAGAAAATGCATATTTTGAGTATATCAACATAAATGAACTTGCCAATGCAAATATTCCGGAAGACCAGCGTTTGTTTATGACTACTTTATAGGCAAGCGGACAACTCTGATTTAAAGATTGCCAAAAAATCACAAGGCAGAAATTGGACTTAATTTACGAATGGGTAAAACAAGTTTGAAATGTAATAGCCTATAAAAGAACGCCTGAAGGATGGTTATGTAATGAGCCAAACATTCAATACATTTAATACATTTACCTATAATGAATACCAACGTACAACAAATGGAATAGAACTAAGTAGTAGTTTGCCCGTATTGTCTATATACAAAACCTACCAACAAATTTAAATATAGAAACAAAAAAAGGCTTAGAATTTGATTTGAATATACGACATTGACATATTCGTACAGCCTTCCAAATAAATGGTTCATGGATGCGTACCAAGAGTTGGCGTCAAAGCTATAGTTTCTATGATAATAGTGAAGATGCTGCTTCAGCTCGTAAACCGGTAGCCATCTATTCTCAGAGGGTAATATAAACTATCAACAAGTCAATTTGTGACGACCTTACGCGCGCCCACATTACGTATCGGTTTTGCTGTTAAGCAATGACAGCACAGGCCATTTGGCAACAATCCAATTGGAATACATTTGGTAACGATTCAATACCTATAGGCTACTTAGCGCTGAAGATGCATCTGTAAACATGTTCCCCCAAGGACAATATACCACTACCCAGCAAGTAAAAGATGCAGGATATGAATATATGTTGAAAAAATGTAAGTCATAACAATGCCATTTAAAGAATCATATAGCCCCTATTTCATTTCTGCTTTAACTTAAAATGTAACTAAAAGAAATCAGTGACATGTTACGTGTTTCTTTCTTCGCTAACAATATGTTCAGAAATTATCCGCGCAGAGATTCCAAACGTAATCCAGGTTCATATACTCTATTGAATAACCGATTTTTTCTTTGGACTGGAATTCATCACTTACTCTATAATATTTAGGGAAGTTATGAAAAAGCATTTAATATATTTATTCACATTGGCCAAAGTATCCTTTTGACAGGATGCGATTCGTTCAAGGATATATCTGGTGTAACTTAAGTAGGTCCCATCACAGTCAATGTAGACTTGATGTACACCATTGAAAATATAGTTACGTTAAAAGATTTGACTAAGTTCGATAACTACGATGAAGATTTACATTACGACAAAAAGAAGTAACTGATAACAGTGTAAAGTTGACGGGATAATTCCTGGGTCGGCAAGTACGGCGCAGGCGCCGTTCTGCTCAAGCCGGCTGCACCCGGTACCGGTATGATCGCCGGCGGCCTGTGCGTGCCGTCATTGAGGCTGCTGGCATCAAAGGACATTCGTGCGAAGTCTATGCGTTCCAACAACCCCATCAACGTTGTTTCTGCTACCTTCGCAGGTCTGTGCGGCCTGGTCAGCGCTGAGTCTGTCGCTGAGAAGCGCG
>VOFC01007222.1_pt1 | contig 37843 bp, 54 predicted proteins | sample 5384161 | NCBI WGS metagenome assembly VOFC01 (sample SAMN12384722, study PRJNA508395) | human gut metagenome | isolation source: healthy gut B | host: Homo sapiens | reverse complement strand
GTTTTCCGTCGTACAAATTTTTGTCCGGAAACGATTATTTCGTCATAAAGCCGCACCTGACTCACCGAACCGTCGGTTCCCTTGGGCAAAACGAGGATGTAATCGCCATCGGTCACCAGCGGATGATCGTTGTCCACGGGTCGATCTTGCAGAAGCGGGCGATGTTGCCGTACTTGACGTACACGCCTGGGATGTAGTTTTCGCCCTGCGTCTCTGCCTCGGTGCCGTCCTCCTTGAGGTAGTGCACCGCCGAAGCCGGGATACGCAGGCCGGTGCTCTCCCCACCGAGATGCGGGCTGCTGCGTGGTTCAGGCAGAGCACATCGCCGTTGATGACGTTGCAGGTGAGCACAAAGCGAGCCAGGCCCTGTTCTTCGTCAATGGTCACCTCCGAAACGGTGGCCTTGAAGGATCTGTCGCGGTTGTGCCAGACGTATTCCGCCTCGGCTAAAAGCCCGGCTTCCAGCATCTTGTCCACCCGCAGGTCGATGCGGCGGTACAGCGCTGCACGGTCCGGGAAATCCAGCCCAGCACAAGGCTGCGGTAGGGGCGCTCCGGCGGCAGCGAATCGGCCTTTGTTCGCTGAGACGCTTGCCGGTGGCGTGGTAGTGCTCCAGCGCCCGCAGCACCCGCACCTTATTATTGGGGTGGATGGCAGCGGCGGCTTCCGGGTCCACAGCTTGCAGTTTTGCGTACATGGCTTCCGGGCCGATGGCTTCCAGTTCGGCGGTCAGCTGCTCGCGCAGGCCGTCCGGGGCTTTTTCGGCGGCGAATCGCACACCATATAAAAAGGCTCTGCACATACAGTCCGGTGCCGCCTACCAGCAGTGGCAGATGCCCCCGGGCGGTGATATCCTGAATATACCCCTGCCAGCGCGGTGAAATCCGCCACGCTGAAGGTCTTTTCCGGGGTGAGGATGTCCACGCCGTGGTGCGGGATGCCGCAGGTCTCCTGCGGGTGATCTTGGCAGTGCCCACATCCAAACCTCTATAGATCTGCATGGAGTCGGCGCTGATGACCTCGCCGGAGAACCGCTGCGCCAGCGCAACGCCCAGCGCGGTCTTGCCGGTGGCGGTGGGGCCTACCACAGCCACCACGGCGGGTTTTGCATTACACGATGCGTCCAAACTGCTTTTCCAACTCCTTTCGGGTAAGTTTGAGCACGCAGGGACGGCCATGGGGGCAGAAAGGCGGCACCTCGCCGGAGAGGATCTTCTCGGCCAGTGCCATAAGCTCCTGCGGGGAGGACTTGTCCCCGCCTTGATGGCGGCGCGGCAGGAGATGGAGTGCAGCACCCACTCGGTGTGCTCGTTCAGTGCGTCCCGGCTGCCCTTTGAGCAGGCGGTCGGCGATCTCCACCAGCAGTCCTCGGCGTTCTGCGGCTCTACGTCCGCAGGCACGGCGCGCAGCAGCACGGTGCTGCCGCCAAAGTCCGCCACATCCAGCCCGGCGTTTTCCAGCAGGGGGCTGGTTTTCCAGCAGCGCCTGCTTTTCCTCTGCGGAAAGGTCGATGGCGGCGGGCTGCAGCAGCAGCTGGCTGGGCACGTTGCCGTAGTTGGCAGCAAGTTTTCGTACAGCTGGCGCTCGTGGGCCGCGTGCTTATCGATCAGACACAGCTCGTCTCCCCCGCTCCGCCAGAATATAGGTGCGGAAAACCTCGCCCACATACCGCAGCGGCTCTTCCCCCTGCGGTACATCAAAGCCCAGCTGTTCCGGCTGCTCGGACTGCACCGGCTCCTCCGGCTGATAGGGCACCGTTGCAGCTTCGATCTCCGGGGCGGCAGGCACGGTGTTCCATGCCGCCATGTGATCCAGCAGCGGGTCGGCTGCGGTGGTCCGTTTCCGGGTGCACATCCAGCTGTGTTTCAGCAGCAGCAGCCCGGAAGGGGCTGCGGTGCGGTCTGGACTTTTGTTGCATCTGCTTTTTCCGGGCTGTGGAGGGTGACCACCGGGTCCAGAATGTCCTCTGCGGGGGCAGACTGCCGCCACGAAGGCACAGCCGCAGCCGCGCGGGCAGGCTGTGCGGGCTGTACCGGCGGGGTGTCTGCCGTAAAAGCCGGGGTTTTCACCGGTGCAGCGGCAGGGCGCGGCGGCTGCGGGGCTTGCCAGCGCTGCGCGGGCAGCGTACCGGGGTCTGCCTGACCCGGAATCACGGCAGAAAGTCCCGTAAAGTGATTATTCTTTACAGAATTTTCGTTCTTTATATCGTTTTCTTTTTTCGGATTTCTCATTTTTGTCCGCTTCAAAGGTAAAGCGGCGTTCCCCGGTGCCGGGCTGTGCCAGCGCCAGCTTGACCGCATGATAAACGACATCGAACACGTCGTTTTCCCGGGCAAAGCGAGCTTCGATCTTTAGGGTGGACATTGACGTCCACAAGGTCTGTGGGCATTTCCAGCAGCAGGATGCCGCCCGGGAACTTGCCCTGCATGGTCGTGCCCTTAAAGGCCATTTCCATACCCGCCATGATGGTGCGGTTGCGCACATAGCGGCCGTTGATGTAGAAATGCTGCATACTGCGGCTGGCGCGGCAGCTTTTGGGCGGGGTGATCAGACCACTGACCCGGTACAACCCTTCCTCGGAGTGCACCTCGATGAGGTCGCGGCTGAACTCCCGACCTGGTCCTCCCGCGCCGCCGGGGTGTGGCCAGGCTGCCGGGGCTGGCTCCTCCAGCTCCCGCAAGATCTCCCGCGCCCGCGAGCACCGCGTCCGGCAGGCCCGCCAGCTTGGCCACCTCGATGCCGTAGCTCCGGTCCGCGCCGCCGGGGACGATCTTCCGCAGAAACACGATCTCCTCGCCCCGGGCCCGGACGGCCACGTTGTAGTTCCGCACGTTGGGCAGTGTCCTGCTCCATGCGTGGGCAGCTCATGGTAATGGGTGGCAAAAAGCGTCTTGGCCTTCAGCTTTTTCCGGTCGGCACAGTATTCCAGCACCGCCCGGGCAATGGACATTCCGTCGAAGGTAGACGTACCCCGGCCGATCTCATCCAGAATGAGCAGGCTGTTTTTGGTGGCACAGCGAAGCATATCGCTCACCTCGGTCATCTCCACCATGAAGGTGGACTGTCCGGCGGCGAGATCGTCGCTGGCGCCGATGCGGGTGAAAATGCGGTCCACCACGCCCAGACTTGCGGCCTTGGCCGGGACGAAGGAGCCGATCTGGGCCATGAGCACCATCAGGCCACCTGGCGCATATAGGTGGACTTACCCGGCCATATTGGGGCCGGTGATGATGGCGGCCCGGCCCTCTTTTTCCGCCCATGTAGGTGTCATTGGGGACAAACAGGGCGTCCGGCCGCATTTTTTCCACCACCGGGTGGCGGCCGTCGTGAATCTCCAGGACCCCGGACTCGTCCACCGTGGGGCGGCAGTAGCCGTTGCTGACGGCCACAGAGGCCAAGGAACAGAGGCTATCCAGCTCCGCCACCGCCGAGGCGCTGGCCTGGATCCGGGACACCTGGCCGGCAAGCTCCGTACGCAGGTCGGTGAACAGCTCATATTCCAGGGCGGAGACCCGGTCGCTGGCGGTGAGAATATCGCTCTCCAGGTTTTTCAGCTCCTGGGTGATATAGCGCTCGCCGTTTACCAGCGTCTGCTTGCTGATGTAGTCCGCGGGCACCTGATCCTTAAAGGAGTTGCTCACCTCGATATAGTACCCGAACACCTTGTTGTACCCGATCTTCAGGGTGCGGATGCCGGTTTTCTCTTTCTCGGCGGCCTCCATAGAGGCATGATGCCCTTGCCGCCGTGCAGAATGCTCCGCAGGCGGTCCACCTCCGGGTCGAAGCCCTCCCGGATGAACTCGCCCTCCCGGACGGAGAAGGGGGGATCGTCCCGGAGGGTATCGGCAATGCGCTTTGCCAGGTCATCCAGGGTGTCCAGGGTGCTGTAGAGCTCGTCAGGAGGCCCCGGGAAAGGCCGCCAGCAGCGCCTTGATAGCGGGGAGCTTTTCCATGGCGGTCCGCAGGGCTACCACGTCCCGGCCCCCGGCGGTGCCGTAGACGATGCGGCCCACCAGCCGCTCCATGTCACTGATACCGGTCAGTGCCAGGATCAGCTCCTCCCGGGTGACGGTGTCATTTACCAGGCGCTCCACGCAATCCGCACGGCGGTCAATATCCCGGACGCTGAGAAGCGGCCTTTCCAGCCAGCTGCGCAGCATCCGCGCGCCCATGGCGGTCTTGGTCTTATCCAGCACCCAGAGGAGGCTCCCCTTCTTCTCCTTGCTGCGCAGGGTCTCCGTCAGCTCTAAGTTCCGCCGGGCCGTCAGAGTCCAGCTCCATGAACTGGCCCTGACGGTAAAAGTCCAGGGTGTCAATGTGGGTAGATCTCCCTTTGGGTCTCGTGAAGATAATTCAGAAGATTGCCCAGGGCCAGGACAGGAGCGTAATTATCGGCAGGGAGGTCCGAAAGGGCCTGTTCCCCGAATTGGGCGGCGATGCGGGTCCGGGCGGCGGGGCCATCGGTCTCGCGAATCTCCCGGTGGCAGGAGAGCTTATCCTCCGTGAGCACCTGCAGGGCGGCATCCCGGGCAGCGGCATCATTGAGGATGATCTCCGCCGGGGAAAACCGGGCCACCTCATTGAGCAGGTGGACACCGGCGTCGGGGCCGGAAAAGGCCGTGGCATGGGTCTGGCCGGTGGAGATATCACAGGCGGCAAAGCCGGCCTTATCCTCCCCAGCCAGGCGGCGGCGCAGAAGTTGCTGCGGCCGGCCTCCAGGGAGGTGTCGTCCAGGACGGTGCCGGGGGTGACCACCCGGATAATGTCCCGCTTTACCAGGCCCTTGGCGGTAGCCGGGTCCTCGGTCTGCTCGCAGATGGCCACCTTATAGCCCTTGGCAATGAGCCGGGCAATGTACCCATCAGAGGAATGGTAGGGGACGCCGCACATAGGCACCTTCTCGTCAAAGGACTTATTCTTATCCTTGTCTCGGGTGGTGAGGGTCAGATCCAGCTCCCGGGACGCCGTCCGGGCGTCGGCGCCGAACATCTCGTAGAAATCACCCAAGCGAAAAAACAGGATGGAATCCTTGTTCTGCTCCTTGATCTCCAGATACTGCTTCATCATGGGGGTCAGTTCAGCCATAATCGGTCACATCTTTCTGCCGCCGGGGCGGCGGGTCTCGCTGGGAAAAGGTGGAAAACTTTGTGGAAAAAGTGCAAAATCATCTTATTTATGAGCAAAAAAAGCCGTCCTAAGGCCCGCTTGAACATCTTCTCGATCTCGTAGCGGGTGAGCTTCGCCGCCACCGGGCGGCCATGGGGGCAGTACTGGATCTCTCCCGACTGCACCCGTTCCACCAGTGCCCGCAGCTCCGCGGGGGAGGTGCATTCCCGCCTTGATGGCGGACTTGCAGGCCATGGTCTGCAGGAGATGGTCCCGGGCAGCGGCGGGTCGGCCCGGCCCAGACGCAGGCCCTCAGCCAGCTCCTCTATGGTGGCGGCGGCGTCCTCCGGGCGGATATCCGCCGGAATTTCGCGCACCAGCAGCGTGCCGGCGCCGAAATCCTCGCAGGAGAAGCCAAACTCCTCCAAAAGGGACCAGGCTTGCTCAGGGCGGCGGCGTAGGCATCCGCCTCCAGGTCTACGGTCAGGGGCTGGAGCAGCACCTGGCGCATGGGCGGCTCCTGGCGCTCCTTCAGGGCGTTGAAGCGCAGCCGCTCGTGGGCGGCGTGCTTATCGATGAGCCAGAGGTTTTCGTTTTTCATCCTGCAGATTATATAGGTATCCAGGGCCTCGCCCACGCGCCAGGGGCTGCTCCGCCAGGGGCGGGCCCTCCGGCCTGTAAGGGTCTGCTGAATGGGCAGGTCGATGGTGTTGCACCGGGGCGCAGGCTCGGCATCGGCGCTGCCGTTCCGGGAGCGTTTCCGCCACAGCGGTGGGGACCTCCGGCGGGCGCAGATTGCCTCCGCCGCCGGGCAATCTGGGGCCGGAACGGAGTCTCCGTCCGGACGGGGCCTCCGCCGGGGCACCGCCATTATGAGCGGGGGCGGGGCGGCGCTCCGGTACCTGGGTTGCCGGCTCCGCTGTCCCCGGATGATGGGCGGGTAGCTTTGCGTCGGGGGTTCACCGCCGGGCAGCGGAACCGCTGCCTGCGGGTGCTTTTCCGCCGGGGGTGTCTGCCGCTCCTGTATTCCTGCACGGTCATGGACTGATAAAATGTTTGCTGTCCGGCTTGGGCGCGGGCTTTTCTCCGGCGGTGAGCAGGTCCTTGACCGGTGTAGTGCACCGCGTCGAACACGGCTTTCTCGGCGGCGAATTTCACCACCGTCTTGGCCGGGTGGACATTCACGTCCACGGTATTCACCGGCAGCGTGATGTGCAGCACACAGCCGGGGAACTTCCCCTTGAGCAGCCGATTGCGGTATGCCTCCTCCACGGCGGCGGACAGCAGCTGGCTTTTGACCAGCCGTCCGTTGACAAAGAACAGCTGACGCCCCCGGGTGCCGCCGCCGTTTAGGGGACTTGGTGACAAAGCCCTCCACCTGAACATCGCCGCTGCCGCCGTCCACCTCCAGCAGAGGCCCAGGGGCAAAAATCCCGGCCCAGGGCGGCGTAGACAGCAGAGCGCAGCTGGCCGTCGCCGGGGGTGTGGAGCACCTCTGCCCCGTCCCGGAGCAGCTTCACGGACACCTCCGGATGGCTCAGGGCCAGGTGCTGGACAATGCCGGATGACGACGGCCCCCTCGGCACTATCCTTCTTCATAAACTTCATGCGGGCGGGAGTGTTGTAGAACAGATCCCGCACGCACAGGGTAGTTCCCTCGGGGCAGCCGGCCTCCTCCACCTGCCCGGGTACGCCGCCCTCCAGATGCAGGGACGCCCCGCTGCCGGGGCCCCGGTCTGCCGGGAGAAGATGTCCAGCCGTGACACAGCGGCAATGGCAGCCAGCGCCTCACCCCGGAAGCCCAGCGTCCCGATAGCGGCCAGATCCTCCGCCCGGCGGAGCTTGCTGGTGGCATGGCGCAGAAACGCCGTGGGAAGCTGCTGCGGCGCAATGCCGCAGCCGTTATCCGTAATGCGCAGATAGGTGAGACCCCCGCGCTGGACCTCCACAGAAATGGCGGTGGCCCCGGCGTCCAAGGCGTTCTCCAGCAGCTCCTTGCCGACGCTGGCGGGCCGCTCCACCACCTCGCCGGCGGCGATGAGATCGGCTACATGGGAGTCTAAGCATTGAATGGTAGGCATGGAGACGGCCTCCTTTTTTGAGGAATGTGGGGATTACGGATTGCCACGGGCGCAAAGCGCCCTCGCAATGACATATCAAAACACCAAAATGTCCGCGCCAATCAATTACACCATCTCGCCGAACAGGGCCCAGGTATTGCTGTCGGTGATTTTTTATGTCGCGGTACTGGCCCAGGGCGGATTTGTCGCCTACAAGATGCACCAGGCGGCCTCCGGCAGTGCGGGCAGACAGGGGCCAGCGGGCATCGTCCGTTTCGCCGTCCACCAGGCATCGGAGAGTCTTGCCCACATAGCAGGCGTGGAGGCGAGCGGAAATTTCATTCTGTGCGGTGCAGAGGGTGTCAAACCACTTCTGCTTCTCCGCCCGGGGCACGGGGTCGTCCATTTTGGCCGCCGGTGTGCCGGGCCGGGGGAGAGAAGATGAAGGTAAACAGGGCGTCAAACTCTACCTGACGCACCAGGTCCACCGTCTCCATAGCCTCCGCCTCCGTCTCGCCGGGAAAACCGATGATGACGTCGGAGGTCAGCACCAGATCCGGCATGACCTTGCGGGCATAGGTGATCAGGTCCAGATATTTGGCCCGGTCATAGGGGCGGTTCATGGCGCGCAGCACCCGGTCGCAGCCGGACTGGACCGGCAGGTGCAGCTGGTGGGCCACATGGCGGCTGCGCCATGGTGTCAAAGAGCTTGAAGGAGGCGTCCTTGGGCTGGGAGGACATGAACCGCAGGAGAAAGTCCCCGTCGATCTTGTCCAGCTCCTGCAGCAGGTCGGCGAAGTCGCCCGGGGCTCTAAGTCCTTGCCGTAGGAGTTTACGTTCTGACCCAGGAGGGTGATCTCCTTATAGCCCTGGGCGGCCAGCTCCTTTACCTCGGACACGATCTTATCCATGTCGCGGCTGCGCTCCCGGCCCCGGACATAGGGGACGATGCAGTAGGAGCAGAAATTGTTGCACCCGTACATGATGGAGACCCACGCCCGGGTGCGGCCCTCCCGCACAACGGGCATCCCCTCAGCGATGGTGCCGTGTTCGTCCTCCACGGAGAACACCCGGCCCCGCCGGGTATAGACCCGGTACAGAAGCTCCGGGAACTTCCACAGCGCCTGCGGGCCGAACACCAGGTCCACGTGGCGATAGCTCTGGCGGACCTTCTCCGCCACCTCGGGCCGCTGGGCCATGCATCCGCACAGGCAGATGATCTGCTCGGGATTTTCTTCTTGGTATGGGTCAGGGCACCCAGGTTGCCGAAAACCCGCTTTCTCCGCATGGTCCCGGATGGCGCAGGTGTTCAGCACAATGATGTCGGCCCGGTCTGCCTCGTCCGTAAACTCACAGCCCATGGCCTGGAGCATACCCATGATATGCTGGCTGTCGGCCACGTTTTGCTGACAGCCGAAGGTATCCACCAGGGCCAGGGGCGCCCGGCCCCGCTGGCGGTGGATGTCCGCCAGCTTCCTCTCAAAATCCCGCTGGCGCAAGGTCTCCTCCGCCGATAAAACCACTTGTTTTCTGTCCAAAATAACCCTCCGTAAGCGCCCATTTGCAAAATGGCGCTATGATTCGACTTTTAATTAAGAGATTATACCACATTCACCGGTGCAAAACAAGCCGTTTAGCGTTGCAAATTTCTGTCATTGCGTGTATGATAGGAGCAGCGAAAAACGGAGAAGGGAGTTTTTTTCTATGGCATGGAGCATTGCGCTGCTGGCGGTCCTCATCGGGGCAGACCAGGCGCTGAAATACTGGACAGTATCCCATCTGGCCCTGGGGGAGTCGGCACAGCTAATCCCGGGGTACTGCAGCTGACGCGGCTGCACAACTACGGCGCAGCCTGGTCGAGCCTCTCAGGAAAAACGGCTGTACTGCTGGTTATCACGGCGGCGCTGATGATCGCCGTGGCATGGCTGCTGATTAAAAAAATCGTGCGGCCACCGGTGGGTGTCACGGCGGGACTTTTTCATCCTGGGCGGCGGACTGGGCAACATGATCGACCGGGTGTGGCATGGGTATGTGGTGGATATGCTGGACATTTCGCCGCTGTTTGAGTACCCGGTTTTCAACCTGGCGGACTGCTTCGTGGTGGTGGGCGCCGTGCTGGGCGCGGTGTACTACCTGTGGTTCTACGATAAATACGACAAAAGGAGCGCGGCCATGGACGCAAGGACCCTGACGGCCACAACTGAATCCGCCGGGACCCGGCTGGATGCCTTTCTGGCCGTCCAGCTGCCGGGCCTCACCCGCTCAGCGGCAGCCCGACTCATTGAGGGGGGCTTTGTCACCGTAGACGGCAGGCCCGCCGGGAAAAGTGTCCGGCTTGTGGGCGGCGAAACGGTTTCCGTCACTCTGCCGGAGGCAGAGGAGCCGGAGGCCCGGCCGGAGGACATTCCTCTGGACGTGGTGTACGAGGACGGGGATGTGATCGTGGTGAATAAGCCCGTGGGCATGGTGGTGCACCCCGCCCCGGGGCACCCGGACGGCACGTTGGTCAACGCCCTGCTGCACCACTGCGCCGGGAGCCTCTCGGGCATCGGCGGCCAACTGCGCCCCGGCATCGTCCACCGCATCGACCGGGACACCAGCGGGCTCATCATCGCCGCCAAAAATCGACGCCGCCCACGCCTTCCTGGCCGCCCAGCTGGCAGACCACACCCTGGCCCGGACCTACGAGTGCCTGGCAGTGGGCAGTTTCAAGGAGGACAGCGGCACCGTGGATGCACCCATCGGCCGCCACCGGACGGACCGGAAAAAAAATGGCCGTGGTCCCCGATGGACGCCGGGCCGTGACCCATTGGGAGGTCATCGTCCCGCTATCGGGGCGTCACCCATCTGCGCTGCCGCCTGGAAACGGGCCGCACCCACCAGATCCGCGTGCACCTGGCCTACATTGGCCACCCCATCCTGGGGGACACGGTGTACGGGGCCAAAAAGCCCGTGCCGCGGCCTCACCGGTCAGTGTCTCCACGCCACGGCCCTGGAGTTCATTCACCCCGCCACAGGGAAGAAGATCTCCCTCACCTGTCCTCTGCCGGAGGAATTCACCCGGATGCTGGAAAAGCTGCAGCGGCAAGACTAACAGGCTAATATGAATGCAGCCGCGGGGCTTTGCCCCGCGGCTGCATTTTTTGTTTTTTATCCCTGGTGCTCCCGGGCGTGGCGGCAGATGGCCGCAAAGGTCTGTGGGCTGATGTCATGCTCGATCTTGCAGGCATCGGCCTCCGCCGTCTCCTGATCCACCCCCAGACGGACAAGGAAATTGGTGAGGGTATGGTGGCGGTCCAGCATTTCCTGGGCAATGGCCAGCCCCTTGGGCTCCAGAGTGATGAGGCCCGTTTTGTCCATGGTGATATAGCCGCTCTCCCGCAGACGCTTGGTGGCATAGCTGACGCTGGGCTTGGTGACGCCCAAATGCTCCGCCACGTCGATGGAGCGGATATAGCCGTGCTTCTTTTGCATCATCAGCATGGTCTCCAGGTAATCCTCCGAAGATTTTTGAATTTCCATAATAGGTACACTCCGTCCTTCATTTTAAACAGCGTAGCACATCGGGGCGAAAAAACAAGGGAAAGTTAAAAATATTTCACCAAAACCTATTGACAAAGTATGCGTTTTAGAGGTATTGTAAACATACCTAATAAGTAGGCTTTAGTTTTTCATACCAGGAGGACCAGCGTATGACCATTTATACCGACAATGCAGCCACTACCAAAATGAGCGACACCGCTCTGGCTGCCATGCTCCCCCTGTCTGCAGGACAATTACGGCAATCCCTCCAGCCTGCACACCGTGGGCCAGCAGGCCGCCGAAGCCCTGCAGGGCGCCCGGGAGGCCGTGGCCCGGTGCCTGAACTGCCACCCCGGGAGATCATCTTCACCTCCGGCGGCAGCGAGGCCGACAACCAGGCCATTGTCTCGGCGGCGCGGATCGGCGAGCTGAAGGGCAAGAAGCACATCATCTCCACCGCCTTCGAGCACCACGCCGTGCTGCACACGCTGAAGAAGCTGGAAAAAGAGGGCTTCGAGGTGGAGCTGCTGCCCGTGGGTCCCACAGGCACCATCACCCCGCAGCAGGTAGCGGCGGCCATTCGCCCCGACACTGCCCTGGTGACCATCATGTACGCTAACAACGAGATTGGCTCTATTCTCCCCATTCCGGAGATCGGCGCGGTGTGCAGGGAGAAGGGCGTCCTCTTCCACACGGATGCCGTCCAGGCGGCGGGCCACCTGCACATTGATGTAAAGGCGCAGAACATCGACATGCTCTCCCTCTCCGGCCATAAGTTCCACGGCCCAAGGGCTGGGTGTGCTGTATGCCCGCCAGGGCATCCCCCTGACCAATATCATCGAGGGCGGCGCGCAGGAACGGGGCAAGCGGGCCGGCACGGAGAACCTGCCCGCCATCGTGGGCATGGCAGCGGCCCTGCAGGAGGCCTGCGACCACATCGACGAAAACGCCGCCAAGGTCTCCGCCCTCCGGGATAAGCTGATCAGCGGCCTGTCTAAGATCCCCCATTCCGCCCTCAACGGCGATCCGGTGCACCGTCTGCCCGGCAATGTGAACTTCTGCTTTGAGGGCATTGAGGGGGAGAGCCTGCTGCTTCTGCTGGATGCCAAGGGCATTTGCGCCAGCTCCGGCAGCGCCTGCACCAGCGGGTCCCTGGACCCCAGCCATGTGCTGCTGGCCATCGGCCGTCCCTCACGAGGTGGCCCACGGCTCCCTGCGGCTGAGCCTGTGCGAGTGGAACACGGAGGAGGAAGTGGACATCATTTTGCAGGAGGTCCCGAGGATCGTGGAGTACCTGCGCAATATGAGCCCCCATGTGGAAGGACCTGGTCAGCGGCAAGAAGCCGTTCATGCTGTAATAAGGAGGCAGATATCATGGCACTGTATACCGACACTGTAATGGACCATTTCATGCACCCGGGAATGTGGGCGAGATCAAAAACCCCAGCGGCGTGGGTGAAGTGGGCAACGCCAAGTGCGGCGATATTATGAAGATTTACCTGGACATTGAAAAACGACATCATCAAGGACGTGAAGTTCGAGACCTTTGGCTGCGGCAGCGCCATCGCCTCTTCCTCCATGGCCACCGAGATGATCAAGGGCAAGACCGTGGAGGAGGCCCTGGCCATCAGCAATAAGGACGTGGTGGATGCCCTGGGCGGCTTGCCCGCCCACAAGCTGCACTGCAGCGTCCTGGCGGAGGAGGCCATCAAGTCCGCCGTGAAGGATTACTATGACCGCAACGGCATCGCCTACGACCACAGCCAGTTCCCCTGATCGCAGAGTTTGCCGCCCGCAGGCGGTAAACTTTTAAAATCATTTTTCACCGCGACATGCGCGTAGGGGAAAATACCTCTCAGGCTGCCAGTGTGGAATTTTGAGCCAAAGGTTCAAAATTACGCGCGCAGCAGACTGCAATCTTTTGGCAGAAAAATTCCGCAGGAATTTTCGTCAGGTGCTTGAGGAGGGATCGGCATGAAGATCTCCACCCGGGGCCGGTATGCCCTGCGGATGATGCTGGATCTGGCGGAGAACCAGGGAGACGGCGTGGTGGCTCTGAAGGACATCGCCGCCCGCCAGGGTATCTCCAAAAAATATCTCGAGCAGATCATCCCCGTGCTGAACCGGGCCGGCCTGCTGCAGACCTCACGGGGCTTTCAGGGGGATATCGGCTGGCGAAGGTGCCCAAGGACTACACCGTGGGTGAAATTCTCCGGGCCGCAGAGGGAGGACTATCTCCCGTGGCCTGTTTGGAGCAGTCGCCCAACGCCTGTCCCCGCTGCCACAAGTGCGAAACGCTGCCTATTTGGGCGGGCTTGGAGCAGGTGGTGAACGAATACCTGGACGGCATCAGCCTGCAGGACGTGCTGGATGGGCTGAAAAAGTAAATCATCCCCACAAAATCCAAATCCCACGCCGGCACTTCACCCGACATACGCCTGCAAAATGAAAGCAGGCACTCATAAAAGGGAACTACACCTCATTTATTAGACATGTACGGTAAAATACATGTCTAATAAATGAGGTGTAGTTTATTCACGCATCGTATGGAATCTGTTCTCTTAGAAATGCTTCACCTGACCCGCCAGCAGCAGCCCCGGCAGCAGCCACAGAAGCTGGAACAGCACCAGCCGCAGGGGCGTCAGTGAGGCATAGCCGCCAATGCCCGTGAGGTAGTAGCACAGCAGCAATCCCGCCACCGACGCCAGCAGCGCCAAGGCGATCGTCCACCGGGCCGCCAGCAGCAGCTTGCGGCTGCCCAACACCGTTTCGACGTAGGGCATGAGCCCGTCCCGGTATACCACGGCATAGGCGGGGCCGGTCAATCGGGCCTGCTCCAGCAGGGAAAGGCGGGTCTGCACATCCGGATAGATGGGCTTTGCATCCACCTTGAAGCTGCGGCGCAGGAACTCCGGGGTGATATTGCACCCCCGCACCGCCAGCACCGGGGTGACCCGGTTGCGCCGCAGGGCCGCAGGGCCCAATCCACATTCCGGGAGGGCTGGTACCGCAGGGCGAAGATAGCTGTCAGCTGGCCGTCCACAGCCAGGAAAAAGGCCTGAGGGAACCTTTAGCTCCTTGGGCAGGCGCACGTTCTGCCTGCGCATAAAGTAGGCGCTGCCCAGCAGCACCGTCTCGCCGTGGATGGTACCCCCGGCGCCGCCCTCCTCGTACCAGCGAAAATCATCCAAGGCTTCAGCCTGTCCCCCTTGGTCAGAGAGCATCTGCTCCAGCAGGGGCAGGGCCTGGCTGTCTGCCGCCCGGGCCATGGCCACAGAGTAGCTGAGCACCCGGCCCAGCTCCTCACCGTAAATTTTCATGCCGTTGAGAGAAAGTGTCCCGGCGGGGTACAGGTCCTCGTCAGTGATGACCATGCGCTTGGCACCGCTGACGGCCTTGGCACCGCTGTAGCCCGCCACGGCGCAGCCGCTGTGGCTGAGCCGGTGGCTCAAAAAGTAGGTGGGCAGCGTCCCGGCCAGGGGCCAGGACAGGGGTGTGGCCGCCGCCAGAAGAGCCGAGCACACCCACAGGGGCTGTGGGCTTACCTCCGACAGGCACACCACCCCCGTTAGCACGCAGGCAGTAGCCAGCAGCAGCGGCAGCACCGCATTGTACCATTTTTGGGGCATGTCCGGCTCCACAGCATGGGTATAGAATCCCTCCAGACGGCCCTGGCACTTGATGGCGCCGGCCTTAGTCTTCTGCACGCTCCAGGGCGGATGCCCCCCCAGATCCGCCAGGCGGAAGCTCTCTCTCCGGGCCGCGCACCGCAGGTACACGCCCCACTCACAGCAGAGGGTCACCAGGGCCGCCGCTCCAGCCAGGGGCAGATGCTCGCCCCCTTGACCATGCACCAGACGCAATCGCCCAGGCAGGCCACGGTCAGCAGCAGTGCGCCCCAGGCGCAGGAAACTCTCCTTTGGCGGATCCTCCAGCATGTCCCGCCACAGGGGCAGGGCCAAGGCGGCCTGGACCAGCAGCAGCGCAGCCACCGCGCCGAAGCGCAGGGGCGGGGTATCTGTCCAGACGGCGGGCAGGGTTACCAGGGTCTCCGCCGCCGTGATGCCCACCAATAAAACCGCCGGCAGGAGGCAGCGCAGGGTAGCGCCCCGGTGCAGACGGCATAGCCGCTTCTGCTCAAATTCCGCCTGGGCCATGTCCGGCTCCGGGGATGGCTTCTTCCCCCTCCGGTTCCGGCTCGGGCCGGGCCTTGGGGGCCGCCAGCGCCCGGAGAAATCTGCCCACCGCCGCTAATCTCGCCCCGGCAAAGGGCGGCCGGCGGCCCGGCGGGCCTGACGCTCCTGCTCCTCCCGCCCAGCTGCCGCTGGGCCGACTCCTCCTCCATCACGGCGGAGACCGTCCGGTCCATCATATCCTCCAGCGACACCAGGTGCTCCCGGGGCGCAGCTTTTTCCTCTATCTCCGGGGAATCCTTCTCCGGGGTCCGTGTCCTTTCGGCTGCTCCGCCGGAGCTTCCTCCTTGGCGGGTTTCTCCGCTATTCAGACTCAGGCTTCCGGGGCAGGCTCCGCAGCCGGATCTTCCGGCTCCGGCTGCTGTGGCTGGGAAACCGGCTCCGACGGGCTGCGGCGGCTTTCCGGCCTCGGCTGCTGTGGCTTCACCGCACCGGTACCAAACTCCGCCAGAATGTCGTCCAGGTCATACTCCCGGGTGGTACTGTCCTGCAGGAGCCTGCCGGTGTCCCCAGGGCCTGATTCAGTTCTTCCTCTGTGTACTTGCTCATAGTCCTCACTTTTACATCCGGCGGCGCACCGCCTCATATAGTAATGGCCGCTGCGGCGGATGCGTTCAGGGACGAGATATGCCCCCAGGGATGCTCACCAAAAAAGTCGCATTTCTCCCGCACCAGGCGGCCCATGCCGCTGCCCTCAGACCCGATGACGATGGCCGCCGGGCCCTTGAGATCAGCCTCATACAGGAGGTAGCCCCTCGGCGGCCGTGCCGATAGACCCATATGCCCTTTTTCTTCAGCTCCTCCAGCGTGGCCGGGAGATTGGCAACCCTTGCCACGGGCATATAGCTCACCGCCCCCGCCGATGTCTTGCCCACAATGGCCGTGAGCCCCGCCGAGCGGCGCTTGGGATGATGACCCCGTGGCCCGGCGCACTCGGCGGTGCGGAGGATGGCGATCCCAGGTTGTGCGGGTCGGAAATTTCGTCGCACACCACCAGCAGCGGTGTCTCCCCCTTTTTTCCGGCGGCATCCAGCAGGGATTGCACGGACACATATTCCCGCATAGCCGCCAGGGCGATGACCCCCTGGTGGGCGTGGGTACGGCTCATGCCATCCAGCTTGCGCCGGTCGGCCTCCACCACCACGATGCCCTTTTCCCGGGCCTGGAGGCAATATGGCCCAGGGTCTTGTCCGTCTCGCCCTTGGCCAGGTAGATCTTGTCAATGTTCTCTCCGGCCCGCAGGGCCTCGATGACGGCGTTGCGGCCCTCAATGATGCCGTCGGCCTCCGCCTGGGGCAGGGCTTTTTTCTGTCGTTTTCTCTCATGGCCCGTCCTCACAGAATAAAAAAAAAAGCCTTGCATCAGGCTGCCGTTGTAACGCTTTAACGCCGCACACGAAAAGTGATGCGCGCGGCAGGCTGCAAGCTCTTTGCCGGAAAAATACGGATGGTTTTTTTCGCAGCTTTTAGTATAGCACATACGGGGCATAATAGAAAGGTCAATTCATAGAAATTTTACACAGCAGGGGTTTTTCCGCCCTTGTTTGCTTTTATTTTATATGATATACTGCCATTAATTGCAAGGTCTGTCTACGCGGAAGGAGGCCAACTATGGACTCAAAAACAACAAGAACAACAAAAACAGCAAGAACAACCGAAATCTTCGGGGTGTGCTGGTGCTGCTGGCCTGGGCGGTGGTGCTGACCATCGGCTTTAACTATTTTGCCGCCTATGCTGGAAACGCAGCCAACAAGGCCACCAGCTTTGAGGTGGATTTCAGCGCTCTGGCCGACTTGGTTCGGGAGGATAAAATCGCCCGGGTGGAGTTTGAAAACGGCCAGATCCTCGCCACCCCTATTGACGGCTATGTCTATACCGACGAGAGCGGCAAGGAACCCAAAACCTACACCAACTCCGAAAAAACCAAGGTCATTCTTTATACCACACAGATCAACAGCAACAATTTCTACGATCTGCTGGACGAGCATCATGTGGCCTGGACACCGCCCCGGTGGTGGAGCAGATGGTTCCCCATTTTGCAGTTTATGATCTCTTATATCCTGCCCACGATTCTGATGCTGGGGGCGTTTTTACTGGTGATGCGTCTGCTGAGCAAGAGCAGCGGCGGCATCGGCGGCATCGGCAACGTTGGCAAATCCAATGCCAAGGTATATATGGAAAAATCCACCGGCATCACCTTTAAGGACGTGGCCGGTCAGGACGAGGCCAAGGAGTCCCTGGAGGAGATCATCGACTTCCTCCACAACCCCGGCAAGTACACCGCCATCGGCGCGAAGCTCCCCAAGGGCGCGCTGCTGGTGGGCTCTCCCCGGCACCGGCAAGACATTGCTTGCCAAGGCCGTGGCGGGCGAGGCCAACGTGCCGTTCTTCTCCATCTCCGGCTCCGACTTTGTGGAGATGTTCGTGGGTGTGGGTGCGTCCCGTGTGCGTGACCTCTTCAAGGAGGCGGCCAAGGTTGCTCCCTGCATCATTTTATCGACGAGATCGACACCATCGGCAAGTCCCGACGGCGGCCGCTTCGGCGGCAACGATGAGCGGGAGCAGACCCTGAATCAGCTTCTGGCGGAGCTGGACGGCTTTGACCCCAGCAAGGGCGTTATCGTGCTGGGGGCTACCAACCGGCCGGAGGTGCTGGACAAGGCCCTGCTGCGTCCCGGCCGCTTCGACCGGCGCATCACTGTGGACCGGCCCAATCTGGCGGGCCGCCTGGCCACCCTGCAGGTCCACACCCGGAATATCCATCTGTCCGAGGATGTGAACCTGGAGAAGATCGCCCAGGCCACCGCCGGGTGCGTAGGTGCGGACCTGGCCAACCTGGTGAACGAGGCGGCCCTGCGGGCCGTGCGCAAGGGCCGCAAGGCCGTGAATCAGAACGACCTGCTGGTGGCCTTTGAAACCGTCATCGCCGGCTCCGAGAAGAAGGGCACCGTCATCACCGACGAGGAAAAGCGCATCATCGCCTATCACGAGGTGGGCCACGCGTTGGTGGCGGCCAAGCAGAAGAATGCCCAGCCCGTCAGCAAGATCACCATCGTCCCCCATACCCAGGGAACTCTGGGCTATACCCTGCACCTGCCGGAGGAGGAGAAGTTCCTCATGTCCAAGGAGGACATATTGGCGGAGATCCGCACATTGCTTGCCGGCCGGTCCAGGGAGGAGATCGTGTGCAACACCATGACCTCCGGCGCCGCCAACGACATCGAGCGGGCCACGGAGCTGGCCCGGAACCTGGTGGCCCGGTTCGGCATGTGCGACGAGTTTGACATGATGGCCCTGGGCACCGTGCAGAGTCAGTACCTGGACGGCAGCTACTCCATGTCCTGCGCCCAGGAGACCTATGCCGCGGCGGACCGGGAGACCATCAAGATCATCCGCCAGTGCCACCAGGAGGCCAAGCAAATTCTGCAGGACAACCGGGAGCTGCTGGACAAGATCGCCGCCTACCTGCTGAAGAAGGAGACCATCACCGGCCAGGAGATGATGGCCATCATCGAGGGCCGGGATCCGGAGACCGTGGACAACTACGGTGCCACCCGGGAGGACGATGCGCCCCGAAAGGCCTTCCGCCCCTCCACCCCCAACAGCATCGAGGCTCCGGCCAAGCACATCAATATCGTCTCCCAGCCCATCCCCATGCCGGACTTTGACGAACCCAAGGAGGAAAAAGCCGACGGCCAGCTCCCCGGAGGAGAATGCCCCGAAGGATAAATCCCCGAAGGAGCCTCCCGCCGATAACGGGAAGCCCGAATAATAATCCCCAGGCCCCCGGAACGTGTTTGCGTCCCGGGGGCTTTTGCGCCAAGGGGAAAGAAGCCGCCTTTGCCGGACCCTGGCCGTTTTATGTAGACAAGAAAAATTATGCAACTTTTTCGCGGATTTTATGTTTACATAACGATGTGGAAAACTCTGTGGATAATGTGCATAACCCCCCGCCATAAGGCTGATTTTATAAGGTTGCTGTCTTGCTATAAGAATGGGAGCTGTCTAACATTTTTAAATCTTATTGCAATTTTGTCAGAGAAAGTCCAGGCACTTGCCAGAACAGAGGAAATGCGGTAAAATAATAAAATATGGCCGGAATCGCCGGCAGGAGGTCTCTATGGCAGCAAAGAAAACCGGCCGGCTCATCACCGTCACGCGGTTTTCCGACCGGTCCATCCAGGTGGAGGACCAGGGCCGGGGCTGCCCGGTGGACTGGAACGAGAAAGAGGGACGCTACAACTGGGAGCTGGTGTACTGCGAGCTGTACGCCGGCGGCAAGTACGACAACCTCACCGGCGAGAACTACGAGTTTTCGCTGGGACTCAACGGTCTGGGCGCCTGCGCCACCCAGTACGCCTCCCACTATATGGATGTCACCGTTTGGCGGGACGGCTTTGAGTACCGGCTGCACTTTGAGCGGGGCGAGATCGTGGGGGGTGGAAAAGACGCCCCTGCCCAAGTCTCAGGTGAGAAAGACCGGCACCCGCACCCACTGGCTGCCGGATCTGGACGTGTTCACGGACATCGATATCCCGGTGGAATACTATCGGGACGTGCTGCGGCGTCAGGCGGTGGTCAACGCCGGGGACCTTCCTTCAAGTTCCGCAATCAGCAGGAGGACGGCATTCGATGAGGAGGATTTCCTTTACGAGCACGGCATCCGGGACTATCTGGCGGAGCTGGCAGGAGGAGGGCCCCCTGACGGAGCCGGTGTGCTGGCAGGCGGAAAAGCGGGGCCGGGACCGGGCGGACAAGCCCGAATACAAGGTGAAGCTCTCCGTCGCCTGCTGCTTTTCCAACAAGCACCCCGTGGTGGAGCACTATCACAACTCCTCCTTCTTGGAGCATGGCGGCTCCCGACAAGGCCACCCGCCTGGCCTTCGTCTCCGCAGTAGATAAGTACCTGCGGGATCAGAACAAATATCAGAAGAACGAAAGCAAGATCACATGGCAGGACATCGAGGACTGCCTGATCTTCGTCTCCAACAACTTCTCTACCCAGACCAGCTACGAGAATCAGACGAAAAAATCCATTACCAACAAGTTCGTGCAGGAGGCCATGACGGAGTTCCTGCGGACGAATCTGGAGATCTACTTCATCGAAAACCATTTTGATGCGGAGAAGATCGCCGAGCAGGTGCTGGTGAACAAGCGCAGCCGGGAAAGCGCGGAGAAGCAGCGGCTGAATATCAAGAAAAAGCTCTCTGGCAACATTGACATCTCCAACCGGGTCCAGAAATTCGTGGACTGCCGCTCCAAGGATGTGGAGAAGCGGGAAATTTATATCGTGGAGGGCGACTCCGCATTGGGCGCCTGCAAGCTGAGCCGGGACGCGGAATTTCAGGGCCTCATGCCCGTGCGGGGCAAGATACTCAACTGCCTGAAGGCCGACTATCCGCGGATCTTTAAGAGCGACGTTATCACGGACCTCATGAAGGTCCTGGGCTGCGGCGTGGAGGTCCAGGGCAAGGCCGCCAAGGAGCTGAATCAGTTTGACCTGAATAATCTCCGGTGGAGCAAGGTCATCCTCTGCACCGATGGCGATGTGGACGGGTTCCAAATTCGCACCCTGATCCTGACCATGCTCTACCGTCTGTGCCCCACGCTCATCCGGGAGGGCTATGTCTATATCGCGGAGACACCGCTGTTTGAGATCACCTGCAAGGAAAAGACCTGGTTTGCCTACTCGGAGAAGGAGAAGGCGGACATTCTCAAGTCCCTGGAGGGGAAAAAGGTGAAGGTGGACCGCAGCAAGGGTCTGGGTGAAAACGACCCGGAGATGATGTGGCTCACCACCATGAATCCTGAGACTCGGCGGCTGATCCGGGTCATGCCGGTTCCCGGGATGCGGCAACCGCCGCAGGATTTTGGAAAAAATGCGCCGCGACCCGATACTAAAAGAAAGCTGTGCCAGTATTCCGTATACAGCTTTGATGAAAAGTTTCGGGGTAATAACCTTCCCAATAAGCGATTTAATTAAAAGGAACTATGCGGCAGTGCATACTAAATTACCGGCGGGGTTGTCATCTGTATGGCGTGCGCGACGAGCAATGGATAATTTGAGTACGGAAGAACTCCCATATTTAGGACCCTTGCCTGCTGCAAGGCTTTTCGGCCGCGATACTCATTTGCCAGGGAACAGCCAGCGCGTACCGCAAATTGCGGAGGGGACCTTACTTCGGCTGTTTTGCCATTTAAGGGTATAAAAAGAACCCAACGGTCTCCACTTTGGAAGAACTCCATCGGACAAGGTGCAGGCTTCCATGTCAACCAGGCGTTTATCGCGTGACGGTTCCGGAAAAAAGCGCCCATTTCCTTTATTGAGGGCTAACCGACAATTTGCGTGCAAAAGGTTATCCGGCGGCAATTTTGGAACAAAAATACGGCCAATGCACAGACAAAACCGACTTGTACATCGGCAAGGTAACGGACGCGGCGGCCTGCGGCAGCGGGTGCTGCAATATGTTACGGCTGGGGCACCGCTGTCAACCATTTGGGCGGGCAGCCATTTGGCAAAGGACATCCGCTCCTGCTGTTAGAGTATTTGCGAAAATTGCGACCAGAGGGGCGCATGGCCGTTTTCACAAGCTTTCCGCAAGAGGAAAAGAAAATATCCCTTCAAATTGCATGGTATCACCAAAGCCTCCCCGTGCGGCGGTTCGCCGCGCTCCTTTGTGAAGGTCAAGGAACATACAGGGGACATCTGCACGGCAAAGCCGTGTTGCTCAGAGATTTATCTGGCAAAAACACCACGTTTGCGGACGAAATATAAGGAACGTTTATTATGCCGAAAAGAAGCAGCCGGAAGGATCCCCATCCAGTCAACAACCCCAACGTGATGGGCCTCCACGCGGCGGTGGTGGAGCAGCGACGGCTTCAAACCCTCTCACCGCAAGCTGCTCTACACCATGTACAAGATGGGCTTGCTGACCGGCGCACGGACCAAGTCGGCCAACATCGTGGGGCAGACCATGAGGCTGAACCCCCACGGCGACGCCGCCATCTACGACACGATGGTGCGTCTCTCCAAGGGCTACGGCGCTTGCTGACCCCCTTTGTGGACTCCAAGGGCAACTTCGGTAAATCCTATTCCCGCGATATGTCATGGGCCGCCCCCCGGTATACGGAGGCGAAGCTCTCCGCCATCTGCGGGGAGATTTTCAAGGATATCGACAGCGACACGGTGGACTTCGTGGACAACTACGACAACACCATGAAGGAACCGGCGCTGCTGCCCACCACCTTCCCCAATATTCTGGTCAGCGCCAACAGCGGCATCGCCGTGGGCATGGCGTCCCAGTTCTGCGGCTTCAACCTCAAGGAAGTCTGCGAGACCACGGTCGCCTACCTGAAAAACCCGGACTGCGATCTGACGGAGACGCTGCTGGCGCCGGATTTTCCCACCGGCGGCGAGCTGATTTTTGACACAAAGGCCATTGAGGACATCTACAATACGGGTCGGGGCAGCGTCCGGGTGCGGGCGAAGTACCGCTATGTGAAGGATCAGAACCTGCTGGAAATTTACGAGATCCCCTACTCCACCACAGTAGAGGCCATCCTGGACAAGGTGGCGGAGCTGATCAAGGCGGCAAGGTCAAAGAGATCGCCGATATGCGGGACGAGACGGACCTCAGCGGCCTGAAGCTGACCATCGACCTGAAGCGTGGCGTGGATCCGGACAAGCTCATGACCAAGCTCTACAAGCTCACCCCCCTGGAGGACGCCTTTGCCTGCAACTTCAATGTGCTCATTGCGGGGAGTCCCAAGGTGCTGGGGGTCCGGCAGATTTTAGAGGAATGGACGGCGTGGCGCACGGACAGTGTAAGGAACGGCGGATCTACTTCGTGCTGGGCAAGAAAAAGGATAAGCTGCATCTGCTGAAGGGTCTCAAGCGGATCCTGCTGGACATTGACAAGGCCATCAAGATCATCCGGGAGACGGAGGAGGAGACCGAGGTCATCCCCAACCTGATGATCGGCTTCGGCATCGACCAGGTTCAGGCGGAGTACGTAGCGGAGATCAAGCTGCGCAACATCAATAAGGAGTACATTCTCAAGCGGGTCCGAGAGACCGACGCCCTGGGGGAGGAAATCGAGGATCTGGAGGACCTGCTGAACAGCCCCCCGCATCCGAAAAAGGTCATTGTGGAGCGAGCTGAGGACGCCGCCGCCAAAAAATACGGCGAGCCGCGGCGGACATCCATCGTCTTCAGCCATGAGATCGAGGAGTATGAGGAGGAGGAACCGAAGGAGGACTATCCCGTGACGCTGTTTTTGTCCCGGGAGGGGTATTTTAAGAAGATCACCGCCCAATCTCTGCGCATGAGCGGCGAGCAGAAGTTCAAGGAGGGCGACGAGCTTCCGCCGGGTGTGAGGCCACCAACAACACCGAGGCTGATGTTCTTCACGGACCATCAGCAGGTGTATAAGGTCCGCCTGCCGACTTTGCCGACGGCAAGGCCGCGTGCTGGGGGACTATCTGCCCACCAAGCTGGGGATGGACGACGGAGGAGAAGGTCATCGACCTGGTGCTGCCCGGGGATTACAGCGGTCATGTGCTGTTCTTCTTTGAAAACGGCAAGGCGGCCCGGGTGGCCCTCGGCCTACGCCACCACCTCCAACCGCCGCAAGCTCACCGGGGCCTACTCCGACAAGAGCCCCCTGGCGGCCCTGATACCCCTGACGGAGGACAGGGAGCTGGCCCCTCATCCAGCACGGAGCCCCGGGCCCTGCTGCTGCCACACGGCCCTGCTTGCGCCCAAGACCACCCGCGCCACCCAGGGCGTGGCGGTGATGAACATGAAGCCCCGGTATCACCTGGACCGGGTCTGCACCCCGGAGGAGAGCGGCATCACGAATCTTGCCCGCTACCGGGTGCGCAGCATCCCGCTGCCGGCGCCCTGCTCCGGGAGGAGGACCAGGGCCGGGAGCAGATGTCGCTGCTGTAAAATAACTGGCGAAAAATCTTCGATTTTTCTGCCAAAAGGATTGCAGTCTGCTGCGCGCAAATTCCACACTTGCAGATTGAGCTTTGCCGCCTGCGGGCGGCAGGCTTTGCGAGGTTTTTTTTTCAAGTATAATTCGTTAGTTCCTCTTAAGATTGAGAAGAAGGGAGCGTCCCATGAAAAAAAAAAGAATTCTCCCCTGCTTCTGTGCGGGGCGCTGCTTTTATCCGGGTGTGGGCTGCTGCGGCGGGAATATACCCGCACAGAGCCCCCCACAGCGCCACCTATTATGAGGGCGACCGGCGGGATGTGCTCCGGGCAGAAGGTCGCCAGGACCTGGTGAACGACCTGCTGCTGCTGGTGAGTGCCCATGACGTGAGCGGCACCGTTTGGCTGTATGACAGCGAGGACGGAGCGGACGCTTCTCAACTGGCCCAGGTGGCCTGTGATGAGGTGCTGCAGGAGACCCCTCTGGGCGCCTACGCCCTGGAGTATCTCACCTACACCGTGGACGAGGGGGGACGGGGCTATACGCAGCTGCGGTTCACCGCCGGATATCGGCGCACGGCCCAGCAGATTAAATCCATTGTCCACGCCACCAATGCCGCGGCCCTGCGGGACCTGCTGCAGGCAGCAGTGGAAAACGGTGGGAAGGAGCTGGCGGTGCAGGTGGGCAGCTTTGACGGCAGCCGCCAATCGGTGCTGGACTCCGTGGCGGCGTTCCAGCAGGAGCTGGGGCACGGTAACCAATCCTGGCAGGTGCAATTTATCCGGACACGGACGCCTGGGGGATTATGGAAATAATTCTGAAAGAGTGAAAATAATCCTTGACAATGGCCATATTATGCACTATAATAACCATTGTTCTGCGGGCGTAGCTCATCTGGTAGAGCGCGACCTTGCCAAGGTCGAGGTAGCGAGTTCGAGCCTCGTCGCCCGCTCCAAAAAGAAACACCATCCGTCAGGATGGTGTTATTTTTTGGCATTAACATTCACCGCCGCTGGTCAAAATACTTTATCAAATCAAAAATAAGCCGTGTTTCCTCAGGGGTATATCCGTCCAGTGAGAGCTGCAAAGCGCTCTCCATGCCCAGCATATAGTCCGAAGAAACATGAAACAGCTTCGCCATCGCTACCACATACTGCGTCGTGGGAGCTGAAATGCAGACCCGGCCTACCAACACGGAAGCGTCCCCGAAGCAAAGCACATCCACCTTAGCAAGAAAGATTTTTGTCTGGTCGGTATAGCTGTTGTTCTTGTTGCGGCTATTGCTACTCGGTGAAACCATTTGCTCCGCAAAAGGCAAATATAGATACTGCTGCAGCGGTTTCACGCCGGAGATGCAACCCAAAGATACAGCTCAATTTCGCTCATCCAAAGAGTGCAGCATAATAAAGGCCGCCCTGGGCGGCCTTTTTACTGCATTGTGTCGTCTTATCAAATTTTCCTGCGGCCTGTCAGTTCAGGTGCTTTTCAAAGTTGCCGCCTACCCGTACACCTCCTGCACGATGAAGAAGGCGTTGGGGTCTAACTTGCGCACCTCCTGCTGCAGGGTCTGGATCTCATATTTGCTCAGGCACACGCACAGCACCTCCAGGGGCTGATCGGTATAGCCGCCGTAGCCCTGCCAGTAGGTCACGCCCCGCCCAGCCGCTCCATGATAAACTTAGGCAGCTCCGTGTGCTTCTCCTTGGTAAAGATCAGCACCTGGACGGTAATGCTCTGCTGGTGGGTACGGTCCAAAAAACAGGCTGTTAAAGACCGTATAAATGGTGGAATAGATGGCGGTGGCGGCATCGAAAAGCACCAGGCAGAGGGGCATAGAGCACCGCGTTGCAGGAGATGCTGAACTTGCCCACGGTGAAGCCCTTGCCCTTCTTGCTCATGTACAGGCCCAGGATATCAAATCCGCCGCTGCTGCACCCGCAGGTAAGCACGACGCCCCCGGCAAAGCCGTTGACCATGCCCCCAGGAGGCAGCTGGTGAGGGTATCCTCCACAATGGGATGAGATGGCACCGGTATCATGGTCAGAAACAGGGAGCAGCACCGTGCAGACCATTGTCCGCACCACAAAGCCCCGGCCCATGGTTTTCCACGCCAAAATAAGCAGCGGTATATTCAGCAGCAGATACAACACGCCAGATATATCGAAGCCCGGATCCATGCCCAGGCTTTGGGTTAAGACGGATCGGGTCAGCTGGCAGAAGCCCAGCAGGCCGCCGGTATACAAATTGTGCGGCACCACAAACAGGTTTATGGATATAGCCATCAGCAGCACACCCAGAATTCCCATCCCCAGGCGCGCCCAGCGGTTATGCAGCGCTTTGCCGAACATGATATGCTCCTCCTTTGTCTGTCCTTCTCCTCATTATTCCCATTTCCAGGGCAAATGTCAATAGGGAAAATGATTTCATTTTTTGCCTGCAGGCAGCAAGCTCTGTAAGGCGTTTTTGATGCAGCAGGAAACGGTCATATGCCGCTAAAAGCAGAAGATTTACGGATCCTGCAGGGGAGGGGTTCCCCCACTGTAAAGATTATAGGCTGTAGCGCAGGGACCTATAAAGCCGCTCCATGCTCCGGGCTAAGGACCGGGACACGGTGGATTTGTTCAGCCTCAGCTCCTTCGGGCGATGGCCGTCACGCTCATACCGCCGGTAAAGCGCATCTGCAAAATCTGCCGCTGCCGGGGGGTCAGCTCCTGGTGCACCGCCAAGGGCAGGTTGCACAGCAGCCGGCGGATGCGATCCTGGTTGTCCCCGGATTGCGCCTGCTTCCACAGGCACAGGCTGGCGATATCGATGGGATCGTAGGCCTCAGAGGGTGTAATATGCATTTTTTGCGATACCCCCTGTCATAGTAGCGAGCGGTGAGCTCCCGCCAGCTGGCGTGTCTGTCGGTGCAAGGGCTTCCAGATCCCTGATGCGGCGCTGCAGGTGCTCGGCTCTCTCCCGGTCGCCGCACCGGGCTTGCGCCTGCCGCAGGAGGTCAATGCGCTGGTGCAGGGCCTGGGCCTGTTCCTGATACTGATAGGATAGCTGCTGTAGTGTCATGTTCTCCTTCTCCTTTCCCTTATAAAAAATATGGATTTACAAAACTTTTTTGTTGACAAAGCCCGGTTTTTATGGTAGCATAGTTTTCGCTGGTTGTTGTGCTGGTGTAGCTCAGCTGGTAGAGCAGCTGATTTGTAATCAGCAGGTCGGGGGTTCGAATCCGTCCACCAGCTCCAAATTCATATGTATATGGGGGGGGATTTCCCGAGTGGCCAAAGGGGGACAGACTGTAAATCTGCTGGCGATGCCTTCGGTGGTTCGAATCCACCATCCCCCACCAAAAAGCCGATTGCGTAAGCGATCGGCCTTTTGTTTATCCATGGTCATCTGCTCGGGGGCCGCCCTTGGCAATCGATGCCCCTCTTGCCGGACGCATATGCGTCCGGCTTTTCAACGCCGAATGTGCTATTTTTTCCGCTTCTTTTTCCAAACTTTTCCTGTTAATCACAAATTTCTTGGCTCAAGTCTTACGATATCACAAGATTCTTGTTAAGTCAATACCAAAATAACTAAGATTCTTGTATTTTTGGTTGACAAAGCCGGGAAAATGTCGTACACTGTGTCTAAGGATGTCGAAAAAAGTCGGGAGGGATGCAATGTGGGATTTGGCGAGCAGCTGCGTCAGCGGAGGAAGGAGCTGGGCCTCAGCCGGGAGGAACTGGCGGACAAGCTGGGAGTGACCCGGTCGGCAGTGGGCAACTACGAAACAGGTCTCAGCGCCCCCAGGAGAGCGTTCTGCTGCGGCTATTTGACGTGCTGCAGGTAGAGCCCAACTACCTCTACCGGGACTTTTTATGACGCCGGCAGGGCGGCCAGGCCGTCAGCGAGGAGGAGCAATCCCTGCTGAAGAAATACCGGGAGCTGGGCCTTGCCGGGCGACAGACCCTGAGCCTCATGCTGGACGCCCTGAGCCTGATGCAGGCAGAGGCGGAGCAGGACCGCGCCCCGGCGGAGGAGCGCACCATCCCGCTGTACCACAGCCCGGCGGCGGCGGGCTATGCGGCCCCGGTGTTCGGAGAGGATTACGAGCTGCTGCCTGTGACGGCGGACGTGCCCCCCCGGGGCGGAGCTGGCGGTGCGAATCCAAGGGGACAGCATGGAGCCCTATATCCGGGACGAGTCCGTGGTGTATGTGAACCATGATCCCCTGCGCTCCGGCGTCGTGGGCATCTTCTGCGTGGATGGGGACATGCTCTGCAAGCAGTATTACCGGGACCCCATGGGCACAGTGTATCTGTTCTCCCTCAACCGCAGCCGCAGCGATGCTGACCAGGTGTTTACCGCCGGCAGCGGCCGCAGCCTTACTTGCTTCGGCCGAGTGATGCTCCACACGCCCCTCTCCCCTATATAAAAGGAAAGAAACGGAGATGTTGCCCGCTCATAGGCAACATCTCCGTAAATTTTTTGAAAAGCTCTGCAGGGCTTGCGTCCGTCGACGCAAAAATTCAAATCATTTTTCACCGCGCCATGTGCGTGAGAGAAAATACCACCCCGGCTACCGGTGTGGAATTTTGCCGCTGCGCGGCAAAATTACGTACGCACCAGACTGCAAGCCTTTTGCCAGAAAAGCCGCAGATTTTTCGCCAGTAATTAGAGGATGAACCCTCCGTCGCAGGTGAGCACCTGGCCGGTGATGAAATCTGCCGCCGGATCGGCAAAAAGGCCACTGCCGCCGCAATATCCTCCGGGGTCCCCAGGCGGCCCATAGGCGTCTGCTCCGCCAGCTGGGGCAGCAGCTCCCGGGGCAGCTCATCCAGCATATCCGTGCGTATGACTCCCGGGGCCACGCAGTTCACCCGGATGTGGCTGGGGGCCAGCTCTGCAGCCAGGGATCGTGTCAGTCCCGATGAGGGCCGCCTTGGTGGCGGAGTAGGCCACCTCACAGCTGGCGCCCCGCTGGCCCCAGATAGAGGAGACGTTGACGATACACCCCTCATGCTCATGGAGCATAGAGGGCAGCACCGCACGGCTGGTGTAAAAGGCGCCGTCCACATTCACGGCGAAAAACTCGTGCCATCGGGCGTCCGTTAGCTCCTGGAACAGACACTGTCCGGCGATGCCCGCGTTGTTCACCAGCAGGGAAATGGGCCCGAGGGTCTGCTCCACCCGGTGGACCATGGCCTCCACCTGCTCCCTGCCCGGGATACATCCGCCTGACAGATCATGGCTCGGCAGCCCCGGTCTGTCAGCTGCCGGGCCAGCTCCTCAGCCTTGTCCCGGCGCACCCGGTAGCCAATGGCTACGGCCCAGCCTCTGCGGGAAAGCTCCGTGGCGATGGCTCGTCCGATGCCCCGGACGCCCCCGTGACCAGCGCGATTTTCTCCATGATATTTGTCCTCCTCCGGGCTTGATGGATCTATTATAACAAATTCTCCCCCATTGCGCAAGAAAAAGTATTGACAAATGCCTGTAGGCAGGGTATTATAGTACTGTTCTTGCGCGGTTAGCTCAGCTGGTAGAGCACATGCTTGACGTGCATGGGGTCACAGGTTCAAGTCCTGTACCGCACCATGACGAGTGTTCTTACAGCATTTGAAAGGCTGTAAGAACACTCGCTTTTTATACAGCGAGTTCACAGGGGGCGTAGTTGACGACTACGCCTTTTCTTTGACTTACGGACACTTCCGGGATCGGCAGGGCAGCACCGTTGGAATCTCAATCGTTCCGACGCAGTTATAGTGGATGCGAAGCCCTGCTCCCATACGCCGTCGATCTTCTCATCATTGAACACTTCAATCTTTTTTCGTTCAGCATCCGCCAGTTCCGCGCTCTGGTGTACTCGTCCTAAACATATCCGTTGTCCGCCTGACATTTTATCTCAGGCGAATTTTCTCCGCGTTCCTTTTGCTCGTCCTCATACCGCCGGGACATTTTTGCGAAGCGGTCATCAGAGAGCTTGCCGGAAACATTGTCCTCATAGATGCGCTCAAAAGGCCGTCAATTCTTCATCACGGGCAAGGAGCGTTTTTCAGCTTTTTCCTTCAGCTTGCGGTCTGTCTGTTCCGCCTGCTGGGAATGACCGATCACCGCTTTTACAAATTCGTCCTCATAGAGGCTGGCGAATTTCGTTAAGCGCCGTATCTCTCCCAGCACTACTTCCTCCAGGAAGTCCACCCGGACATAATGGGTAGAGGTGCAGGTGCCGCGGTTGCCCTGTAATTAGAGCAGTTGAAATACTTGATCTCCGGATTACCCTGATTGAAGTGAAAGTGAAGGTTGCTGCCGCAATCGGCGCAGACCAGCAGGCCAGAAAACATGTTGTGTTCTCCGTTGTTGGTGCGGCGCTTGCGGATTTTGCCCCGCACCTGCTCATACACAGCACGCCTCGAAGATCGCCTCATGGACGTCTTGGAACACCACCCAATTCTCACGGTCATTGTCGATCCGCTTCTTATTCTTGTAGGACTTGGAATAAGTTTTGAAATTGAGAATGTCGCCGCAGTATTCCTGCAGGGAGAGAATTTTGGTGATGGTGGAGCTGTTCCACTTGGTAGGCGGCTGCTGTTTGCTGCCGGGGCGCTTGATGCCCTTCGTGAGCCAGTAGGCCCGCGGGGTCAGAACACCGTCCTTTTCAAGTGGGTGGCAATCTGCTCTGTTCCGAAGCCCTCCAAAGTCATGCTGTAAACACGGCGCACGACCTGGGCTGCCTCGTCATCCACAATCAATGCTTCGAATCGTTCGGGTCCTTGATGTAACCGTAGGGCGGCTGACCCATCGGCTCACCGGCATTGCCCTTAATCTTATTGCTGATGCGCCGCTTTTTGCTGATATCGCGGGCGTACCACTCGTTGAACATACGTCGTTCGGGAAGGTGAAGCGCAAACAGCAAAAAATGCAGTATTCATGCGGGTTTGCGGCGAGATGGCTCTCGATCAGATACCTCTCCTTCAGACGGTCAAGGGGCTGAAATCACAATCGCATAGTTGTTTTCATGGGAGAATGGCGGGAACAGCGGTCATTCTCCTTTTTTTCGTTCCTGCCGCTTTCAATGAGGAGGAACACGAACATGGAAGAACCGAAAAGCAAAGCGAAGCGCGGGGCAAAGACCGCTGCGTCTGCGCAGGAGGATAAAATCACGCTGCTCCCGCTGTCGGAGCTGCACGACTTCCCCAACCACCCGTTCAAGGTGCGGGACGACGAGGCCATGCAGGAAACGGCGGAGAGCATCCGGCAGTACGGCGTTCTCGTCCCCGCCATCGTCCGCCCCCGCGAGGGCGGCGGCTATGAGATCATCGCCGGACACCGGCGCAGGCACGGCAGCGAGCTGGCGGGGCTTTCCGCCATGCCCTGCATCGTGCGGCAGATGGACGACGACACCGCCACCATCCTCATGGTGGACAGCAACATCCAGCGTGAGAACATCCTTCCTCCGAACGGGCGCAGGCGTATAAAATGAAGCTTGAAGCTATCCGCCGCAAGGCTGGCAGACCGGCAAAAGAGGCTGAAAACCTACCCGAAGAAAATTGTGACCAAGTTGGGCACAATTTTGATGGGAAGCGCAGCGTCGAGATCGTTGCGGACGAAGCCGGTGAAAGTAAATCTCAGGTACAGCGCTACATCCGCCTGACCGAACTCACCCCGGAGCTTCAGCAAATGGTGGACGAGAAGAAGATCGGCATGACCCCTGCCGTGGAAATCTCCTACCTCAAGCCGGAGGAACAGCAGATGCTCCTGACCGCCATCGACAGCGAACAGGCTACGCCCTCGCTTCGCAGGCACAGCGCATGAAGAAGCTCTCCCGCGACGGCAAGCTCAACGATGATACCATGCTGGACATCATGATGGAGCAGAAAAAGCCGGAGGGCTACAACGTCGTCCTCTCGGCGGACAAGCTGCGCAAATACTTCCCGCGCTCCTATACGCCGCAGAAGATGGAGGAAACCATCCTGAAGCTGCTGGACGCATGGCTGCGCAAGCGCCAGCGCGACCAGTCCAGATAACCGAATACGACCGCAGACAACCACGACACCGACCGGGCAGAGAGCTTTCTTTGCCCGGTTTTGTCATATCCAGAGAGGAGCAAAGCCATGTATATCAACACGTTCAAGTATAAGCCGGAGGACGTTTCCTGCGTCCTCTGCACGGAATATGTCAAAAAGCTGGGCTGCACCGCCCTGTCCTGCCCCTGCCTTGCCGAGCGTATGGAAGCCGGTACGGTGGGCTACGCGGAGGCTGTCGCGGAGCTGTTTCCGTACCGTCCGCGCCTGACTGCAAGAATCATGCGGCTGGCGGAGAGCTTTCCCCGGAACCATGTGGCAGGACAACGCCCACAGGAAGCGTATGGAGAACCCTGCGGCTGCTGCTGGGCTGCCGCAAGGAGCGCGACACGCCAGAGTTCTTCGCCGCGCTGTATCTGCTGACCTCCAACAAGGAGCTTGCGGACAGGAGCTTCAACTGCTTCTTCCGGGGCGGCATCGACTTCCGCTACGCCCGCAGGCGCGGCATCTCATCCCATGACTACACGCTGCTTATGGCGGCAAAGAGCCTTTACTGCCACACGGCGGAGGTCACGCAGGGCGACCTTGCGGAGCCGCAGATCATCCCGGATGAGGCGTTCCGACTGCTCATTAACGCCCTGCTCATCGCCCGTTTTGGGCTGGACGCCCTAAAAATTACCGAAAGACGCGGGCAGCGGGGATATACCCTCCGCCGCCTCATCCGCCGCGAAGCAGGGGGAAACGCTCCGTCTGCGGGGCTGCTTTTTCCCTCTGAGGGGAGGTGAACACCGTGGCAGTATTTCGCGTGGAGAAGAACCACAATTACACGGTCATGTCCAATTACCACCTGCGGGACACCGCCCTGACCCTCAAGGCCATCGGGCTGCTGTCCAAGATGCTCTCTTTGACCGACGAGTGGGATTATACCACCCGTGGGCTTGCCGCCATCTGCAAGGAGGGCGTGGACGCCATCGGCGCAGCGCTGAAAGAGCTGGAGGTCAGAGGCTACCTTGTCCGCCGCCAGATTCGTGACAGTAAGGGCAGGATCACCGACACCGAGTACACGATCTATGAATCCCCGCATCCGCCCTTGCCGGATACGGCTTCACCAGATACGGAAAACCCGTATCTGGATACCCCGGATACGGACGAGCCATATACGGAAAAGCCCGCGCAATTAAATAAAGATAGAAGAAATAAAGAAAAAGAAATACCTGATGAATCTATTACGGACACATCAAATCCTGATCCAATCTATCCCCCAACCCCCTTGCAGGGCGCGGGATATGACGGGATGGGATACGAGGAAGCGCGAGAGATCGTCAAAGATAAATATCGAGTACGACATTCTCGTGCAGGACCCGCGGCAGGACAGGGCGCAGCTTGACGAGGTGGTGGAGCTTATGGCGGAAACCCTCTGCTCCCGTAAGAAAACCATCGTGATTGCCGGAGACGAGTACCCGGCTGAGATGGTGAAGGAGAAGCTGCTGCGCATCACGTCCTCCCACATCGAGTACGTCTTTGACTGCCTGAAGCAGAACACCACCTACGTCCGCAACATCAAGAAATACCTGCTGGCGTCGCTGTTCAACGCGCCCAGCACCATGGGCAGCTACTATTCCGCCCTCGTCAACCGGTGGAGGCAGCAAGCTGGAAACAAAGATCGGCGAAGCTGTCCGCCGACCTTTTCCAAAACGACGCCGGAACATAACGAATGTCACAACTACCCACCAGGTTTCCACAACGTAGGCGAGGTGATCCTCCGACAGCGGCGCAAGCTGGACCTCGGCCTGACGCCGGCGCTGCACCGCCCTTTTTCTGTATCACGTCACCTCCTGTTCTGGGCAGTGACGGTTTTTTCATTCGTGATGACCATGCCGCAAGGCGGTCAATATATTTTACAAGCCGAAAGGCGAAAGGAGAAAAACCTATGAAAGCATACCTCCAAGCTCATCGCGCCTTCGTCCCTGGCGCTCTGCCTCTGCCTCAGCCTGTCCGTTTCCGCGTTCGCGGCGGAGATCGACAGTTCCGGCGGCTCCGGCTCACCCCCCATCAACCTCAGCTCCACCTCAGACGGCACCGAGGGCGGCGACCCCCTGCCACCGCCATGCGCGTTACCGTTCCCACCCGCGCTCCCGATGGCCATGTCGCAGGACGGCGACGTGACCACCGCCAACAACTGCCAGATCGTCAACCACTCCTACGGCGCGGTGCGCGTGAAGTCCGTTTCCATCACCGCAGCCTCCGGTTGGAGTTTTCTCACGGCCTTCGGCAAAGTCCATCCTCGCCGGAGAAAAGGTGACAGCAACAAGCGGGCTTTGCCATCTCCATCGGCGGCGGGCAGAAGGCCACCGACGCCTCCAACGCCAACACCCAGACACTCATCGACGCGCCCATCGCAGGCTGCTACATGACCGGCGTGGGTGACAGCACCGGCAACACCGTGAAGATCGACTACGCCGCCATCGTCACCCTGCTGTCCTCCGCCGTGACCGGTGCGACCGTGGCAAACGTGGTGTTCATCGTGGAGTGGGATACCGCGGCGTAAGAGAAAAACCCAACAGCCAAGCAATAAACCACAAAACAGCGGCGGGCGGCTCCCTTTGCAGGGGCTGCCCCTGCCGCAGAAAGCGGAAAGCTTTATGAAACGAAAACCATCCCGGCGTTTTTACTCGCCCTTGCGCTGGTGTTTTCCCTTTCCACCGGCGCGCTGGCGGCAGGCACGACCACCGCCACCGTACCGGTGACGCTGACCGTTTCCAACGAGTACCGGGCGGTCAACGTCACCGTCCCGCCGCCCTGCCCGTGTACGTCATCAACGGCACGGTGGTCACGGCAGACAACGCGAGGATCACCAACAACGCCAAAACCGGCTCCGTGCAGGTGACGGGACTTTCCGTCACGGACGGAGCATACAAGGTCGGGGAGCTACGACAGCTTCTCCGGCAGCAAGACCATCGCCCTGAAGATTAACGGCTGCGTCACAACCGGCGCGGGCAGAGGTGCCGCTCACATCCTCCGCCTTTCCCTGTGATCGCGCCGGGCGGAAGCCAGAAGCTCACCCTATTTCGCAAAGGTGTCCGGCGACGCGCCCAACAGCAGGGACGTACAGGCGGCGAACGTGGTATTCACCATCTCCATCGTGGATTAAGGAGGGCAGCATGACGCTTATGAAAGCAAAAAGCCGCTGGCTCTGCTGCTGGCGCTTCTGGCGGCGCTGTCGCTGCTCGGCACCACGGCGCTGGCGGCAGGGCTGCCGGAGGAAAACGATTGCGGCACAAACGGAGCTGTGCGGCGAGGACTGCGACACACGCACGAAGAAGTATTTTCACACACGGAACACACAGAAGAATCCCTGCCGGAACCGGAAGAAATAGCTGCCGGTGGCAACACCTCTGTTGGAACAGCCTGAACCGGAAGCCGGACAGCCCTCCGATACCTCCGGCGTGATTCCGGCAGCGGCATTCATTGGGAACTCAACGAATATGGCTGGCTCATGCTCTCCGGCAACGGGGCTGTCCTACATTGTAAGCGGACGACGACCAGCCGTGGGCGGCGGTGCGGAACAGATCACGCAGGTGTGGTTTGAGGATATGGAGGAACTCGCCATCCCCAGTCTTGCCTACTGGTTTACCGGCTGCACCGCCCTGACCATGGCGGAGATTCCCTACACCACGCCGGTCATCGGGGCGGCGGCCTTTGCGGACTGCCCCTCACTGCGGCAGATTCAGCTCTATTACAGCGGAGCTTTTACCATTGTCCCCGGCGCGTTTTCCACCGGCTCTCTGACGCCGCTGCTGGTACTGTATATCCCGGAATATGACAGCGTTCTGGATACTCTCGCGACATACGACTGGACGGAGGATCGCCGCGCCGCCTACTTTGAGGACGTTTACGGCATCACCCTGCTGGCGACAGGGGTACTGCTTCAACTGCAAAACGAACGTGCAACTATACGGTGGCGTATGAGCAGTGGACAAACAGCGAGCATTGCGTCCGGCACTGGTGTTCCAACTGCGGATACGATCAGGCGGGCGGCGTCAACGGCGAAGCCCACAGCTTCCGAAGCGGTGTCTGCTCCAAATGCGGCTACTCCAACGGCAGCGGCGGAGGCGGTGGTGGAGGCGGAAACGTCTGCTACCACAGCTCGACCCGTACCTCATGGAGCGGCTGCGACTGGTATGAATACTGCCGTTCCTGCGGCGCACTGGTGGACTACGGCACCAGCCACGGCACCTACGTTTACGGCGCGTGGGAGTATTACAGCAGCAGCCAGCACCGGCGCAGCTACGCCTGCTCCGACTGCGGCGGGAACCTATCGCTACGCCTCCCCATTCGGTTTCAACGCAGTACGCGCAGTACAGCGCAGCAGCACCGAACCGTGCAATCCTGCTCCGTCTGCAATGCGACGCTCTCCTCGTCCTATTCCGCCCATACCTTCACCTACGGGAAGCTGGCAGAGCGATTCTGACACGCAGCACCGCAGGACAAGACCTGCTCCGCCTGCGGATACAGCGAGTATGAATACGCCGCCCATTCCTGACTGCCGGTGCATGGCAGACCGACGAGGCGCGAACTATTCCACCCGCCACAAGCGGCTGCTCTCCGCACCTGCGGGCACAGCCGGTATGAGTACGCCGCGCATCAATGCACGTCCGAGGAAGCGTGGCGGGATTTTGACGCAGAGCGCCACACCACCCGCCATGAATCCTGTCTGTGCGGATACGAAAGAAACCTTTACCTACCATGTCTTTTTGACCGCTGACGCTGTTCAGCGATACGAACGCCAAGAACCCGCACCTGTGAGTGCGGGCGCGTTGTTACGGCGGAGGAAGCCCATGCTGTTTCAGTACGGCGCGTGGCAGCGTTTCCGACACGGAGCATCGCCGCGCCGTTTCCTGCGATTGTGGGTATAAGGGCTTTGCGGTGCAGGCGCATCTTGACGGGACAGCGACGGATACTGGATGACTGCGGTTATCTGCTGACCCGATTTTCAGTCATCGTCCTGCTTAGCGACGCTGACCGTATCAAAACCGGCACAGCCCATGCCGCATCCAACGTCCGCATCGTCAACCGCTCCACCGGCGCGGTCAGCGTCAGCTCCGTCACCCTGCGCACAGAGAACGGCTGACGCTGGTGCCGTTTTCCACCAACATGGCAACAGAAAAGGTGGACAGCCGTAAAATCGGCTTTTCTGTTAACGGCGCAGAGCAGGACGACCGGTGCGGAGGAAGTCTCTGCCTCGGCGGCGGCTGGCGCATTCCCGGCGGCGAGCGCTGCTGCTGCACTATGACGCGGTGGTATCCGCCCTTCTGAAATATCTGGCAAGCCGCAGGGATGGCAGAGTAGCGGAAATTATCCTGTTCAAATGATAAAATCGTATTGATTTGTGCCAGAATAAGGGAATTCTGTTCAAAAGAAAGGTTAAGGATAGGTTCTTTTTCCGTTCCAAAGTCAGCAAATGCAGCAGAGTCAATCTCTGCTAGTTTGTCTTTCACCAAGGCTTGGACTGCCGGAGAGTTAAGAACTTCGCAGAAATAGGTATACTTTAATGCCTGGTTTTCGTTCTCTATCTGTGCCTTCAGTGCGAGAATTTGTTTGCGAAGCATAATGAAGGGAATTACATCATTTGCCCATTTTTTTGAGCAAGGCATTGTATGTTTCACGCTTTTTTTTCTTCTTCCTTTAGAGTATAGAGTTTCTGATTCCATTCTTCTTCTGTGATACCGCCTTTTTTGATGATATTCTTTCTCTTCCGCATCAAGGGTAGCCTCACAATCCGCAATTGCATCAACGCAAGCCTTCAACCTATCGGTCAAATCGTGATACAATGATTTGGCAGATGCAAGGGCATCTTTAGCTACAATATACTCATCAAGTGCAGGAGCCGAAGTAGGGATTCCTGCTCTTATTCTCTTGAAATTTTTGCGCATAATATCGAAAGTATCATAACCACAAAGCGTAAGAAAAGCATCTTTTATTCGGGTGTTGCTACCTTCATCCATAAAGAAATCGGCGATTTTTTCA
>VOFC01007180.1_pt1 | contig 37844 bp, 62 predicted proteins | sample 5384161 | NCBI WGS metagenome assembly VOFC01 (sample SAMN12384722, study PRJNA508395) | human gut metagenome | isolation source: healthy gut B | host: Homo sapiens | reverse complement strand
TGAGCAAGTTCTGAAAACTTAGGATTTTAATGGCGCGGGACACCCTTCTTGGGTTTCCCGCAATACCACTTTTTACCGTCGCAGAAAATTTATCACTTTATCGACAGCCTCAGAGATAGCCGGTGCACCGGCTATCTCCTTCATTAAAAAAGATTCTTTGAACATAAACTGTATCAGTATGACAGACTGCATTGATAAATAATGCTCGCATTACAAACTCATTACGTGATTCCGTTCCCGGCTTCCGATAGAAAAGTAGTTTCATCCCGCACACAAATCACAATATCCGGCTTGTGCTCCGCAATATAGTCCTTGAGAGTACATTCTGTATAATGTCGAAAATCAATGCTTTGGAGTTCATTTGCCTGTGTCCATAACAGAGCTTCCAGCGGATTTGTAAAAGAATCACCATAGATAAGGATATTTGGTAATTTGGGGCGGTTTGTTGTAATTACAGACTCTCCGATGTCTCCACCCATGTAAACTGAATATGTTACAAGTTCATCTTCATTTTCTGGAAGCGTTTATACAGTGGAATCGACCTGAATGCCGTTATTTGTTCGCACAAAGGGAATATTTTCTTTCGGATAAGCTAACTGAATTGCATCCGAAGTGTTCCAAAGTCCGAACAATTTTCGATTAGAGGAACCCAGAAATGGGTTTTGAAGTGACTTCCATGCATGATTATGTTTTACTGGGTAACTAGGCAAAGTAGTTCGTCGGACTGAGTGTTGCTTTTTGCAATAAATACTTTTTTGTGTGTTACCTATTTCCCTGTGAAGAGAGATATTTCTTAATTTGCTTAAATGCTTGAAAAGAATCCCATCCCGCCCCCATAACAGAGGTCATTCCAACGGCTCCTTCTTTCAAGGTTCCAGTATATCGTATGACACTGCGATTCTAGCCTTTCATTTGAGGACGTTACATTATTTCCCCTCAAAGAGTCTTAGCCAGATTCGCGTTAAGTCAAGATTATGCACGGAATATTTGTTACTGCTGTCTGAAAAAAAACCGTACCCACTATATGCATTTCGTCCTAGTTGGTCATATTGATAGACCATTACATCGCCTGATTTGGTAAATACGGTCATGATAAAGCCCTGACTGCCAAGAGGAATCTCTTTAGCCTCCGTCTTATTGACATCCGATAGTTGTTCATCAATGCACATCTTTCTGAACAAATCGAAAAGTGCTTCTATTTCCACTTCATCATCAACCAAAAACTGAATCATTCTCCAGAATATTGAAAAAAATTCACTTCTTTTATTTCTTCTTCAGAAAAAGGAAATTCATAAAGGGTTCCTTTCTGAATACTAGAGTAAAATAGAATACCGATTCCAATCAGAAGAAAAGGGACAAGAAAACGGGAAATAATGTGGGTAGGTTTTATTTGAAAATGAGGCCTTTTAAAAACATCCTTAACCATCGTAATAGCCATAACCATTCATTGTAAATCTGTTCCCGCTGGATTCACTAATGAAACTCCACTTGCCTGATGAAGTATAGATTGTTCCGGCGCAATATTCCCCTACCGCCGGGTCCATAAACGCATAAGATTTTACAGTTTGGTTTACGCCACAAATCACAACTGCATGTCCATATCCAGCATAACTGTATGCGCCGAGAATAAGGCGGTCGTTTCTCAATTCATTATATGCGAATGTTTGACTAATGTGGTCATCATATTCATCAATATAATCAGCATCAAACCATCTATTAAATTTGCTAATGATTTCAGCCAAAGTTAGTCCTTCATCAGTGTAGTGGTTAAATAGATATGCAATGCTCTGGTATGTCTCAATACCCCCATACATGTAATTTACCATAGAAGCAATGCAACAAGCCCAGCAGAACCAACTTCCGGAAGGCTGTTGAATCTTATCAACTGAGCAGAACGTATCATAATTTGACGGGCTAACGGCTCGCGTTTGAGTGCCTGCAGGGACTAGCCTCAATCGTGATTCCACTAGATAGATTATTGCAGATAATGTTGCTAAAATCAGAACTTGTTACAGACGAAATTGAGGTCCTCGAAATTACCTCAAGGTTAGAACTGTTTGTTTCCAAGACTAGAAACAGATGTGGGATCAAGTTTTGTTTGCTCATTGCAATCAGATTCAGCAATAAGATAGTATTCTCCATTTGTAAATACATATGCTCCTTCACTAGTGTAAATGATTGCAAAAGGAGAATTGTTTGCATATGCTTTAATTTTACTAACTAAGCCCTTTCCTAATTGAACAATCCATTCATTTTCGCTTTGCATAATGTAGAAAAGACTTATTACCTCTCCATCCAGTAGAATCGGTACAATATGCAATTCTGAAGGTACAAGACTATTATTATATGTCTCATAAACAGGAATTTCTTCTCCTAATTGAACATTTTCAAAGTTAATATCGCTCAAGCCAAATAGAGCCTTTTGCGGCTCAACAGCACATAAGATATCCTCCATTTTTCTCTTGAACGTCGCAATTCGCTAATACACTGGTCTCGACGAAAGCGTAGCCGTTTGAAATTGCGTAAGCAGGAGAAGCAACAGCAAATGTCATAATCAAAGAAAGCACCAAAGCGATAAATTTTTTTCATAATGACTCCTTTCAGAATAATATTGACCACCCAATTTGTGCTAAGCGTCTTTTCTCAAAGAAAAAAGTTAATGTTTACATTTTAAGATGCTTTTTGGACTCGGGTTTCAAAAACATTTGTGGCGGTGCATAGCAATATGCATGTCAGTACCAACATCAAAATTATACATTTTTCATAAAAATTGCCTCCCTAGACGTTCTTATATAAGAATAACGAAGAGATGAGCAAAACAGGCGGAAGGACCTGCCCACAAACAGGCAAATGGGAATCGAAAAAGCTTAGGGCATCTCAAGGGCGCAAAAACCATAGCGCGGTAACCCCCGCGCCTGCAAAAGGTATGGAAAAGACAGATCAGGCGGAACGCCGAAGCTGTGGCAGAACGGTAGGAGTGAGAACCATGCAGAACGGCGGCCAGCGCGACCGCTAAAGCGGAGATGTGGGCCAGCGTATTGAGGTTTGCCGCGCTGGCCCACTGGCGGTATTTCTCACAATACTGGGTACATATAGGGCACTGTGCCCTCGGCGCTGCACTTGCTGCAGTATTCCTCCCAGAGAATAGTCAGATTTGTGCCTTTCCGAGCCAGCTCTGTGTGGATGTACGCATAGTCCGGAATGACATAGAGCGCCGTTTTCTGGTATTCCTCTGGGAACAGCAGTTCCATGAGCATTTCGTTGGTCACGGTATCCGACAGTGGCCAGGAGATTCCGGCCTTTTGAGCCGCCTCCTGGACATTACGGATCGTGTGATGAGAGCTGCGCAATTCCAATTCCATGGTGCGTATGCTCTTATCCGGGTCGCTGCTGACCCGCAGGATGTTTCTGTAGTCGAGCAAATGAATTTCCTCCTTGATAAATGTCACACATTGTCGTGTGCAGATACCATTATAGAGAAAATTCAAAAAGTGTGGCTGCCCCCCGTGACGGCGTGGCTGTTTTCCCGGGACGGTGTGGCTAAATCTCCGTGCAAATGTGGCTCACTGCCCGAATTTACACTCAGCGCATTCGCGCCAAGGTGGAGATTTTTATACGCTGTTAGAATTGACGCTTACCAATTTTCGATTAGAGGAACCCAGGAATGGGTTTTCAAGTGACTTCCATGCATGATTATGTTTACTGGGTAACTAGGCAAAGTAGTTCGTCGGACTGAGTGTTGCTTTTGCAATAAATACTTTTTGTGTGTTACTTATTTCCCTGTGAAGAGAGATATTTCTTAATTTGCTTAAATGCTTGAAAAGAATCCCATCCCGCCCCCCATAACAGAGGTCATTCCAATAACGCAGCAAAGTCTTGTGAGTGTACTATATTGGGAAATCTGAAGCACATCAACAGCAATGGCATAGACACATATGCAAATTATTGCAATAACAGCCTCCAAACAGGCTGACAAACAGAACGCTTTCGCTTTTTTGAATTAAATCCATCTACTAAGTCCTCTTAAATGTTTATCTATTAGTAGCATCTACAATTTATAATTTTTTAAATATAACTATTGACACAATGTTCAAAAATATCAGATGTAGCTGGCGATCCCACTAGATCTTTTTTTTAGGATAATACAATCCAAAATAGCGGAAATAGCTATCTGTTAATGGAGAGTCCGATATTTGTATTTACTATAATTATATGAAAAAATATGCGGAATCTGGAGCATTTTCTTGAGCTTCGGTTTTTAACTCTGTTGCAACTGCCGCGAAAAAGACTAACTGCATCACCAGCAATTGGCGAAGCAAATATTGATACAACAGCTTTAGAAATAATCATAGTGATTGCTGTTACTGTGAGACTTCCAATGACTGATCCAGCATTAATATTTGCACATTTATGACTATATAACAATTGTGAATACTGATAGGTCATTGTTCCTGCAAATGGAATTAAGCTATGTTCCACTACTGTTGATGTTTGTGGAACAATAGTTTGCTCTGAATCAAAACCATTCGTGGATGAAATAACCACTTTGTTTCCATTTACATATATGTCTCCGTTTTTATCAAACTTCACTGTATCCTGGATTCCGTCTTCGGAAATATTAAATGTGATAACACCCTTATCATCCTGGCCTACTCGAATATAATCGACCACATCGTTTGGAAAGACTTTTTCGTAGACGTAGGTTTTATCATCCTCTGTAATTTTGATAGAGACTCCATCTAAACCCAGAAATTTGTTAAGAAGTTCTGCCTCCTGCCTCACAACGGCCATGGCTTCTTCGTTAGGAGAGATTTCCTCTAAATATATCGAAATGAACTCGTCAATACCAATTGCTGCGTTCTCTGTTTGTTCATATGCTAACGTTGGAATGCACAATATAAAGCACATTGTAAGTGCCAAGAAAAGACTTATTATTTTTTTTCATTGGTTACTCTCCTTTATTAATATCTAGTTTACTATATGAATAAAAATTTCAGTGTATTTTTTACCCATGTTTCCCCCTTTCAAATATTTTCTTTTTACATGCTTAAAATCAGCTCCTTTCCGCCTGGTAGTCAATAAATTTGTATTAGCGTATCCAACAGATAATCGCGCATATACAAAGTATCATAATCTTCTGAGCCTCCAAGAATTTCAAAACATTTTCTCTTGGTCGCCTGATCGCCCTTTTACATTATCTTTCCCACATAGGGAAGATAGAAGTAGGATCGCTTGTGAAATTGACAATGCAATGGCATCCAGACTGATGTGCAACTCACGGGCGATAGCCAGGATTCTCGAAACAGAATCACGCCTTATTAGATAGCTTTGAACCAGTCCTTACCCTGACTGAGGATATCCATAACATCTTCGCTGCTGCTTATATCCTGAGACTCAATAGCGTCCAGAGCTTCCCAGCTGAGAAAACCAACCGGAGTTCCATTGATGACCAGCATGGTGGACCGCACTGAATTGCCATCAGGGTGCAAGCGCAAGAGACTATCAAAGTATGCGCCACCTGCCATATACTGCATGAGCTCTTGAGGAGAATCTGCTGTCAAAACGGTGCCAATCGAATAAGCAGCCACGCCGATGTCACTTCGATTCATTCGCTCTTCAATGGATAAAAGTTCCACTTTGACAGCCGGGTTTCCACACTTGCCTTGTTCTTCGGCAATATATGCTTCAATGGTATCCTGATAGGCCGAAAGAGCGGATTCTTCGATAGCTGTTTCGTAATCATTAATGGAACGGACCATCCAATACAATTGGTCGTCCTCTACATAAAAGATTCCATCGGGGAGTGCATCTCCGCCGGAGATGCGGACTAGATTTTCCTGAAAACCAGCACTCAGGTTCAGTATGTGGTCATAGTCCCACTCGTCTTCAGGCGGTGTATCTACATACATTTCTAATGTCCAGATAGATTCACCAAAGGTCTCTTCTGAGGAATCCGTCTGGCAGGCAGCGGAATTTCGCAAGTACTGAGCGAGTTCATCATTGGTGGGATTCTCCCGGTATATCGACCAACCTGGGTTTTTGATATCTTTCACCATGAATGGAAGAGAGAAGTGTTTCCCAGAAAACTGGTTCCTCTTCATTGGAATTTGCAGAATCATCGCCCGGTTGCGGAAATGTCGTTGCCTCAGGCGAGCAGCCCGCCAAAGCAAAGCAGAGAAAAAGAAAACCACAATCAGATAAATCAACCGTTTTTTCATTGAATTTTGCGGCAAGAAATTATACTGAAAACTTGCCGCATTCCTCCTTTCAGTGGCTCTACTAAATGCAAATATTTATCATATATGGGAGTTGCCCGGTAAGGGGCAACTCCATATACATTTGAAATGAGTGTTAGGATTTTTTGCAACACGGACAGCACCATTCCACGTTACAGTTGTTCCGGTACTTGTTGTTCCGGTCACTTCAATAATCCACTCGGTATCTCCGGTTGAGTACCAATCTGCGTAGGTTCCAGTCACAGAACTAGCATTGTTTGCAGTCCAAGTCTTAACAACTCCACCGTTATTAGCCATCAATTTGAGTGTCAAAGTAGTAAAAACCTGGTTTCCATAAAAGCGGAGGCACAGCCATACGGAAGTTCAAAGTTTTCTAGGATGGTGGAAACTTTGAGGTAAAGGCCACTAGTCGCCAGCGACCTTTTTACAACGAGTTTTAGGTTTTACTCGTTGTCAGAGTCGAATCCGCACCTACAGCATTTAAAGTGACGGTATCGCCAAATCGGTGTCTGCAAAGCAACCCATGCGCCGCATTGGGGACAACGCATGGTCCATACAAGCGCTTGACATATGATCATAATCATGATCATTATCATACAGACAATTTTGAAATTTAGCCACCCAGTTTGTGACAAGATTAGCATTGTAAGGACCCATAATGTGATTAGCGCAAAGAGGATTCGAATCTTTTTTTAAAGTGTTTAGCTTTTTGGGGAAATTCTGATTTGTCATCATTCTCACACAAATTTTTGCCATCGGCCCGGAAATCACAATAGGGACAAGCATAGAAATACTTATATAATAATCCCCGAATATTGATGCGTTTGCCACAATAAGGACAGCGGAACAGGGTCAAACTTATTAACAGACCACTAACAATTAGGACCCCAGAAAGGAATAAGGTTGCCAGAGTACCAAGTGGTAACCTTCCGCAATAGGCAATGGCAAGCAACCCTGCTCCTACACATGGCAGCAGTAATGATATAACAATTTTGGCCCGAAAGACTCTTCTTCGTTTTTCTTTTTCCGGGCGCGTTAATTTAATGTTGCTCATTTAGCTGTTCCTCTTGATAGCGCAAATTATGAGGCGGTATATGTCAATTATAGTAATTGTATACCTCTTTATAGATGTCATTCAGGTGGAAAATGTCTTCTGCGACAAATGCGAAGTGGAAAGAAACATTTCCGATGTCCATTACTACGCCAAAAAAGACTGAGACCAGGGAGCGCAGAAATGGCGGAGGTGATGAGGGCCAGCCATTCATCGGTACTATCCTCGCCCTTGGCGGTATTAACCATGATTTGGCAAACAGCGTTAATTTCGTTCCACAGGGGTATTGTCCCCATAGCATTGCTTACAGCAACATCCACAGCTGTATCAATGGCAGCAGGACCATCTGTGTCGAGGTCTCTAATCCAAGAGTAATATGCTTCGCATTTCCTGGCCATAGAGGAAATTGTATTGGCTGGAGTAAACGCAATGGGATTGGTATCGTTTAAAAGTTCATAAGAGCCATTGTCCCATTTGGTATACATGTAGTATTTGCCCATGAACTGGCTATAGTACAATACCTCGCAGCTCTTCATGGGCGTTGCCGGAGAGGGGGAGGAGGGCTTCTGCTTCGTTCAAGTCGATAACGAGGCGGGGTTCCTCAGCGGCGGACATTGTGGAAATGCCCTTGGTTGTCACATAGATGGAAATGACATTGGCCTGCTTGTCATAAACAGACTTATACACTTTTTCGGCACTCTCCAAGGTGGAGGTGGTGTAACGCAGCCCTTCATCAATAGTTTGCTGATACTCGACACCGCCGATGGTGATGGTGATTTCCTCCTCTGTCGCAAAGGCAGGAACACACAAGGTCAGGCACATAGCCAGAGCCAAAAACATGCTCAAAATTCTCTTTTTCATACAATACTCCTATAATTACTTAAATTTGGCTGTTTCTTTGCGGGATGCTAAATTGGAAATGCGCGGTATCTAAAAACTTATAAGCATCATCTCCTTTTGGCTTTCACTTCAATAGACAATCTAAAAGTCAAACTGCAACAGAAAAAGTGTACTACTCAATTCTTTGTTTTCTATTTATGATATTCTGGACATTCTGGACTTCGCAGAACTTGGAAAAGACGTTGCCGACCTGACTACCGAATATCTGGAGGCGGCATTTTTGGCGTATGCCAAGACTGTTGCAAAGGTTTCCAAAGTTGTGGTTGGAATCTCCATTGTTGCTTACGTACTGGAAGCAATTCTCATTGGTCTCCAGAGAAATGGCAAGACCGCACTTGAAGTCACATAAAAAACGCGTTCCGCACGGTATCACGAAGACCACGACAGAAGCACAGGAGCAGGAAAACCTTTCTAAAGCGGGACTTCAGCGCCCAGCGCCCTTTGGAAAAATTTCTCACGGATATTACCGAGGTACAGTGCGCAGACGGCAAGCTGTATGTTTCACCGATCATGGACTGCTTCAGCGGCGAGATCGTCGCTCTTGAAATGCGTGATAATATGAAAAAGGAGCTGTGCATTGACACGGTGCGGCAGCTGGAGCGGATTTATCCGAGCCTAAAGGGAGCGGTGTTCCACTCAGATCGCGGGAGTCAATACACCAGCGCGGCTTTTCGCGCGGAGCTGTCTCGCCGCGGCATGGTACAGAGCCTCAGCGGAACCGGACATTGCTTCGACAACGCACGGATGGAGAGCTTTTTCGCCACGCTCAAGAAAGAGAAGATCTATCAGATCGCGGCGTACAAGCTGCCGAGAGAACAAGTCAAAACGATCATTTTTCGCTATATTTTTATCTACTACAACCGCGTCAGAGTCTATACGCGCAACCCGCTGGGGCTGCCGCCTGCGAGGTAACGGGAGTGGGTGCAGGCGCAGCAGGCAGCCTGACCGACGCTACCGAGCTTTTCAGATTTTGGGTGTTTCCCGACTGCACATTTCTTGACATTTCCACCATTGCAGCTGCCTCCACTCCGAAAGTCGTCAAAGCAAAGACTAGAGTAGTGCAATAGATAGTATGCGTCCTGCATTTTTTCGATTTCATTTGTTGTCCCCTCCATAAATTATTTGAGCTTAGCTCACATATAAAGAGACAATTGAATCGGGAAAACGCAACCATTTTTATGTGAAAATTTTACGCCCTGAGCAACCTTTATTAAAACGTACCAGAAATATGATCTGCTGATTCTGGACGAATGGCTGATCCGGTGCCTGACGCCTCAGGAATCCTATAGTCTGCTGGAAGTAATTGAGGCCCGGTGCAATAAGGGAGCCATGATCTTCTGCACACAGTACGAGCCGGGGGGACTGGTATGAACGGCTCCATCCAAATTCGGATGAGCGCAGCGCCATTGCCGAGGCGATCCTGGACCGGATTCTCCACAATTCCTATGAGATCCTGATTGATGGAAAGGTCTCCATGCGGGAACGGCATGGCCTGAGAAGCAGAGAGGCCGGTGTCTGATATGACGATTACCCGCCAAATGCTGGACACAACATACGTTTGCTGGTTCCGCAACAAACGGAACACGGAGAAAGCCAAACAGGAAATCCTGAAACGGTTCTCCGAAGAGCCTGACGATATCCACCACTGGACAGAGCAGGACATTTACGAGCAGTCCCGAAAGATTATAGCCTGCTGGGACAACGCCTGACCTGCTGGCCAGAGGGACGCAGCAGCCCCTCTGGCCACTGTGGCTCTGCTCCGTGACGGTGTGGCTAAAAGTCCGTGCATATGTGGCTGTGGGGCCGGAATTTACACATTGCCGTCTTCCTCATTACCCCTGCAAAAATATGCCCCATATCTGAATCTTCCACAACATGTTCTCTTTCGTATTCTTATAATATATTGAGATATTTTGAATAACGGCATATGGACAGCCGTTCTTTGTTTTCTCTAATAGAAAATAAAAAGGCCGGTGTATTTCACCGGCCGAAAGAGTTACAACTACTATCTACTTGTTGCGTTTTCTGTGAGACAAGGGGGGAGTAGGTGTTTATACATTGAGTAAAAAATTGGGCCCTAATAAGTATCTATTCCCGCGTCTCTTTTAATCAACTCATAGGCCTTCTTTCTGGCTCTGCTAAGTGCCATCCTAACGCTGGCCTCTTTAATATCCAGTTCCTTGGCAATATCAGAATCGAGTTTGCCGAGTATATACTTGGCTTCTAATAAATTTTGACTTCTGGTGTCTAGCTTTGGCCAAATGCTTTTTAAGGAAGATAGTCTATCCTTTTGTATCAGATAATCATCCAAGTGAGACGGTTGCGTCTCATCGGGCAAGATAGTGGCGTATTCATCAAGGTCTTCAGTAATGTGTGCAGAATAGCTGCGGCACATATTATACGCTGTATTGCGACAGGTGACAATCAGGTAATTAACTAATCGGTTCCTATCTAAATCTTTTAACAAGTCTATTTTACCTATTAAATGCTCAAAAAGAGGTCTGAAATATATCATCAATTAGCCAATGATCATTTGTCACTTTCTGAATTGTTGAATACATTAACTTTTGATATTGAAAGAACAGCGCTGTCATGTAGGCTCTGTCAGTCTCGTCTTCAATCGCCAGAATATAATACGGAATCATGCTTGCTCCTTTTTAACGTACTGACTGAGCATCATTCCTGCTTCCATATCTTTCATAAGAGATAAAATTGTGTTTTTCCGATCAGGGAGAGTTTCCGAAAATCATTGAGGATTGAAGACATCGATTTCCCTGGAACTAGTTGTTCCTCAAAAATATCGGGAGGAAGTCGAGAAATGGAACGCCCCAAAAGATAATCTGTTGTCACACCAAAATAGTCTGCCAACATAATGAGCTTTTCAATATCCGGAAGATGTTGATTGTTTTCGTAGTTTGAGACGGTTCCCGTTGTTACTGCTATGACATCGGCAAGCTGTTTTTGAGAAAGTCTATGATCTTTTTCGCAATTCTTGCAGCAACTCGCCAAATGTGGCCATGTCAATGGCTCCACCTTGATATTTTTTACCATTATAATTTTGCATGATATGCATTTGCTCAAAACATCAAAAATACAATATTTTTGTTTTTTAATTGATTAAATATTTTAGTTGAAATATAATGATATATAGACAAAGTGGTTGTTTCATTGATGGAATTGTTTTTGTCAATGTTGCAATTTGACTTATAGTTTGTCTCCTATTAAGATGTAAGTATAGGAGTAGCTTTGCGATGATTTCATTTATTTGCGCAATACCTCAAGAGCCTGATGATAAGGCCTTTATGTTGAGCTTGTATGACAGCTACTATAAACTGATGTATTCGATTGCATATAAGTATGTATCAGATATTCAGACGGTAGACGATATTGTTCAGGACAGTATCGTTAGCCTCTATGGTAAGATTGATATTTTAAAGCCGATGCCTGATAAAGTGCTTGCTGGATATATAGTATCTACAGTTAGAAATACAGCAATTAACAGACTTAGAGTCAAGGAATATGAAAAGGATCATATAGCAGAGTTTACAGAGGAGAATGTATCCGGCGCAGATAGATACGTGCCTATGGAGACATTACTTATTCTGGCAGAGAGACGCAAGGCTTTATTAGATATATGGCCAGTATTGCCTAAAGAGACGCAGATATTGTTAAAAGGGAAGTATATTCTTGGCTATACAGATCAGGAACTGACCTGCCAACTTAAATGCAAGCCAAGCAGCATCCGGATGAAATTGACTCGTGCCCGCAGAGCTGCGTTATTGTTATTATCTGAGCGAAATGAGGTGAAAGAACATGACAAGACGTGAAAAGTTGCAAGAACAATATGAAGACGCCTTGTTTGCCCTTTTGATGGATGATTTGGCAGTTGAAGAGGGAAAAAAGGCGTATGAGGAAAACGAGCGCTTAAAAGCGGATTCCTCCTTTGAGGTTCCGTCGGAGAGTCGAAAGCGTTGTGTAGAGACTATCGCCAGATGTTGCAGAAAAAAACAATTTCAAGGTATCAGCAATCGGTGCTATCATGCGTTTTCAAAAGTGGCAGTTATTGCTATGCTGACGATCATGCTTGCCACAGCTGCTTTTGCCGCATCGCCGACACTTCGCGCGAGCGCGATGAACCTTCTTGTTGAAACTTTTGAAGATCACACAGGGTTTCGGTTGAGTATATACCCCACCAACAGAAAACGCTTCTGATGATGGGCTGAACTTCACAGTGAATTGGATTCCTGAAGGATATGAATTGGAAAGCCATCGTGAAAATAGATTTAGTGCCAGATGTGTATATTCTTCGGACAACTGCCAGGAACTTTCGATTGGCCTGTTTGAAGGGGAGAATACAGGACTCTGTTTAGATACTGAAAATGCCGAGGTTCATGATGAGATGATCAACGGCAAGAAGGCAGTCATCATTACAAAAGAAGGAGTGTCACAATTATGTTTGATTGACGAAAAGAAGGAAAATTATCTTCTGATTACAGGAAGCATGGAGCAGACAGATGACCTTGTAAAATTGCCCAGAATATTCAATTTGAATAAGCAAAAAGTATGTTGCAGATTCTGAGATCAGTTGTCTCCTAAACATAGGGATATTTCCCCGAAACACAATTTAGAGGAAGTTAAAAATGAAAAAACTCTAGGTAAGTCTGTCAGTGTGATCCTTGTGTTGGCATGTATGCTTTCAGCTTTTGCATCGGTGCAAGAGCGGTTGAAGTGGAACCGTGCTATACAGGGATTATGTCGTTGTCTGCCACGCTCGATATTAGTTCTGGAGGACAGGCGAGCTGCTATGGGTATGTTTCGTCTCGTAGTGGGTACAGTGTTGACTTGAAAATGAAATTGCAGAGAGACGGACGCACCATTAAAACATGGACTGACCTCGGGAAGTAAGGGTTTGATATTTTGAAAACCTACTATGTGACTCCGGGCCATGACTATCAGGTAGTAGTGACTGCAACTGTTTATAACTCCAGCGGCAAGATTGTTGAGACGCCTTCTGCTTATTCCAATGAGGGTTTCATATTGACTATTTTGTCTGCGCAGCTAATAAAGCCACTTGTGCTGTAAACATTGCCTCCCGGAGCGGCTTACGCCGCTTCGGGAGCTTTTTATAGTATGGTTCTTTTAATTTTTTACAGACCCGGCAAAAAGGGTTGCCGGGTCTTTCTTTATACCCAAGCCAACAAGCAGGGCGCGAGGAGGTGATTTGGATGGGACCGTCTGAGCGGAGGCGGGCAATTTTAGAGCATCTGTGCCAAAAGCGGTTTGACACAACTAAGAATCTTGCAGAATTATTTGGCGTATGTGAGAGAACAATTCGCAATGATTTAGTTGTCCTAACTTGTAGCTATCCAATTGAAACTTCTTTTTTTTGCTATGGTGGAATCCGAGTTGCAAATTGGTTCCATCTAAATCGACACATGTTGTCATTTGAACAGGCAGAATTACTCAGACGGATTCGCCCTGCGCTTAACGCAGACGACACTCGGATTTTAGATGCGATTCTTGCGGAGTTTGCACCGAAAACCGTGAAATAGTCTTCATGTGTTCTTCCTGTGTGCATCGAAAACAATATAGCTATCTGCGTGTAAATGAGAAAGTCTGTCGCAGATTGAAAACAATGTTCGTTATGAATCACCCTGGGTCCAGAACGGATGCTGTAGCTTGATTTTTGCCTGGATAGGAGCGTGTTTACCTCCGTCTGCGAATAGCTTGCGTATCCACGAGGAAAAGTCCTTATCGCCTGATAAGAGCCTTTCCTGGCTGATTCGCAGCCAAAAATCACACGCATCTGAAAGCGTGGATTTGATGCTCCTTGGAAATTTTATAGGCAACCGGATAACAAACCTGAACAGAGCAAAAGCCCGGCAGATGACGCGCCATGATCCACGAAAAAAATGCATCAGGGGAGCGATTCAGCCAGTCTGTATCTGTGCATGGCAGCACAGTGGCCATGACCTCCGTTCAGCTAACGATACTCCCGCGTTGAACGCCCTCAAAGCATTGCGCGGCGCACCCATCAGCATGGGCCGGGGTGAGATTCCGTGGGCTGCTGCCAGCAGCCGTCCGGTTTTGCCATGATTACTTTTTGAATAATGAGGTGAAAACTACCATGAGCAAAAAAGCAGTGTTATATTGCCGTGTGGATCGGGGGGCTTCTGCTGAAAATGCGCATTTTGCTATAGAACATCAAATTGCTTACTTAACGAGATTTGCAGAAAAGCACCATTATACTGTCATTGACATTTATTCTGACATCGGCCTTCCGGGGCATGACCTTACAAGGCCGGAATTAAACCGCATGAAGCAAGCTGCGGAAAAAGGAATGTTTGACGCAATTTTTGTCGTAAACCGTGATAGGCTTTTTTCGGGGAAGGTGGACAGAAGCACCGATGTTTCCAGTGCCGATTATCGTGGCAGACGAGGTGCGCATGAAACGTAAGGAAGAACACCTGCACTGACCACATATCATATTTTCAGTTCATGCCCAATAGCTTAGAAGAAAAGGGGGGACTGACAGTGACAGAGGTTGATCGGGAAATTGCTTTAGCATTGTTAAAACGCTTATGGAAGCGGGAGTTGATTTCGGAAGAAACGTATGTTTCGGCCAGCAGCTCCCGTTTTTTTGACAAAAGACACTTTACATCTGATACTGAGACTGTCAATAAAATGATTGAGGAGGTCAGTACGGATGTTGACAATTAGATGGCTGCGTGAGCAGATGCGGCAGGGAAAATCTATCTTTGACCTGCCGCTCCGGGTCACCTTCTACGCCCGTGTTTCTACGGAGAAGGTGGAACAACAGGGGAGCTTGGAAAACCAGATTCAATATTACACAGAGTTCATTCAGAAGAACCCTAACTGGACGTATATTTCCGGTTATATTGATGAGGAATTTCCGGAACGAGCACCTATAAGCGTGACAGCTTTCTTCGCATGATCGAAGATGCCAAACGCGGGATGTTTGACTTCATCATCACAAAAGAAATATCCCGTTTTTCTCGCAACACACTGGACAGCATCAATATACACAGGAGCTGCTGGACAACAATGTGGGCGTACTGTTCCAAAATGATAACATCAACACACTGGATAACGATAGTGAATTTCGGCTGATCGTCATGGCTGGTGTGGCGCAGGACGAAGTCCGGAAGCTTTCTGAACGCTTGAAGTTCGGATTCCGCCAGTCCATCAAGAACGGTCATGTTTTGGGAAATAATCGCTTGTGGGGTTACGATAAGAAGGACTGCAAGCTGACGATCATCCCGGAGCAGGCGGAAGCGGTCAAGCTAATTTTTCAGCTTTATGCCACTGGGAACTATGGGCTGCGCAAGCTGTCACAGGAGTTGACCTGCCGTGGATACACAAGCCTTTTGGGAAATGAGTTTAATTCCGTCACAATCGGACATATTCTGCAAAACCCAAAGTATAAGGGTGGTACTGCGGTAATAAGACACAATCCTTGGATTATCGGAAGAAAAAACGGCATTTCTTGATGAAAGTGAGTGGGTAACATACCCAGATCCTAATATCCCTGCGATTGTATCAGAAGAACTCTGGAATCAGGCAAATGAGATATTTAAGAAACGCAGCGCCAGAACGAAAGCCTATGGCGTAGGCTATCAGAGTAGGTATCCATACAGCGGGAAAATCATTTGCGGAAAGCATGGAACCGCCTTTCATCGGCAGAGCTTCAAAACCATGGAGGGACACACAGAATACTGGCAGTGCAGGATGTACCGTGAGCACGGAAAAGCTGGATGCGATTTGCCGACGCTCCAAACGAAGGAGCTGGACGCAATTCTGGCAGACCAATTCCAAAAGCTGGTGAAAATCAAAAGCAGATTGTCCAACTTGTGATGGACAGCGTTTCTAGCGTTCAGCAGAAGCGTGATTACTCCAGACAAATCACCCAGTTGAACACACAGATCAGCCAACTGGAGGGAAAAAAGGATAAACTGCTGGAGCTTAGTATCGCCAACGCAATCACAATTCAGGAATTCAAAAAGCGAAACAACCGCTTCAATGAGCAGATTGCGGATATGCAGGAGCAGATGATTTCTTTACAAAAGCTGGAGGAAAATGGCTCAGCTGCGAGTGTTGACTTGTCCGCAATCGAAAAAAGCGCTTTGGCGGGAGCTTTCCTTTCAGGATACCATCTCGAAGGAGGTTGTTGCGGCGATCCTCGACCATGTGGTGGTTGCGAGGGCAGCACAAAACAGCGAATTGATCTGGAACTCTATTTAAGGCTGGGGCAGACCGCTTCAGTCACTTTTTCACGAGAGAGATTTGCATTTTGGAACACATCTTCTTCACAATATGTGCCACAAGGCGAAGATTCCGCTCAATGAGGACATTCCGGGCCTCCGGGTCCCCCTGAGCCAGACGTTCCAGCCACATCCTTTCCTCACTGGCGGAAAGGGGCCTGGGAAAGGACCCGCTGCGGTCCAGCCGCAGAGAAAATAAAAGCGTATTGGCAAACAGCATCAGCGCGGCAGAGATCATGCGTACCACCTCCTGTTCACCTTTATGACAGGAAGGGAAGTCCCTATGTCTTGCGGCGGCGGGGACGGCGTGTTAAAATGAATGGCAGAGACTGATGGCGGCTGCAGAGAGACTGCTCTGATTTTTTCATGCGGCGGCAGTTGCTCCCGTTGACAGATGACGCCAACAGGTGTAAATTACATAGCGGTTTCTATAAAAAAAGAGCCCCTAAAACGAAAGTACAGATCACGTGCTCTGGAGATCAGGCTCAGGGTCTTGCTTTTCAGTGCGGCCATGGGCCGAAAACTGCGGGGGCATTTTAATTAGGAGCGAACGCAACATGGGTCTGGAAGAATAGGAGCACCGACCTCGGTGCACTGACGGTGCGCCGGCCGGGGTTTCTGTCCTTATTGACCGCGGATGCCTCCGGGCGTATGCTCGTTGAGAGGCGCAGAAAGGTGGAATGAACATGCGGTATAAGGAGTTTGGAAAAACCGGGATGAAGGCGTCCGAGATGGCGCTGGGAACCTGGGGGATCGGCGGAGCGGGCTGGGATGACAATCCGGAAGAGACCCGTATTGATGCGATCTGCGCCGCAGTGGAAAATGGTGTCAATTTTATTGATACTGCACCGGCCTATAATGCCGGTGCAGCCGAATGTCTGGTGGGGAAGGCGCTCAAGCAGAGCGGAACGCGCCAAAGGGTCATAGTGGCAACAAAGTGCGGAAATTTCTACATGGGAAATGGGACGTATGTTCGTGACGGACACTATGACAAAATCATTCAGCAGTGTGACGATTCCCTCAAAAACCTGCAGACGGATTATATCGACCTGATGCTGATTCATTGGCCGGATGTCAATACCGACTTTGCTGAGACTGCTGACGCACTGAATGCGCTTAAAAAATCCGGTAAGGTTCTTCATATCGGTGTTTCCAACTTTACAAGGGAGCAAATGGAGGAGATCGGGCAGTATTGTACGCTGGAAGCCTATCAGCCGCAGTACTCTATGGTTGTCCGCACAAATGAAGAACAGATGAAGTGGGCGGCTGAACAGGGCATGGGCGTCATGACATACGGTTCTCTGGGCGGCGGGATCTTAACAGGAGCATTCCGGAAGCTGACAACCTTTGAAGCCACGGACAGTCGGAACCGTTTTTATAAGCACTTCCAGGAGCCAATGTTCTCTAAGGTTATGAAGGTCCTGGAAGTCATGGATCGGATCTCCGCTGATCGGGATAACGTGCCCCTGTCTCAAATCGCACTGAACTGGTGCGCACAGAAGGAATTTGTTTCTTCCTGTATTGTCGGTGCACAGAGCAGACAGAAGATCGAAGAAAACTGCGCTGCCTATCAGTGGATGCTGACTTCGGAAGAAATCGCCTTGCTGGACGCGGCAATCGAGCAGTATCTGGTGGAGCAATAAGCTGATAGTGAAGAACTGAGGGAGAGGGGGCTTTCGTCCGGTCCGAAAAGCTTGCTTTTAGGGATCGAAACCGTTTGGAAGCCTTCTCTCCTGAACGATATACAAGTGGTACAGCTTTAAAATGCATATTGAGAAATGATGATCATTGCCGCAAACGCTGTGCAAATAGCACAAAAAAATGTTAAATATTTATAAAAAATCTCACAATTGAAAAACAAGAAATAGTATGATATTTTAAAAAAGGCCAATTTAGATCGTTTGTGATTTTTTTTTTGCATTCCAATCCATTACTGTGGCAACCGTCCGGTTTGGCCAGATGCGGCCTGGTCCGCAAGATGGAACGCCATAGATTTTGGTTAAAACATTCTCTTGTACCGGCGCAAAGTCTGTTGAGATTTTGATGTTTTTACATGTTTAAATCAGTGCTCGATTCGGAGCACTCTTTTAATCCCCCCTGTTTCGTGCACGAACACGGAAATGGCAATGAGATACGATACGTGAGGTCAGTGTAATGGTAACCGTTGAAATGGTGGCAAAGATGGCCGGTGTGTCGCGTGGAACCGTTGACCGCGTTCTCCACCATCGGGGAGAGGTCAAGAGCGAAACTGCCGAGAGTTCGACAGGCCATGCGCGAGTTGGATTTTCAGCCGAACACATTGGGCCGAGCTTTTCAATAGCGAAAAAGAGAAACCGGATCGGGATCTTTCTATCAGCGCGTGAACCGGACTTTCAAGAACAGATCAAGCAGGGCATAGAAGACGGTGTCGCCTATGCACAGCAGCATGGAATCGAAGCTGTGATCGAAGTGGTTTCTCCGGATGATGAGCTGCTGTATTTGCAGAAGATCGATGAGATGATCGCTTCCGAGGTTCAAGGGATCGTTTTACGCGGGATCGAGTCCAAGGCGTTTGACGAACGGCTTCAGATCCTGAAGAATCAGGGAATTCCTGTTTTTACGTATAATCAAGATGTGCGGCCGGCACTGAGAAACTGCTATGTGGGCATTGACTCCTGCCGCGCCGGAAAATGTGCGGCGCTTTTGATGCGGCAGATCTCCCCACCTGACGGATACGCCTTTGATCGTGGGCGTAACGCCCCAGCATAAGGACAGCGAAAAACGGATAGAGGGATTTCTGGAGCAATGGGGCCTTGCCCCAAAGGCATCGTCAGGATACCGGATCATTTATGGAGAAGGCTATCATGATGTTGCATACGCTCGTACGCGGGATGTCTTGAATGAGATGCCGAACATCACGGGTATCTTCGTCAGCGGCGCGGGCCTGAGCGGCGTAGCGCAGGCGGTATACGAACGAGGGACCGCCGATGTTCAAAAGATTGTGGGGTTTGACGCCACACAGCGAAATATTACCTACATGAAGAATGGTACAGTCCAATTTTTGATCGATCAAAGTCCTTATCAGCAGGGATATAAAGCGGTCCAACTGCTTGTAGATTATCTGTTTGAGGGGCGAGCGCCTGATGTGTCCTGTTATTATCTCGACGCACATATCAAAAATGCTTTCAACTGCTGAGTCCAAAAGGCCTTGGCGGGCAAAGACAGGCTTATAAAGATGCTTTTTATAAATGTTACCGCTCCGTGGACAAACCATTGGAGCAAGAGAAGAGGAGAAGGAAAACAATGAAATGCATTAAGAAAATGAATGACTTTGTTCTCGGGATTCTTATGATTCTGCTCAGCGCCTTCCTGGTGTTCGGCAAGATCACGGAGACGGAAGTCAAAACCGGCCAGCATTCCTGGTGCGATCCGATGTGTGGCTGCGCATGATGGGCGTGTTCCTGAATTGTTGCGGTGATCCTCATCATCCGCTCCTTTGAAGGAAGGCGAGGAGGCAGAGGGCTTCCACTTTTATCTGGACAGCACGGTTGTGGCTGTGATCGTCTCTCTGATCGTTTACGCACTGGCGCTGCCCAAGGTCGGCTTCATGATCACCACCTTCCTGATGTGCCTGTATCTGGTCATCCTGTTCTCCGTGAAGGAACAGTCTCTGACCTTCCGCACGGTTCCCAAGGCGCTGTGGGGCAAGCTGCTGGTAAAGGGCGTTCTGTCTGCGGCAGTGATGCTGGCGGTGTTCTGGTTTATATTTGGTAAGCTCCTGTCCGTCCAGTTCCCCACGTTCTCCCTGTTTGGCTGAGACTGAATGCGGTGTGTGCACCGCTGAAGTAGGCGGCCGGCTCCGGCTGCTTGATAAAATGCAGAAAATGCAAATTCTTAGGAGGAAAAGATTCATGAAGAAGACCCTTGCACTGCTGCTGTGTGCAGCATCCATGCTGGCCCTTCTCGCCGGTTGCGGCAGCAAGTCCACCGATGATAAGGCCCCGCTGCCAACGGCGGCGAGACCGCTTCCACCGAGAAGGCTGATTATCCCACCAGCCCCATCACCGTCATCATCCCCTATTCTCCCGGCGGCGGCTCTGATATCCTGACCCGTAAGATCATGGAGTACATTGAGCTCCCCAACAACCAGAAGCTGGTTGCTGTGAACGTGGAAGGCGCTTCCGGCTTCACCGGCGCTATGCAGGCGTTCAACTCCAAGAATGACGGCTATACCATCCTGGCTCACAACCCCATGGATGTTGTTTCCTACTCTCTGAGCGGCACCACCGATGTGGAGCTGTGGGACGAGCTGGAGACCGTCTGCGGTATCGTTGATGACTTCAACGTGCTGGTCACCAACCCCCAGAGCGGCTGGACCACTCTGGAAGAGGCTCTGGAGTACATCAAGGCTAACCCCGGCACCGTGAAGGTCGGCAACACCGGCAGCAACAACTGCAACATGGCTGACTGCCTGCGTACTCTGGACGCTCTGGGCATCCGCGATGATGTTGTCGTTGTCCCCCCTATGACGGCGGCGCTGAGAACAAGACCGCTCTGATGGGCAACCACGTCCAGCTGAGCGTCAACTCCTGCGCTGATATCCAGTCCGCTATCACCTCCGGCGATCACATCGCTCTGCTGACTGTTGGCGATCGCCGCGCTAAGTTCCTGCCCGACACTCCCTGCACCGCTGAGCTGGGCTATGACGTTGTCACCACGAAGCCCCGCGGCTGGTATGCTCCTGCCGGCATGAGCCAGGAGCAGCAGGCTGTTCTGCAGGAGGCTATCAAGAAGGTCTGCGAAAATCCCGAATTCGAGCAGGACGTCCTGGCCCTGGGCCTGGAAGTCAACTATGTTGACGGTGCTGCTTTGAAGGAGAAGATCAGCGGCTGGGTCGAGGATCTGGCTCCCGTCTTCGAGGAAATGAAGTAAGCCTTATTTCGCAAAACAAATTTTCTGTATCATTGATTGATTTTGCGCAGTTTGCAGCGGGGCCTTGGGCCCCTGCAAATTGCGTGAGTACGAAAGGAGGCTGAAGCCGTGGAAGCAATGATTGTTGGCTTTCAGGCTATTTTTGGCGACCCGTTTTCTATCGCACTGCTGTTTTTCGGCGTCTTTATGGGAATTGTTTTCGGATGTATTCCCGGATTGACGGCCGTTCTGGGCGTGACTCTGATGATCCCCTTCACTTATACCATGACTCCTGTGCAGGGCCTGACTCTGCTGGTGGCAATTTACGTGGGCGGTATCAGCGGCGGCTTGATCACGGCGACCCTGATCAATATCCCTGGCACCCCGTCTTCTATCTTTACCTGCTATGACGGTTATCCCATGGCTAAAAGCGGCAAACCTGGTACCGCGCTGTCTATCGGCGTTTTCGCCTCCCCTGATCGGCGGTACGGTCTCCGCCCTGGCCCTGTTCTTCCTGGCACCGCAGTTGTCTAAGGTCTCCTGATCTTCGGTAACTGGGAGTATTTCGCCGTGGCCCTGGTGGGTCTGGCTGTGGTCATCACCATGGCGTCTAACGATCTGCTCAAGGGTCTGGTTGGCGCGCTGATCGGCATTGTGCTGGGCAGCTTCGGCATTGACTCTATTTCCGGCGTACAGCGCCTGACTTTTGGTAACTGGCAGTTGATGAACGGACTGAACTCCACTGCTTTGATGATGGGTCTGTTCGCGATCAGTGAGATCCTGCATCAGTGCCGCGACCTCAGCAAAGAAAAAAAAAAGAAGATTGAAGTTGGAAAAATGTCCTTCCTGCCTCCTGTCAAGGAGATGGAGGCTGCATGGTGCCCATCGTGCTGGGATGCCTTATCGGTACCGGCATCGGCATTCTCCCCGGTATCGGTCAGAATGCGTCCACGCTGATCACCTATAACCAGTCTAAGAAGATGTCCAAGCATCCCCGAGCGTTTTGGACATGGTTCTCCTGAGGGCATCTGCGCCTCTGAGTCCTCCAACAACGCTGTAAACGGCGGTGCTCTGATCCCCCTGATCACCCTGGGTATTCCCGGCGACCTGGTAACGGCAGCTCTGATCGGCGGCCTGATGATCCACGGTCTGCAGCCGGGCCCCCTGCTGTTCACATCCGATCTGGACGTGGTAGGCGCTGTCATGGTGTCTTATTTCCTGGCCAATATCGTGATGTATGTGATGGAATTGGGCCTGATGAAGGTGTTTGTCCGTGCGGTGAACATTCCTTTCTCCTATCTGTTCCCCGCAATCCTCATGTTCTGCGTGTTGGGCACCTTTGCTCTGAATAATCGTACATTCGATCTGTGGATCCTGATCGTGTGCGGCATTCTGGCTTATGTCCTGACGGAGCTGGGCGTGGATATGGCTCCCGTGATCCTTGGCTACATCCTGGGACCCTTGGTGGAGAAGTATTTCCGCATGGCAATGACTGCCGAGTTGGGTAACTTCGGCGGGATTCTGCAGCGTCCCATTGCTGTGGTGTGCCTGATCGTTGCCATCCTGTTCCTGGTCCTTCCTCTGTTCAGCAAGAAGCTGAGAGATCGGAAGAACGCATTGAACATCTGATTCTGAAAAAGAAAGGCCGTATTTAGTAAGTGCATTTTTTGCTGAATACGGCCTTTTTGGATAATTACGTGCCTTCGATATTTGGCGCTGGCTGTGTACATGCAGAGGAGGATTTGATGTGCAACTGAATTATACGATTACACAAGAGCATTATGAGGATGTCATCGCATTCCAATTGAAGCTGCAGCGCAGCAAGCGGAGAAGTCTGATCCAATATATTGTCACGAATGCCATTTTCATCATTCTGGCTGTTTACTTTTTAGTGACGCATCCGGAAAGCTCCGTGTGGAGTCGGCTGGGTGTGATGGGGATGGCTGCGGCGATGCTGGTGCTTACCACGGACAGACGGAGCTGCTCACCGGGCAGGTGCGGCGCACTTATAAGCGCTACGTCCGGCTCAAGCTGATCCAGGATGGATTCATCGGCCCTCACACCTTACTTGTAGATAAGAACAGCGTCACGCAGAAATTCGGCGATCAGAGCAATACCATAGAAATTAAGCGCTGTGCCTGGGTCAACGGAGAGAACCGCATCAGCATGATCCTGGGCGGAGGCGTGATCTTTGAGATCATTCCCAATGAAGTTCTGGATCAGAATGGGAACCGGGAACGGCTCAGCGCACTGATCGCGGGACATGACGCAGATGGAACGGCGTCAGATTAACTGAAACAATTTTTATATCCCTGGAGAGGGATCAAAATATACTACTTTTGTTCATGCGAGGTCCTTATTATGGAAAAAATCGTGTTCGTTGGGGTGTTCTCGGATGCTCCGGGATCGGCAAAAAATCGTACCATCCCTGCCATGCTGTCTACATCGAATGCGGAACTCTATGCGATTGCAGGTCGGAATGAAGAAAAGCTGAAGGCCTACGCGGAGCCGTTTGCCCCTAAGAAGCTCTATACGGATTATCAGGCCCTTCTGAATGACGAAAATGTGGATGCCGTATACGTTCCTCTGCCCAACGGGTTGCACATGGAGTGGGCCATCAAGGCGGCCGAAGCGGGAAAACACATTCTCTGTGAAAAGCCCCTCGCCATGAACGAAGAGCAGGTAAAGAAAATGTTTGCCGCTGCAAAGTCCAACCATGTCCTGCTGGAAGAAGCTTTATGCGTACCGCCATGCGCAGCTGGCCCAGCGTGTCAAGGAGATCATCGACAGCGGCGAGATCGGCCGGATCCGCTATCTGGAGTCCAAGCACTCCACCTTTGATACGAACCGGGAAGGAATCCGCTATCAGAAGGGGGTCGGTGGCGGCGCGGTGTATGACGTCACCTGCTACAATGTGAGCCTCGCTTCCTATCTTTTCGGGAAAGATCCCACCGAGATCCATGTGTCCTGCAGCTTTGATGAGAAGACTGGCGTGGACTTGGCCGATGCAGTGCTGCTGCGCTATGAAAACAGCGGCGTTGCCTCCCTCTATGCCGGGTTGGATGCCTATCCCCGCGGATGCTTCTCCATCATCGGAGATAGCGGCCGCATTGATGTGGACCATAAGTTCAACAGCCGTGGACTCTGCAAAATCAGAGTCGGTAAAAACGCACGTCCCCAGAATGCTGAGTATGTCGATGAGATCACTACGGAGTATACGATCTGGGTGGATGACAACTACTATATGGAGTTTGAGCAGTTTGGCAACGCCATTTTGCATGGAACGCCGTTGACTGTGACCGAAGAGGAATCTCTGCGTACTGCACGGGATTTGTGATGCCATTCAGAAAATCGGCGGAATTTAAGCGGCGGGCTGAATCGTGAGATCGAAAGGGGAAGCAGAATGGAACTTGGATTAAACGGCAAGGTGGTTGTTGTTACCGGCGGAGCCACCGGTATCGGCCTTGAAACGGCACGAGCCTTTTGCAGGAGGGCTGCAAGGTGGCGATCTGCGGACGGAGGATGGAAAAGCTCCAGAAAGCAAAAGGAGTTTTTGGGATCAGAGCGAGTATTCGTTTATCAGGCGGATATGACAGATCTGGAACAGGTGGAGACCTTTGCCGCCGCAGTGGCGAAGGAGTACGGTTCCATTGACGTTTGGATCAATAACGCCGGTGCCATGTGGATCAAGCCGCTGATGGAAATGTCCAGCGAGGAGTTCCGACGGGAGATCGACCTGAACCTTACCACGGTATTTCACGGGGCAAAGGCTGCCTATCCGTACATGAAGGCGCAGGGGCGGCGTGATTTTGAACGCTTCTTCCTTCGCAGCGCTGGACCCCAATGCGGGGCGGGCAACATACAGTGCCGCAAAGGCTGCCGTGAAAAATCTCAGCGCATCCATGGCAACAGAGTTTGCGGCCGCCAATATCCGGGTGCTGGCCTATGTGCCGGGTATGATCGCAACAGAGATCGCTGCGGAAGCATTGAGAAGTACGGTGATGCGCTGTTGGCAGACATCCCGTGCCGCCGCTTCGGTACGCCGGAGGACCTAGGAAAGGTATTGGTGTTTTTTGGCCTCGGATGCCGCAGGCTACATGAATGGCTGTCATGTTTGAGATCAGCGGCGGAAAGCGCTGTGCAGAATCCTCAGTTTTTCCTATCAATAAGCGAAACAACATATATAAACGTGTAAGGCAGGCTGTCCGTTTAGGGCAGCCTGCCTCGTTTTTTTGCTTGAATATAGCTCTTGGCGATATACTGACGATCTTAATGACGCAGGAGAATGTTTCACAGAGAAGCGCTTGGTTGTCGTTGTCCCTTATGCTTTTTGTCGGAGCGGTTCTGTTCTGCCAAATCAGCCAACCTGCTCCTGTTCCACCACCGCGTCAATCGGTATTTGCTGGGCGACGGGATAAGGCCAGACCGGGCCGTCGATGTCCGCCAGAGCCTTTTCTATAACAGCGGGAAGGTCCTCCGACTTGGCGTGGATGTTTGCCACCTGAGGCGGGGCTTTCCATTGCCTGAAACTGAGACTCTGCGGCGTCCAACACCTTCTTGCCGACGATGATGGCGGCCTTTATGACGGGAAGGGAAATCCCTATGTCTTGCGGTAGCGGGGACGGCATGTTAAAATGGCGGAAAAGGGGTGGGAGAATGGCCTGGTATGGCTATATGCTCCGCTGCGGGGACGGCAGCCTGTACACCGGTTCCACCACCGACGTGGCCCGTCGGCTCCGGGAGCACCAGAACGGGACCGGGGCCAAATACACCCGCACCCGGCCGCCGGTGTCGCTGGCCTACACAGAGGAGGCTCCGGACCGCTCCGCCGCCCAGCGCCGGGAGGCGGCTATCAAAAAAGCTGCCCCGGAAACGGAAATTGGCGCTGATCGAAGGGAGGTACACCATGAACCTGAAAAAACGCTTGGTTCTGGGAGAAAATGGTAGTAGCGCTGGTAAGCTATTGCGGCCGCATTACCGGAATCGGCCCGGGCCATTTACCAGATGTGGAGGCCGTGTACAGCACTGGCCGGTAGCAGGAAGAATGACAGTCCCTGTGATAATAATTTTTAAACCGTCTGTGTTCCTGTGACTGATGGCGGCCTGCCGTACGGAACGGTTATGACAGCGGATATGAAAGAAAGGAAAATGTGAGAGTTATGAGAAGAAAGGATCGTGAAGTCAGCGCTGAGCAGGCGCTGGATGCAAACAATCATATCTGCTAATATGGCGTAACCGGCTGGAACAAAGCCGGACGGAACGCCCTATGCCAGTGCCGGTGAATTTGCCGGAGCGGCCGGTACCTGTATATTCACTGCGCGAGAGCCGGTGAGAAAGTTCGGACTGTCGGAACCAGAGCCGCAGGTGTGTGTCACCTGGTAGCAGGGCGGCGCATGGGTGGACCATTGCCGGCCCTGACCACGCGCTACGCCTCCGCAGTCATGCTTGGCAGAGCGGAAGGCACTATGCCACGGATGAGGCGGACAAGAACAAAGCCCTATGCGGCTGCTGTGCATGAGACTGGCACCAGAGCACCCCAGAAGCCATGGCGATTTTTCGGAGTGCCGGGGAAAGACAGCGGTCTGGCGCATCACGAGAACAGATCACCGGAAAGGCGAATCCGGGAAGGATGGAATGAAAAAACGGTGCCATGAGCAATGCTCGTGGCACCGTGGCTTTTATTGAGAAATCTGTTTTTCTACCGGGGCCTTTCGCTTCGGCGGAAAGCCCAGAAGACAGAGAAGCGCACCCAAAAGGGAATGGAAAATCGGTTTTTGATTCCACTTTATGATCCGATAGAGAAACGGCCTGAGAACCGAGTAAACATTCCCTACATCTACAAATAAGGCGATACAAACAAAGAGTGAGGACAGGATACCGCAGAGAACAATGGCCAAAAGAGCCCCGGCGAAGACAGCGGACCCAAGGCCTCTCCGGGAGCTTGACTGCCGCGGCGAGAGACAATACTTGTACCAGCGACCAGCCCAGAAGCAATAAGAATACGGGCCGCACCACATACATCAAAGCTGCGGTCCAACGCGGGTCATAGTGGAAGCTTTGGATATCCTGGGCTGTTGGCAAGAAAAACCGATACAGCAGATAGATGGCCGCAGTCAGTCCGCAGCCTGCCGCAGCTTGGATCAGAGCAGTTTTTTCGTCCTTCCGGCACCGGCGGGCCATAGAGGACAGCGTTGGCGTCTGTATCAAAAATTTCCGCTAACCGCAGGATCTGATCCACATCGGGCCGGGTGCGGCCATTTTCATAGTTGGAAACTGTCTGCCGGGTGACAAACAGCTGCTCTGCCAGTTCCTCCTGCGTCAGATGCTTTTGCTGATGCAGATCCCGGATGTTTTTCCAATGTCACGCATCATGCCTCACCTCACCGTCAGCCTATCAGAAATCGGGAGAAATGTCACGCAAGGAATCTTTTCCATGGTGCACCTTCAATGGAAAAAGTTCGCTCAGTTCGCCCGGAGGTGAATGGAGATGTTCTCCAATCCGTAAAACGGCTCGGCGGCGGTGGGAGTCAGCCCCTCCAGCACATCAGACTCGTACAGTGTGGAGACCGTCTTGAAGCAGATGGGCAGGATGGGAGCCTGGCTCTGCAGGTACCGACACAGGCCACGAACCGCCGTTTCCCGGTTTCCTCCGGAGCGGCAACCCTCCAAAAGCTGATCGCACTGGGGATCGCTCCATCCACCGTAATTGAGACTGCCGCCGGTGGCGAGCAGGAGGAAACGTCCCAGTCCGCCGTCAGCCGTACCTCACCGTAATAAAGGTCAAAGCGGCCGGCGGTCAGTGCGGGGTGTATTCCTCCCAAGGCAGCTCCACGGTTTCTGTGGCAGCGCCGGCAGCGGTGAAGGCGGCGGCAATCTGCCGGGCCATGGAGACCTTAAAGCTATTTTCACTGTTGACCAGCAGGCGCAGCGTGCGGCTGGGCCGGGTCTCACAGGCATTCAGAGCATCGGTGAAGGCCACCACGGAATCTGTCTGCTCCAAGTCTGCCGGATAGAGAGGGGACACCGGAGAAACGGGGAACTGCACTGCCTTAGCGTGGCCGGAAAGTAAGCTGCTCACCAAGGCCCTGCGGCTGACGCCCAGAGAAAGGCAGCGGCGGAACGCGGCATCGTCCAGACCCTTTGCGGAGACATTGACCCCCAGATACTGAAACACGGTGGTGTCGGCATCATCGTAGCTGACGCTGCCGGAAACGGCAACAGGGTCCGTACCGGTGAGATCTGCCACGATCAGCTGCACATCCCGGGAAGAAAAAGCGGTAGAGCATGGACTCCTGATCCGCTGTACCGGTGAGGGAGATCCGTTCCACCGGTTGACTGATGTGCCGCCACCAGTTCTGACTGGCAATCAGACAGCTTTTCGCTGCTTTCGTCATAGAGGTAAGGACCGGTTCCCAGAGGGACGCTGTGCTTCTCTGTGCCGGACTTCAGAATGGGAATGTCCAGCAGAGCGGGCAGACCGGTATTGGGGCGGTTGAGGGTCAGGGTCACCGTGCCGTCCCCGGCGGAAATGCTTTTGACATCCGACAGCCGTCTGGCGTAGCGGGCAGAGCTGCGGGCGGCGGTGAGGGTGGCCTTCACGTCGGCGGCGGTGAGGGAGATCCGTCGGAAAACACCACGCCGTCACGGAGGGTCAGCTTGTAGGTCAGCGTTTCCGAATCGTAGGTGTAGGATGCGCACAGCAGCGGCTGGGGCGTGAAGGTCTGATCCAGCCGGAACAGTCCCTCATAGAGAAGGGAGGCCACCGTCTGCTGAACGCCGTCGGGACAGGTGAGGGGATTCAGCGGCTGCCCCTCTAAATAGGGCAGGGCGAACACGGCGGGCAGACCGCTGTGCTCTTCCTCTACGGGGGTCTCCTCCGACGGAAAGGGCAATTCATCTGCGGAGGATTCGTCGATCTGGGCGCAGCCGGTCAGAAGGGAGAGGGTCAGAGTCAGGACCGCCGCCCAGGCGGTGATTCGTTTCATAGGCCCTCCTTCAGAGAAATGACGGCCGCTTGGACGCCTCGCTGATCGCCCATTTTCCGGTGCGACCAGAACAGGTCGGGGCGGCAGGCGGTGCAGATGCCGGAGACCTCGATCCGCTCCGGCAGCAGCCCGGCGCGCAGCAGCCATTGGCGGTTCAGCCCGGCCAGATCCACATGGAATTTGGGACCTTTCACTGTGATATAGGCGTCGGCATCCGCTCCCAATGCGGCTTGCATGGCCTCCGGCACATCTCCGTCTGTCTCGAAGCAGCAGGGGCCGATGCAGGGGCCCAGTGCCGCCAGCAGCTCAGCGGGACGGCTCCCATAGGCCGCACCCATGGCTGCCACGGTGTTCTCCACGATCCCGGCGGCGCAGCCCCGCCAACCGGCGTGAACGGCGCCGATGGCCTGATGGACGGGATCATACAGCAGCACGGTGCCGCAGTCGGCGGAAAAGACCGTCAGGGGCAGGTTAGGGACGTTGGTGATGAGAGCATCCACATCTGTGTAGTCCCGGGGACGAAGCAGACCCTTCCCGGCGTCCTCTGCCGTGACGGTGCGGATGTTGGCGGTGTGGGTCTGCTGACTGAGGACCGCACGGGTCTCGTCCAGGCCCAAAGCGGCGAAAAAGCGGCGGTAATTTTCCCGCAGCTTTTCCGGGCCGTCCCCCTGTCCGGGGCGGAGATTCAGGCTGTCCCACGGTGCGGGGGACACGCCGCCCTTCCGGGTGGAAAAGCCGTGGGGGACATCATTCAAAACATCGGCGGTGAACCACACCAGACCGGTTTGCTCATGCTGTTGAAAGGGCATAGTTAACCTCGCTTGTTCTCTTAAAAAATGCCCTCTGGAAAGCCAGAGGGCAGGGATATGATATTTTCTGGGTTCCCGTTCCCCTTTCGGCAGTGGGAAAGGGAAACGGTGAACGATCAACGCCGCAGGGCGGCGCGGCTTGCACGGAATCTTACAGATCCGGGTGATACTCCTTGCAGGTACACTTCTTCCACTTCAGCCCGCTGCCGCAGGGGCAGGGATCGTTGCGGCCGATCTTCACGGCCTTTTTCACGGGCTGCTTTTTTAGGCGTGGTGCCGTCGCCGCCCACGTTTTCCACGGTGGCCTTGGCGACCGCTCCCGCTTGACTTCTGTCATCCTTCCGCAGACGGACAGAGTACAGCCGACGGACGGTCTCGTCCTGAATGGCAGAGACCATTTCCTCGAACATTTCCAAGGATTCCCGCTTGTAGACGTCCACGGGGTTGTTGTTGCCGTAGCCCTGGAGCCGGACGCCCTGCTTCAGGTCGTCCATGGCGTCGATGTGATCCATCCAATATTCGTCTACCACCCGGAGCATGATGACACGCTCCAGCTCCCGCATGATGGGCGTGGTGACCTCCTGCTCCTTGGCTTCATAGGTCTTTTCGGCGGCGGCGATGAACGCCTCGTCAAAGTCCTCTTGGGTCTTGGAGGGAATTTCCTCGTCGGAGAATTCCACGGCGCCCTTGGCGAAGTAGATACCCTCCATGCCCTTGAGCATCTCGTCGATACTGGGCGGCGTCCAGCTGCTGATTTTCACCGAAGGCCAGTGCCACATGGTTGCTGACGGAGGTGTGCATCATGTTTAGCACGGTCTCCTTGATATCCAGACCGTCCAACACCTGACGGCGCTGGGCGTAGATGATCTCGCGCTGCTTATTCATGACGTCATCGTACTCCAGCACGGACTTACGGGCCTGGAAGTTCCGGGACTCCACGGTGGTCTGGGCGTTTTCGATGGCACGGGTCAGCATCTTGTTTTCGATGGGGTGTCCTCGTCCAGATCGAATTTCTCCATCATGTTCTGGATGCGGTCGCCGCCGAACAGACGCATGAGGTCATCCTCCAGGGAGATGTAAAACCGGGTCTCGCCAGGGTCGCCCTGACGGCCTGCACGGCCGCGGAGCTGGTTGTCGATACGGCGGGAGTCATGGCGCTCGGTGCCGATGATGAACAGGCCGCCGGCCGCACGGACCTTTTCAGCCTCTTCCTTGATGATGGCTTTGTGATAGGCCATCCGCTCGGCAAACAGCTTCCGGGCGGCCAGAATCTCTTCATTGTCAGTGTCGGCGTAGCCGGTGGCGTCCACGATGACCTCCTCAGAGTAACCGGCCTTCACCAGATCGGCCCGGGAGAGGTACTCGGCGTTGCCGCCCAGCATGATATCCGTACCACGGCCGGCCATGTTGGTGGCCACGGTGACGGCGCCCAGCTTACCGGCCTGAGCCACGATCTCGGCTTCCTTCTCATGGTTTTTGGCGTTCAGCAGATTGTGCTGAATGCCTTCCCGCTGGAGCAGGTGGCTCAGCAGCTCGTTCTTCTCGATGGACACGGTGCCCACCAGCACGGGCTGGCCCTTGTCGTGGCACTCCTTTACCTGCTGGATGACCGCCCGGAACTTGCCAGCTCGGTCTTGTACACAACGTCATGGTGGTCGTGGCGCTGGTTGGGACGGTTGGTGGGGATCTCCACGATGTCCAGCTTGTAGATGGTGCCGAACTCCTCCGCCTCCGTCAGGGCCGTACCGGTCATGCCGGAGAGCTTGTTATACAGCCGGAAGTAGTTCTGGAAGGTGATGGTAGCCAGGGTCTTGTTTTCACTGTTGACGTTGACGTGCTCCTTGGCTTCGATGGCCTGATGCAGACCGTTGGAGTACCGGCGGCCGAACATCAGACGGCCGGTGAATTCGTCCACGATGATGATCTCGCCGTCCTTCACCACATAGTCCACGTCCCGCTTCATGGTGCCGTGGGCCTTGATGGCCTGGTTGATGTGGTGGTTCAGGTGGCGTTGGAGGGATCGGACAGGTTCTCCACATGGAAGAATTCCTCCGCCTTGGCAATGCCGGAGGCGGTGAGGGTGGCTGTCTTGGCCTTTTCGTCCACAATATAGTCGGCATCGATGTGGGAGTCCTCTTCCTCCTTAGTCGTCCACCTGCACAACTACCTTTTTTCAGGCGGGAGACGAACATCTCCGCCATATCGTACATCTGGGTGGACTTTTCGCCCTGCCGGAAATGATCAAGGGGTACGGGCCTCATCGATGAGGATGGAGTCCACCTCGTCCACGATGGCGAAGCTGTGGCCCCGCTGCACCAGCTCGCTGGCGTAGATGCACATATTGTCGCGCAGATAGTCGAAGCCCATCTCGTTGTTGGTGCCGTAGGTGATGTCCGCGGCGTAGGCTTCCTGCGCTCCTTGGTGTTGAGGCCGTGGATGATCAGGCCGACTTTCAGCCCCAGGAAGCGGTGGACCTTGCCCATCCACTCGCTGTCGCGCTTGGCCAGGTAATCATTGACGGTGACAACATGGACGCCCTTGCCGGTCAGCGCGTTGAGATAGGCGGGAAGGGTGGCTACCAGGGTCTTGCCTTCACCGGTCTTCATCTCCGCGATGCGGCCCTGGTGGAGCACGATGCCGCCCACCAGCTGCACCCGGTAGGGACGCAGGCCCAATACACGGTCATAAGTGGGGGCGCACACAAGCACCCACAATAAAACAAGCATACTATATCATATTCGCTCCGGGATTGCAAAGAAAAATGGGAAAGATACGAAAAAAGTTTACAAAATATCTGCGCGGCTGAGAGGATAATCGTTTAACAACTTTTTACAGCCGTCAGAATCGGGGAGCGGAAAGCCGGAAGCAAGGCTATTTAATGTCAAATTCCGCCGCCAGCGCAAAATTTATATTCCGCTTGTCCGGGTTCCGTTTCGTTTTTCATGAAATTCAGAAACCACTTGACCGCCCGGTAGTGGCCGGGGTCCAGGGAACCGTAGAGGCTGGCCCACTGGAAGGTCATTTCTCGGCGCGTCCTCATTATAAATGTAGCCTTCCGCAGTGTTGTCGTATTCCCATTTTGCTTGGGTATCAGATTGTACCACTGGCCGTCCTGTTCTACCTGAAGGAAGAAATCAGCACTGTTGCCGCTGTCGATTTCCGTGTCCACCGGCGTTGAGGATCGTCACCTTGACCTGTCCCGGATAGGCGGAGCCATCCACCACCGTCATGGTGACGCCCTCATGGTTGTTGACCTCCAGATCAGATGCTTCTTCACTGATCTTGGGGGCAGAGCCGCAGGCGGTGAGGGCCAGCAGGCACAGGGCACAGCAGAAGGTGAACACATTCTTCATGAAGACCGCTCCTTTTTCGATAATTACAAAACAGATTTTATAGTTCTCCTATTATAACAGACGTGGGAGAATAAAAAAAGTTCCGGCATATTCCGGCAAACCCGGTAAAATGACCGGAGAAGTTCACGAAACCTTTCTTGTGCTTTCCGGGGCCTTGTGTTAAGATGATCTTAACAGGAGAACGACGCGGAAAACCCGGACGAAAAAAGAAAGGAGGCCCATTATGAAGCTGAACTTTACGGCGCTGACCAGTGCGTGACCGGCAGCTGTCACTGTCTGGAGGTCAACGGCAAAAACATCCTGATCGACTGCGGCTTGCAGCAGGGACGGGACGAGGTAACAACGAAGCCCTGCCCCTCCATCCCGGCAGTATCGACTTCGTGCTCATTACCCACGCCCATATCGACCATACCGGCCGGGTCCCCATGCTGGTAAAGCAGGGCTTTCAGGGCCGCATCCTCACCACCCGCCTGACGGCCAACCTCATGGACATCATGCTCCTGGACTCTGCCCACATCCAGGAACAGGACGCCGAATGGAAAAACCGCAAGGCCCCGTTCCGGCGCCCCCAAGGTGGAGCCGCTGATACCATTGAGGACGCGGAAAATGTGAAGCAGTACGTCACCACCTGCGAATACGGCGAGGATGTGGAACTGTGCGAGGGCGTCAGAGTCCGCTTTGACGACGCAGGGACATCTGCTGGGCAGCGCCTGCATTACCGTGACCGCTACGGAGAACGGCGTCACCAAAAAGTTGATTTTTTCAGGCGATCTAGGCAATGTGGATCAGCCCATCATCCGGAATCCCAGCCACTTTGCCGGGATGCGGACTATGTGGTGATGGAGTCCACCTACGGCAACCGCAACCACACGGAGGTGTGGAGCTACACCGACGATCTGGCGAAGATCATCGATGAGACCATCGGCCAAGGGCGGCAACGTGGTGATCCCGTCCTTCGCCGTGGGCCGTACCCAGGAGCTTTTGTACTTCATCCGGGAGATCAAGGACAAGAACCTTGGTGAAGTCCAACCCGGATTTTCCGGTTTACATCGACTGCCTCTGGCCCGCCGTGCCACCACCATTTTACACCGGCGATCTGGACGGCTATCTAGACGATGACGCCCTGGAGTTGGTGAAGGACGGCACCCACATGTTCAACTTCACCAACCTCCGCATGACGGAGACGGTGGAGGAATCCAAGGGGCTGAACGAGGACGCGCATTCCCAAGGTCATCATCTCCGCCTCCGGTATGTGCGACGCGGGCCGTATCCGTCACCACCTGAAGCACAACCTCTGGAAGCCGGAGTGCACCATCGTGTTCGTGGGCTATCAGGGGGAGGGCACCTTGGGCCGCTCCCTGCTGGAGGGCGTCAGAAGTGTGAAGCTCTTCGGCGAGGAGATCGCCGTTCACGCCAAGATCGTGAACTTTCAGGGCCTTTCCTCCCATGCCGACCGGGATCACCTGCTGGCGTGGATCGCTGACATCAAGGCCCCCAAGCCCCAGCACGTGTTCATCGTCCACGGGGACCGGGAGGTGGCGCCCTACTTCGCCGAGAGCGTGGAAAAGCTGGGCTTTACTGCCCACGCACCGCAGTACACCGAGGTCTACGACCTGCTCGAGGATAAGATCGTGGCTCCCGGCTACCTGCCGGAACGGAAGGCCAAGGCCGTGGGCGGTCAGCGGGTCAGCTCTGCCTACGAGCGTCTGGTGGCGCTGGGTCAGCGGATGGGGGACGTCATCCGCCGCTCCAAGGGGCCGGGACAACAAGACCCTTGGCCGCTGGGCGGATCAGCTCCGTCAGCTTCTGGACAAGTGGGAGGAATCCTGATAGAATACCTACCCGCAGGACGTACCGTGTGGCAGCGGGGGCGATGCTCCCCTGCTGCCGCACATTTTCAGGACTTGTACGCCCGAAGGCAGAGGGATCTGAGCGAAGCGGGAAACCCAAACAGGGACCCACATCCTGTACACGATTTTCCCTGCCGCCGCGGAATTGCGAATCATCTGAATCTAAATGAGGATAAAAGGGATAAAAGCCATGGAAGCATTGGAAAAAGGCAGTATTTATACAGCCGTTATTGACGGCTATTCCAGCGAGGGGCTGGGGATCGCCCGAGTAAACGGGGCGGTGGTGTTCGTGCCCCACGCCGTCCGGGGGGAGGAGATCGACCTCCGGATCACCAAGGTGATGAAAACCTCCTGCGCCGGTGAGATCGTAAAGATCCATAATCCGTCTCCCGAACGCATGGAGCCGGAGTGCCCCTATGCCGGGAAATGCGGCGGCTGCGCCTACCGCCACCTCACCTATCCGGAGGAACTGTGGGCCAAGCGCCAGCGGTGCAGGATGCACTGACCCGCATCGGCGGGCTGGAACTGACCGTGGAGGAGATTCTGGGGGCGAAAAATCCGGAGCATTACCGCAACAAGAGCCAGTACCCCGTGGGGGCTGACGGCTCCATCGGCTTTTTTCAGGCTCGGACCCCACAAGGTTGTGCCCATCCGCCGCTGTCTGATCCAGACGGAGGCCGCCGACCGCACCGCCCAAGCGGTGGGGGGGAGTGGATGCGCCGCTACAAGATCTCCGCGTACGATGAGACCACCGGAAAGGGCCTCGTGCGCCATGTCTGCGTCCGGGTGAACCGGAAAGGCGAAAGCCTTTGCTGCGTGGTGGTCAACGGCAATAAGGTGCCGCGGGAGCCGGAGCTGGCGGCCTATGTCACCATCGCTGTGCCCATACCGTAGGCGTTCTGCTGAACAGCAACACCCGCCGGGGGCAATGTGGTCTTAGGAGACAAATATCGGACGCTGTTCGGCCGGAATTATCTGATGGACACCCTCTGCGGACTGGAATTCAAGCTGTCCATGCCGTCCTTCTATCAGGTAAACCGGGATCAGGCGGAGGTGCTGTACGGCAAGGCGCTGGAATTCGCGGGCCTTACCGGGAATGAAACGGTATTGGACCTCTATTGCGGTATCGGTACCATTACCCTGTGTCTCGCGAAGGCGGCCAAACGGGTCATTGGCGCGGAGATCGTGCCCCCGCCATCCGGGACGCCAAGGAGAACGCCCTCCGCAATCACGTCGAAAACGCGGAGTTTTTTCTGCGGAGACGCGGCGGACATCGCTGCCAAGCTGGAGAGCGACGGCCTGCGCCCGGATGTAGTGACGGTGGATCCGCCTCGGAAGGGACTGGCTCCGGAGGTCATCGCCTCCCGTGGCAGCCATGGGGCCGGAGAAGGTGGTCTACGTCTCCTGCGACCCCGCAACGCTGGGCCGGGACGTGAAGATCTTCCGGGAGTTCGGCTACGAAGCCAGCGAGCCGCCGCCGTGGATATGATCCCTTTAATTGCTCTACAACACTGCAGTGAATCGATACTCAAAGAACCAGAACATACTGCCCAGCGTTTTTCCTGCAAGAGAATTACATAGCGACAGAATAAAAGGCCGCCGATGGAGGACATTTAAATAAAACAATCCCTCGTAGTCTGGCATGGTTTTGGGCTGCCGGTTCGTCATTCCCTGCAGCCTGAAGCACATGGAATTACGGCGGCGGGAAAGAGAATACTACAGTCATCATGGCGTTGAAGGAATTTAAAAGAGTCCCACCGGCCCGATGATGGCACAGAGGATGCCACCTGCCAGAAGGAACATCTGCCGGAACTGAGCAAACTCAGATGCCGAGCCGCCTTGCTTTCATACATCAAGGGTGAAAACTCACCGGCAGTGAGCTTCGATAGATATTGCTCTGCTTCGGCCTCGTCTGCAAATCATCTTAACAATGTCGAACAGGTAGAGGCATCAGGACCAAAGCCGCACCGCCCACTCCTCCTGCGTGTACCACAAGACAAAACTTATCGTCCATATCCAATACCACCTATAACGATAACTCATGGAATACGGAGGCTCTACCAAAGGCGCAGACCGTGTGCTCTACATCTCTCTGGCTCCATACGGTGCCTCACAGAGTACTCACCGGTGTATCTTCGGTGAGTTCCCAGTGCGGCTGTCGACACATTTCACATCGTCCGCATGAGTGGCGGTGATCACGTGTCATCACCCAGTAGTATTCAGGATTGGGCAGATTGCCGTAGTCATCCTAGAAACCACAATGGCAATAGCGTTGTGTCCGGCTCCAGCATAGGAGAAATATCTCCGTCGAACACTTGCAGCTTAGTCAAACAGGCTGTTATCCAGAGCCTCGATTCTGGTATACTCCCATCACCATATATCGCCCCAGTGCTCCATGCGGCTCATGGCTGTCAACTGCTCAGCACTGTTATGGTCACCATAGGCATCCTCCGTCTGCATCAAAGATATACGGGCAATACGTAACTTG
>VOFC01005782.1_pt1 | contig 37856 bp, 61 predicted proteins | sample 5384161 | NCBI WGS metagenome assembly VOFC01 (sample SAMN12384722, study PRJNA508395) | human gut metagenome | isolation source: healthy gut B | host: Homo sapiens | reverse complement strand
GACGGCAAGCCCGGAGTATGAAAGTGCCTATGCGGACTATAAAAAGACCTATGGCGGAATGTATGATACACTGGATATGCGTAAGATTCTGGAACAGAAAGAAAAAAAGAGTGGATATGAACCGCAAGGAGCCTGGGGAATGTGGATTGTGCGCAATTATGACAGGTTGCAGAAGCGGGTGGAACAGATCAGAAAAACAGGGGAAGGCACGTATGCCTTTTATCCGGGAAGTTGGTATAAACTGCACTCCACTTTGTATGGAAAACTGTGGAAGAAGCTGATTTTGCAGACCGCGGTTCTGATGATTCTTTCGATGCTGTATCTGATGGATTATGAGAGGATATATAAGACGCAGGATCTGGTTTTAGCGACCACCACCGGAAAGAAAATGATGGAAAAGAAAATGCTTGCAGGAACGTTGTGCGGGCTGTTTTATGCAGGACTGCTTACAGTGTTTACCCTCTTGGTATTTTTTGCAGCGGTTCCGTTTCAGAACCTGTGGCATGTTCCGGTGGCGGCATGTATGGTTGCAGAGCCGCGGCTGCAGATGATGTATCCGTTTGTCACGTTCTGGTGGCTGGAGCAGTGGCGTTATCTTTTGCTTGCGCTGGTGGTGCTTGTGGGACTGCTTGGGATCGTTGCGGCTGTTACTGCCGCAGTGCAGTTGTTTTTACAGAACAGTTATTTTTCGTTTGCGGTATTGGGTCTTCTTTTTATGGGGGCATATCTGCTTGCCTATGTGCAGATGGGAAATGTGTGGGATCTTATCCGGGAATTATTTAATCCCACAGTACTGTATGCAACCAGCGGAGGCTGGTTTATGGAAAATGATCTGTGCCTGTCGTTTTGTTGATGTTGATACCATCGTAACGGATTTTTCCGTCTTGAATATCGTAGAAACGATTGATCAGGTTTGTGATGGTTGTTTTACCGGCACCGGTGGAGCCGACAAAAGCAATTTTCTGTCCCGGGGTAGCGTAGAGATCTACGTTGTGCAGAACGATTTTTCCGGAACATATCCAAAGTCCACATCATCAAATACGACATCTCCGGTCAGACGGATGTAATCTACGGAACCATCTGCCTGATGTACATGTTTCCAGGCCCAGATGCCGGTGTTTTCGGTGGTCTCAGTCAGAACACCGTTCTCTTCTCTGGCATTGACCAGTGTAACATATCCATCGTCGGTTTCCGGCTTCTCGTCAAGAAGTTTGAAGATTCGCTCGCTTCCGGCCAATGCCATAACCACACTGTTGAGCTGCATACTCACCTGAGAGATTGGCATGTTGAAACTCTTGTTGAATGTAAGAAAACTTGCAAGTTTTCCAAGGGTGAGCCCTCCGAAACCACTCAAAGCCATGACACCACCGATCATGGCACAGAGCACATAACTTAGATTTCCAATCTGTGCATTGACAGGTCCAAGATAGTTGGAGTAACGGTTGGCATTGTAAGCACTGTCAAACAGTTGATCGTTTAATTTGTTGAAATCTTCAATATTTTGCTGCTCGTGTGTAAATACTTTTACAACTTTCTGGCCGTTTAGCATTTCTTCGATAAAACCGTTCACTTTACCGAGATCTTCCTGCTGTGCAAGGAAGTAGCGGCTGGAAAAAAGAGGCAAATTTTCCAGTTATGAACACGGTGATTGCAACCATAATCAGTGTGATGACCGTAAGCGGAATATTTAAAATGATCATATAGATAAATACGTTTACAATTGTTACCACACTGTTTAAAAGCTGTGGAATACTCTGGCTGATGACCTGACGCAAAGTATCGATGTCGTTCGTGTAGACAGACATGATGTCACCGTGAGAGTGCGTATCAAAATACCGGATCGGAAGATCCTGCATATGGGTAAACAGATCATCACGCAGATGTTTGATACTTCCCTGTGAAATATAGATCAAAAGCTTATTGTAGGCAAATGTAGCGATGACACCAAGGGCATAAAAAGCCGGCCACGCGACCGATGGCACCAAGCAGAGCACTGTAATCGTTGCTGTGATTCTGAACCATTGGAGTGATATAATCATCAATCAGTGTCTGCATAAACATCGTTCCCTGTGTGTTGCAGAGGACGCTTAATAAAATGCCGATGATAACAAGAATATATAATACGCCGTAGCGTTTGAAAACATAACCCATCAGTCTTGCAAACAGTTTTCCCGGATTTTTGATTTTTTGGTTTCGGACCTTTTGGTCCGCGTCCTGGTCCTGGCATTATGCGGCACCTCCTTCGTCAAAATCTCCGCCACCCTGTGTCTGCGATTCATACACATCACGGTAGATAGCGTTGGTCTGTAAAAGTTCTTCGTGAGTACCGAAACCGTCCAGATGACCGTCATCTAAGACGATAATATGATCGGCATCCATAACCGAAGAGATACGTTGTGCAATAATAATTTTGTTGTGCCCGGGATTGCTTCGCGGAATGCTTTACGGATGCGGGCATCCGTTGCTGTATCCACGGCGCTGGTACTGTCATCGAGAATCAGCACTTTTGGCTTTTTCAACAGGGCGCGTGCGATACACAGACGCTGTTTCTGACCGCCGGAGACATTGGTTCCGCCCTGTTCGATGTGGGTATTGTATTTGTCCGGAAATGTCTGGATGAATTCATCTGCACACGCCTGTTTGCAGGCTTCGATGCATTGCTCTTCGGTTGCGTTCGGATCACCCCAGCGCAGGTTGTCAAGAATGCTGCCTGAAAAAAGCACATTCTGTTGCAGAACAACGGACACTTCATTTCGCAGCGTATCCAGATCGTAGCTGCGGACATCTTTGCCTCCGACATAGACTGCGCCTTCGTTGACATCGTAAAGGCGGCTGATCAGGTTGACCAGAGATGATTTTGAACTTCCGGTTCCACCGACGATACCGATGGTCTCTCCGGAGGCGATGGATAGATTGATATCATCCAGTACCGGAACCTCGGCAGAAGCAGAGTAGCGGAAAGTAACATGCTCAAAGCGAATGCTTCCGTCTTTGATTTCATAACATGGATCTTCCGGGTTATGCAGTGTGCTTTCTTCATTGATGACTTCTGCGATACGTCGTGCACTTGCGATACTCATGGAAATCATAACGAATACCATGGAGAGCATCATCAGGCTCATCAGAATGTTCATACAGTAGGTAAGCATTGCCATAAGATCACCGGTATCCAAAGTCGATCCAATAACCATATGTGCACCGAACCAGCTGATCAGAAGAATGCAGGCGTATACAGTAAACTGCATCAGTGGCGAGTTCCATACGACAACGGACTCTGCCCGGAAAAGCATGTTGTAGATGTTCTGGCTTGCTTTTTGAAACGCTTTTTTCGTAATCGCCACGTACATAGGCTTTTTACGACGCGGATTGCGGATACATTTTCCTGTACACTTTCATTCAGATCATCGTATTTTTTGAACGCTTCCTGAAAGTAGTTCATGGCGCGGCGCACAATAAAGGCAAGACATCCACCGAGAAGGATGACCGCAACCAGATAGATACAGGCAAGTTTCGGACTGATGAAAAATGACATGAACATTGCTACGATCAGCGTAGATAATGCACGTACACACATACGAAGAATCATCTGGTAAGAGTTCTGTATGTTTGTGACGTCGGTGGTCAGTCGTGTGACAAGACTCGAAGTATTGAATTTGTCAATATTGGCAAAGGAATATGTCTGAATTTTTTCAAACATTGCTTTGCGCAGGTTGCGTCCAAGACCCATAGAAGCCATGGCTCCGTATTTGGCGGCCAGTAAGCCGAAGGTCAGGGAGAAGATGGCAGTGATGATCATAATGCCACCGGTTACGTAAATATGATGGGTGTCGCCTTTGTTCACACCTCATTAATGATGGAAGCCATCAGAAGCGGAATGATCATTTCCATGATGACTTCGCAGAAGGCAAAGACCGGAGTCAGAATGGATGACTTCGTAAACTCTTTGACCTGTGCAAGTAGTGTTTTTTAACATAATGTCCCCTCTTTCTGAAATATTCACAAACTTATGAAAAAGCGGGTTGCTTTTTGAAAGTTAGTGTGCTAAATATATGTTAGACCATGACTTTTATATTGTCAATACAGAAAAAATAATTAAGTAGAGGAGAGCAGATATGTCTTGCAAAAAATGGAAAACCGGATCATCTAGGTCACCGTTTCCGAGTCATCCACAATATGATCGACAAGTATTTTCAGAAGAACAGAGAGGCCGGCAGAGCATGCAACCTTACGAGGGCGCAGTGCGGAGCCATTCATTATTTCTATGATCATCGGGAGGAAGACATCTTCCAGAAAGATTTTGAGGCGGAATTTTCCATATCCGGGGCGACGGCTACAAATATATTAAAAGTACTGGAGCGGGAAAAAAACTGATCGAACGGATTCCGATGAAGGAAGATGGGCGTCTCAAAAAAATTGTGTTGCTCGATGCGGGGGCACAGGTTCATGAGGAGGCATACACCAATATCTTGTATATGGAAAAAACTTTAACAAAAGGAATGAATGCCGATGAAATTGCAAATCTAAGGCAATTGTTGGATAAAGTGATACACAATTTGGAAGATTTGCAGGAATTGCAAGGATAATTTTGTGCAAAAATAACCACATAATATTGGCGTGACTTATTGACAAGAACACAAGATATAGTGTAATCTTGTACATGCAGGAAAAAAATGATGCCTGTATGTGAAAAACAAAAAGCAACAGAGTCCGTTGCTTCATCATATTACTACAAAATGGGCACGATAGAGTTTGGTCCATACAGAAAATTAGGAGAGAGGGAAGATAATGAAGATCATCAAACGAAGTGGCGTTGAGGATATATTTGATGCAAATAAGATTGTCGCTGCAGTGCAGAAAGCCAATGCATCGGTTATTGATTATGAAAAATTGAGCAATGAGCAGATTGAGGAGATTGCGAACAACGTAGAAGTTGCGTGTGAGAACATGAAGCGTTCACCAAGCGTGGAAGAGATCCAGGATATGGTAGAGAACCAGCTGATGAACAAGCATGCATTTACCGTTGCGCGTAATTATATTACTTATCGTTATAAGAGAGCACTGGTGCGTAAATCAAATTCCACGGATGAGCAGATTTTAAGCCTCTTAGAGTGCAATAATGAGGAAGTAAAGCAGGAGAATTCCAATAAGAACCCGGCAGTGAACAGCGTACAAAGAGATTATATGGCCGGTGAGGTCAGCAAGGATATCACCAAGCGTTTTCTGTTGCCGGAAGACATTGTGGAGGCTCATGAAAAGGACTGATCCATTTCCACGATGCAGACTATTTTGCGCAGCATATGCACAATTGCTGTCTTGTAAATCTTGGGGATATGCTTGAGAACGGAACGGTCATCAGTGAGACAAGAATTGACCGACCGAAGAGTTTCTCCACCGCATGTAATATTGCAACGCAGGCAATCGCGCAGATTGCAAGTTCCCAGTACGGCGGACAGAGTATTTCCCTGTCCCATCTGGCTCCGTTTGTGCAGGTGAGCCGTGAAAAATTCCGTATACAGGTGCGCAGGGAATTCGAGGCAATCGGATTGGATCTTGACGAAGAAAAAATCAACAAAGTAGCAGAGCTGCGTGTAAAAGAAGAAATCAAGCGTGGTGTACAGATGATACAGTATCAGGTCATCACACTTATGACTACCAATGGACAGGCACCGTTTGTAACAATCTTCATGTATCTGAACGAGGTTCCGGAAGGACAGACGAGAACCGATCTTGCAGCAATCATTGAGGAAATGCTTCACCAGAGAATCAAAGGTGTCAAGAATGAAAAAGGTGTATTTATCACACACCGGCTTTTCCAAAGCTGATCTATGTGCTGGAAGAGGATAACATTCATGAAGATTCTCCATATTGGTATCTGACCAAGCTTGCAGCGCAGTGTACAGCAAAGCGTATGGTTCCGGATTATATTTCTGAGAAGAAGATGAAGGAACTGAAGGTGGACAAGAATGGAGAAGGACATTGCTATACCTGTATGGGATGCCGCAGCTTTCTGACTCCTTATGTGGATCCGGAAACAAACAAACCGAAATATTATGGACGTTTCAACCAGGGTGTTGTCACCATTAATCTGGTAGACGCTGCATGCTCTTCAGGTGGAGATATGGATAAGTTCTGGAAGATCCTTGATGAACGTCTGGACTTATGTTACCGTGCGCTGATGTGCAGACATAAGAGACTTTTGGGAACACCGTCCGATGTAGCTCCGATTTTATGGCAGAATGGCGCACTTGCCAGACTGAAAAAAGGCGAGCCGATCGACAAGCTGCTTTTTGGCGGATATTCCACAATTTCTCTCGGATATGCCGGACTTTGCGAGTGTACCCGTTATATGACAGGTGTTTCACATACGGAGCCGGAACTTGGTACACCGTTCGCACTCAAAGTAATGCAGCATCTGAATGATGCCTGTGCAGAATGGAAAGCAAAAAGAAAATATTGATTTCAGTCTCTACGGAACCCCGCTTGAGTCGACCACTTACAAATTTGCAAAATGCTTACAGAAGCGTTTCGGAATCATCAAGGGGGTCACGGATCGCAACTACATTACAAACAGTTATCACGTACATGTTACGGAAGACATCAATGCTTTTGATAAGCGGAAATTTGAGTCACAGTTCCAGGCATTGTCCCAGGGTGGTGCAATCAGTTATGTGGAAGTGCCAAATATGCAGAACAATATCGAAGCAGTTCTTTCTGTTATTCAGTACATCTACGACAACATTATGTATGCAGAGCTGAACACCAAGAGTGATTACTGCATGGAATGTGGTTATGATGGCGAGATCAAGATCGTCGAGGAAGAAGGAAGCGGCAAGCTTGTTTGGGAATGCCCGAACTGCGGAAACCGTAACCAGGATAAAATGAGCGTAGCGCGTCGTACGTGTGGATATATCGGAACACAGTTCTGGAATCAGGGACGTACACAGGAAATCAAGGAGCGCGTGTTACATTTATAAAGATTGTGTCATAAAGGAATAAAGGAACATTGCAATGAATTATGCAGGAATAAAGTATTGTGATATTGCAAATGGAAGTGGCTGCCGGACCGTATTATTTGTGTCCGGCTGTCGTAATGCATGCAAAGGTTGTTTTCAGCCACAGACATGGGATTTCTGTTATGGAAAGCCTTTTGATGAGGCTGTGCAGCAGGAAGTGATCGATTCGTTAGAACCGGAATATATTACCGGAATCACGCTTCTTGGCGGGGAACCGTTCGAGCCGGAGAATCAGGCAGCATTGCTTCCATTTATGAAAAAGTAAAAGAAAAATATCCGAATAAGAATGTGTGGGCTTTTACCGGATATATATATGATAAGGATCTGATTCCAGGTGGAAGAAAATACACAAAAGATACAGATCCGCTTCTGGATATGATCGACGTTTTGGTGGATGGACCATTCGTGGAAGAATTGAAAGATATTACACTCAAATTCCGCGGTTCATCAAATCAGCGCCTTTTGGACTTGAAAAAACGAGAGAACATGGCAAAATAGTTATGCAATTTTAGAAATGATCGGGAAAGAGGCGTGAATCAAATGAAAAAGCAAGTAAACAAAATGATTGGTTTTGTCTGCTATATCATTGGCGTGGTTTGTTCTGTCTATTTTGGTCTGTGGAAAATGCTTCTGATTCCTCTGCGGATGCTTTTATGTAGCCGCTGTCATCGGGGGAACTTAGTGCAACACTTGTGATTGCATGTGCAATTAAAATTTTGTTTTCTACAACAATGAGCGGACTGATCTGGTGTATTGGATACATTGTTTATAATCATTTCAAAGGAACAGAAGATCCGGATTGGGAGGCAATCGAAGCCAGGCGAATGAAAAGACGGGATGAGGATGAGAAAGAGAGGCAGGCATCGTGATTTTACGTGTACCTGAATATTACGACGAATTTTCCTGTATCGCCAGCCGCTGCAAGGACAGCTGCTGTGCGGGATGGGAGATTGATATTGATGAGGATTCTTACGCATATTACAACAGTGTGGAAGGTCCATTCAGCAAGCGGCTGAAAGAAAGTATCTACGAGGCCGATGATGAGGATGGATGTGGTTATCGTTTCAAATTAAAAGGCAACAAGCGTTGTGCGATGTTAAATGATAACAATCTCTGTGACCTGTATACGGCATTGGGAGAGGAGGCACTGTGTGAAGTATGCACAGAGTATCCTCGTTTTTCTATTATTTATGGAAATGTGGAACAGAAGGCACTAAGCCTTTCCTGTGAGGAAGTCGGCCGAATTCTGTTTGAACGCACCAATCCGGAAAAGCTGATTGATATTGAACTTCCGGGAGACTGCGACGACGGTGAGGATGATCCGGCTTATGTGGCATTTTTTTGAGTGGGTGCAGCAGGAAGCAGTGGCAATCCTGCAGAATCGTGAGATTCCGGTTACCCAGCGGATGCGTGAGTTTCTTGCCTGGTGCGACAGAGTACAGACGATTGTTAATTATTCACAGGCAAAGGACGATACGACTATTCTTGCGCGTTGGAGAAATGAGGACGCGGACCGTGAAATTCATGAGTGGGAACAAAAGAACGTAGAAGGCAAAAAGCAACCCGAGCGGAAGCTTTCTTATGAGGATTTCTGCGATCGTTTTGAAATATTTCTCGATATGGAAGAACTTGATGAGGAATGGATCAATACAAAAGCAGAGTTTGAAAAGCTGTATCAGGAAGATACCTATGAAAAGGTTCTATTGGAGTATCTGAATTCTTCCGACTATTCAGAATTAGGATATGAGCATTTGCTCGTCTATTTTGTATACCGCTATCTGATGAACGCAGTGTATGATTTTGATATTTTGTCCTATGCAAAAATGATTGTGGTGGCAACACTGGTTGTGCGGGATATGGATGCTGCGCGATACCAGCGCAATGGTGGCAGATTTACGATGTTTGACCGCATTGATGTGGCACGTATTTTCTCAAAGGAAGTAGAACATTCCGAGGGGAATGCAGAAGAACTCAAAGAAATGTGTATGATGGAAGAAATCGCAAGAGTGGATGCACTTTGCAGACAAATATAAGAAAAAGCCGCTGTATGATTTAAAGTTTCAAATCATACAGCGGTTTTGTTTTGCTTTCTTTTATTTTCTTTTATTTGTCTAAGAGATCAGTATAGAAATCTGCGTAATCACTTCGTTTTTCTTTGCTGAAATCAATTGCAGCCGATGGATGCTGATTTAAACGTCCGGTCAGAAGGTACGGAATATCGTAACCCCATACAGCTCCGCTTTCTTTCAAAGGAAGCATGTAATCCTCTAAGAATTTAAGAACCGGGAAGATATTGTATTTTGGATTTTTTAAGAAGCTAAGCAACAGTTCCATTGCACAGTTACCGGCACCACGTCCCATGGACATCATGGTTGCATCTAACAGGCTGACACCACGGGATGCCGCTTCGATCGTATTGGCGAAAGCAAGCTGCTGATTATTGTGCGCATGCATACCAATGTATTTTCCGTATTTCTCCCCAAGTTCGGTGTATTTGTCAGCAATCGAGCGAATCTGTTCAGGGTAGAGGGAACCGTAACTGTCTACGATGTAGATGCCGTCGGCACTGCTTTTTCCTACCATTTCGAGCGCCTGGTCAATATCCGTTTCTTTTGCGTTGGAGATTGCCATGATGTTACAGGTTACTTCGTATCCCTTTGCTTTTGCATCCTCGATCATTTCAATTGCAGCAGGCATCTGATGTACGTAAGTAGCTACGCGAACCATATCGATAACACTGTCTTTTCTGTCAATGATGTCCTTTTGTAATCGCAGCGGCCAACGTCTGCCATGACGGAAATCTTCATATCTGAGTTGTTGTCACCTACGATCGCACGGATATTTTCTTCATCACAGAATTTCCACTTGCCGAATTTATTTACATCAAATAACTCCTTGGAAGCCTTATATCCAAATTCCATATAATCAACGCCTGCCTTTACGTTGGTACGGTACAGTGCATTGATAAAATCGTCGGAGAACATAAAGTTGTTTACAAGTCCTCCGTCACGAATGGTTGCGTCCAATACTCGAATATCGGAACGTGCTGTCATTAAGTCTCCCTTTTTGAGCCATTTTTGTTTTCCTCCTTAGGTAAAATAATTATTTAACACTTTAACGCCTTAACGCGTGTGAGTATATAATAACACATTCAAATAAAATTGCAAGTACATTCTTTACTTTTTTATAAGGGACGAATATAATGATACACGGGTCAAAAGCAGAAGCGTGTTCTGCTTTTTTCACAATACAATAAACTAGGAGGAAAACATGATACACTTATTAGGAAACTATGAGTATGCTGTGATTGCATTTATTGGAATTATATTTGCATTTGCAGCCACCTGCATTGCTATTGCAAAACTGAATCAATACCTGCCAAAGGATATGGGACGTCAGTTCGCCCATGATGGAAAGCTTTCGGCTGGTAAACCAAGAGGCGCAGGAATTATTTTTGTTCTTACGTTTGTGGTTGCAGCAGTAGTTTTTTTGCACAGATCAATATAGAGATAGCCATTTATCTGGTGCTGATCGTTATTGAAATGTTTACAGGATTTTTTGATGATGCAGCAGATAAACCATGGGGAGAGTATTTAAAGGGATTTTTGGATTTTGCAGTGGCAGTCGTTGTAGCACTTGTATTTTTACACTACAATTCAAGCACGATCACACTTGCTATTTTTGGAAAAACAGTAGCAATTTCACCTGTTTTATTTGGAATTCTTACAGTTATTCTTGTGTGGGCATCCATCAATGTTACGAACTGTTCCGATGGTGTTGACGGACTTTCAGGTACGTTGACGATCATTACACTTATGACTATTTTCATTTTGGACAATATACTTGGAATTGAAGATGGTTTCAATTACTGCATTTTGTTATTCTGTGTATGTCTGTTAGGATATCTGTGGTTCAATGCATCACCAAGCAAGCTTCTTATGGGTGATGCAGGTTCGCGTGCGATGGGAATTTTTATTGCAATCGCAGTTTTAAAGATGCACAGTCCACTTATGTACTTACTTGTTGCAGCAGTCCTGATCGTAGATGGCGGACTTGGTCTGATCAAGGTTTCGCTGCTTCGTTTCTTAAAAATCCACATATTAAGGAACGTGACCACTCCAATTCATGATCACGTTCGTAAGAAAAGCGGCTGGTCCAACGCACAGGTTGTATTCCGCTTTGCAATTATTCAGATTGTCATTTCACTGGCTGCTGTATATCTGGTAATGATTTAACAGTCAGACTTTTCGGCGGAGCAGGGCATAGAACTTTTCAATATGAAGAGGTTTGCCCTGTACCGCCTCAACTTTTAAGCGATTTTCTTCGCTGAATCCCACGAGAATATTATGATTGGCTTCGGCCAGGTAATCCATGATTCCATCGATATCGGATTTGGTATTTTTGGGACAATGGACATACAGATGCTTGTTTCCGATAATGTGCATCGTATAAGAAATATTAAAATGATACCACAGAAATTTGTGGAGCGTGGAGTATTTGTAAATCCACAAAATTTCATGAATCGGAATGATGGCATTGCCGTAAGGCGATGTCATAATAAAATAATGCTCTGTGATAAACATGTCCTCCGTTGCAAGCTGTGGCAGAGTGGCAAGTTCTTCTTCGGCCTCTGCAAGCATCTGGGACGGATGCCCGAAAATAATCAGGTTCTGGCATGGCGGTGACAGCACCGGGAACCGGATGAATAACAGGCAGGTCAGCAGATACAGGGCAGAATAGATCATTGTTCCAAAATAGACAATGAACAAAAATGTCGTGACATAGCGATGATAAGCCGGCTCACTGAAATAGTAAGCATTTAGCTGGCTGTTGATACCGTCGGATGTCCAGTCTAAATCATCGGAGAGATTGGACAGAAGCGTCTGATAAGTTTCCTGTCCCTGTACGATACGTCCGGTGACACGGAGAGAATCAATCGTTGGAAGTCCTTCCTCACAGGTATTTGGACTGAGCAAAACAATTTCGCACTGCTTGTCCCGGATGGTATAATAAAAGTAACCGCGTGTCTGTCCGTGTGATTCGCTGGTGTAGCCGGTAAAGCGCAGATCATAAAAGGTTGTGCGTACATAGCGGTTCTTATCCTGATACGAATTCTGCAGTGTTTCATCTGCTTTCAACATGTGTGGACGGAGCATGTCCCCGAGCGGGAACACCAGCCATAAGATCGCAAGCAAAAAGCAGATATATAATGGGAGAAAAAAGCCGTCTTTTTATAAAAGGCTTTGATATTTCGTGTGATATAATGTTCGTAATTGTCGGTCATCAATAAAACTCCTTTGGATATTACATACCTAGAGTATAAAGGTTTCCGGATGAATAATCAACCTTGCTTTTATGCGGATAAATTGATAGTATTAGGTAAGCATGAAAATGAACGCGGCGGAGGTAGCATATGGATGCTTATACAAGTTTTGCGCAGGTGTACGATCTGTTCATGGACAATGTCCCATATGAACAGTGGAGTGCATTTCTATGCAGAATATTGAAAAAATACGGAATTGAGGACGGACCAGTACTCGATCTGGGATGCGGAACTGGAAAACTGACGCGCCTTATGGCAAAAAGCCGGATACGATATGACCGGTGTGGATAGTTCGGCGGAGATGCTTCAGATCGCATTGTCACAGACCGGAGAAGAAGAAATCCTGTATTTGCTGCAGGAGATGCAGGAACTGGATCTGGATGGATGTGTCCGGGCGGTATACAGTGCCTGTGACTGCATCAATTATGTTCTGGACGAAGAGGAACTGCAGGAAGCATTTGCCCGCGTATATGAACATCTTGAGACCGGTGGGGTATTTCTTTTTGATATGAACACAGACTATAAATACACGCAGCTGCTTGGAGAGAATACTTTTGCAGAAAGCCGTGAGGATGGAAGCTTTATCTGGGAGAATTATTATGACGAAGAGGAGCGTATCAACGAGTATGATCTTACGCTTTTTATACCGGAACAGGATGGATTGTACCGGAGGTTTTCTGAGACACATTACCAGAGAGACTATGATTTGCAGCAGATAAAGATCATGCTAGAAAAAGCGGGCTTTGTCTGCGAAGCCATATATGATGATTACAGCGAAGAGACGGTACATGCCGAAAGTGAGAGAGCTGTTTTTATTGGAAGAAAAGAATAAGTAAAAGAAAAGGAGATAGACAATGTCAGATTATATCGTACGTGCAACAGCAGCGGATGCAAGCATCCGTGCGTTTGCTATCACTTCAAGAGAACTCGTAGAGACCGCACGAAAGGATCACAACACATCACCGATTATGACGGCAGCACTCGGCCGACTGCTTTCCGGAGCAGCGATGATGGGCGTGATGCTCAAGGGGGAGAAGGATCTGCTTACACTACAGATTCAGTGCAGCGGACCTGCGAAGGGGCTTACCGTGACAGCGGATTCCCATGGAAATGTAAAGGGATTCGCAAGCAATCCGGTGGTAGAACTTCCGCCAAATGCAGAGGGACATCTGAACGTCGGTGGAGCGCTTGATCTTGGTATTTTAAGTGTCATAAAGGATATGGGACTGAAGGAGCCTTATGTGGGACAGTGTCAGTTACAGACGGGAGAGATTGCAGAGGATCTGACCTATTACTTTGCTACTTCTGAGCAGATTCCGTCGGCTGTGGGACTTGGCGTATTGATGAATAAAGACAATACCGTAAAACAGGCGGGAGGATTTATTATCCAGCTGATGCCTTTTACAAGTGATGAGATTATTGATAAGTTGGAGAAGCGTATCGCAGAAATCGATTCTGTCACCATGATGTTGGAGCGTGGCATGACACCGGAAGATATTTTAAAAGAAATTCTTGGTGATTTTGATCTTACAATTACGGATGAGATTCCGGCAGCATTTGTATGCGACTGTTCCAAGGAACGCGTGGCAAGAGCGTTGTCTACCATCAGTAAAAAAGATATGGATTCTATTATCAATGATGGAGAGAGTATTGAAGTAAAATGCCAGTTTTGCAATAAGGCATACAATTTTGATATTGATGAGTTAAAGGAGCTGAGAGCATGAAACAGGGATTTGTAAAAGTTGCAGCAGTTACCCCGAAAATTAAGGTGGCAGATACGGCATATAACGGAAAGCTGATTTGCAGTTATATGGAAGAGTGTGCAAAAAGGAAGGCGCAAAAATCGTAGTATTTCCGGAACTTTGCATTACCGGTTATACCTGCCAGGATTTGTTTTTACAGGATAAACTGTTACAGGGAGCAGAAGAAGAATTACTACAGATTGCAGAATGCAGCGCATCAATGGACGGAATCTTTTTCGTCGGACTTCCTTATGAAGTCAATGGAAAGCTTTACAATATGGCAGCTGTGATTTCGGGAGGAGAAGTACTTGGCATGGTGCCAAAGAGCTTTCTTCCAAATTATAACGAGTTTTATGAGCGTCGGCATTTTACCCCGGGTGCGGAACTTTGTACCGAAGTGACACTTTCGGATGGCAGTGTTGTTCCGGTAGATAGAGATCTGTTGTTTACCTGTGACAGTATGCGCAAACTCCGCATTGGTGTGGAGCTTTGTGAAGATTTATGGACTCCAAACCCGCCGAGCATCGGACATGCTTTGGCAGGGGCAACGGTCATCGTCAATCTGTCAGCATCAAATGAAATTACCGGTAAGGACAGTTACCGCAGAGAACTCGTGGCTGGTCAATCGGCCCGTCTGTTGTCGGCCTATATCTATGCTTCCGCAGGAGAGGAGAATCCACGCAGGATCTCGTTTTTTCCGGACACAATATTATTGCGGAAAATGGTCATATTCTTGCTGAATCCAAGCGCTTTACCTATGGTGTAGTTTATTCGGAGATTGATGTGGAGAAACTTACCGAGGAGCGTCGGAGAATGACAACGTTTGAAATCGAGGACACTCACACAGACATTGCATTTTCACTGAAAACGGAAGAAACAAAGCTGACACGCTTTGTAGATCCGGCACCATTTGTTCCGGGCGATAAGAATACAAGAGAGAAACGATGTGATGAGATTCTTATGATTCAGGCGATGGGATTAAAAAAGCGTTTGGAACATACGAATGCTAATGCGGTGGTTGGAATTTCGGGCGGACTCGATTCCACTCTGGCACTTCTTGTGACAGCGCGTGCTTTTGATTTATCAGGCAAAGACCGCAAGGGAATCATTGCAGTTACCATGCCGGGATTTGGAACGACGGACCGGACGTATGACAATGCTGTAAAACTGATTGAATGTCTTGGAGCAACGTTTGTTGAAGTGGACATTAAAAATGCTGTAAATATTCATTTTTCCGATATTGGACAAGATCCTGCCGTGCATGATGTGACATATGAAAATTCACAGGCAAGAGAGCGCACACAGATTCTGATGGATATTGCAAATAAGAACAATGAATTGGTAATTGGAACCGGAGATTTGTCGGAACTTGCACTGGGATGGGCAACCTATAATGGCGATCACATGTCCATGTATGGTGTGAATGCTTCTGTCCCGAAGACACTGGTACGTCATCTGGTACGTTATTATGCGGATACCTGTCAGGATAGGGAGCTGGAAAAGACATTGCTGGATGTTTTGGATACACCGGTTTCACCGGAACTTTTGCCGCCGGAGGATGGGAAGATTTCCCAGAAGACCGAAGATTTGGTCGGACCTTACGAATTACATGACTTTTTCCTGTACCATATGCTGCGCCTTGGGTTTAGCCCGGCAAAGATTTACCGTCTTGCGCGTATTGCGTTTGCAGGAACGTATGAGGATGATTTCATCCTGAAATGGCTGAAAACATTTTATCACCGTTTCTTTGCGCAGCAGTTTAAGAGATCCTGTCTGCCGGATGGTCCGAAAGTAGGTTCGGTTGCAGTATCGCCGAGGGGAGATCTTCGTATGCCAAGTGATGCGTGCGCAACACTTTGGAAGAGTGAATTGGAGACGTTAGCATAAACGAAAAAACTGGTACACAGAAATGAATCTGCGTACCAGTTTTTTATTGGTAAGTTTATGTAATTACAGTAACTGAATACCATGTTTTTCGCATGCTGAAATAGTTTCTTCCGGCCAGAGAGAAGACTGGACTTCTCCGATATGGGCCTTACGAAGGAAGAACATACAGATACGGGACTGTCCGATTCCTCCACCGATGGTATATGGAAGTTTGCCATCAATGATTGCTTTCTGGAAAGGAAGATCTTTGCGTTCCGGGCAGCCGGCTTTGTCTAACTGGGAGAGAAGTGCTTTCTTATCCACGCGGATACCCATCGAAGAAAGTTCTAATGCAATATCAAGTACCGGGTAATATACTAAAATGTCGGCATTTAATCCCCAGTCATCGTAGTCTGGAGCACGTCCATCGTGTGGCTCTCCGGAAGCTAATGTATCTCCAATCTGCATAATACAGACAGCACCTTTGGCTTTTGTGATATAGTATTCACGTTCCTTTGGCGTATTGTCAGGGAACATGTCTTCCAATTCCTGAGATGTAATAAAGAAAATGTCCTTTGGAAGAGTCAAATCAATATAATCGTACTGGATAGCCATATATTTTTCTGTTTTACGAAGACATTTGTATACAGTACGTACTGTTTCTTTTAAGTAGTCGATGTTTCGGTCTTCTTTGCGGATGATCTTTTCCCAATCCCATTGATCTACGAAGATGGAATGGATATTGTCGGTATCTTCATCGCGACGGATTGCATTCATATCGGTGTAAATGCCTTCATTTAAGCCAAAACCGTATTTCTTTAATGCATAACGTTTCCATTTTGCGAGAGAATGAACAACTTCTGCGGATTTGTCATCCTGCTCCTTGATTCCGAAAGTAACAGGGCGTTCGTAACCATTTAAGTTATCATTAAGACCAGTTGCCGGATCTACGAAAAGTGGTGCAGATACGCGGGTAAGATTCAGTCTCTGCGCAAGCAGGGCCTGAAAGAAATCTTTGACAGTCTTGATTGCGAGCTGTGTATCGTGAAGATTAAGTTCGGATTTATAATCTTTTGGTAAAATCAGTTCTTTCATGTTATCTCCTTTTATTTTGGTTCGTATTCTAATCCGCATTTCATTATAACACACACATATTAGATTTCAATAATTCCGAACAGAAAAATTGTCAAAACAGGTGCGTTTCTTTTGAAAATGTGTTAGGATAAATTGCATGAGATTTTGAATTCTTTATATTAGAAAATACTGTAGAAGTATATAGAAAGGCGATGGAAATATATAATGAAAAAAAGAAGATTTGACTGTGCCGGCAATATTGGCAGAGGCTGTGGGCATTTTGCTTTGTATTTTGTATATTGGATTGCAGATATTCTATGGAATTAACTATCATGTGGCACCATATAAATATATTTGTAACATTGTAGGACTTGTACTGGTATATGCAGGACTGACGATTTTGAGCAATCATCCGGAGAGAATCAACCGTATTCCGGCACAGATGTGTGTGGGAAAAATCCGGATCTATTCGCTTCGCATGCTTCGTCTGATCAAATTGATTTTTGTAGTGGGGCTGATGATTCCGTGTGTCGCAGATGTGATTGGCAGACAGATGCAGGATGTATACAGCCTTATTATCATAGGACTGCTTTTACTCGTGACGATTTATTATGAATATAAAATAATTCTTACCATCCGAAAGAACCGGGATGGTAAGAATTAAAAAGTTCGATATTATTGGGCTGTTGGAATGTTAGCAAACTGTTTTGCTTTGATTCTGGCAGCTTTGTTTTTTCCACCGATGGAGAAGAGCACAAGTCCCAGGGTGAGTGACACAATCATGATCAGCAGCATAAGCAGTGCGGTAAATAACGTCGAACCAAAGTTGCCGAGAAGCTGTTCAAGAACGGTTCCCCAGAAATTGAACAGGATGTGCATGAGGAGAGAGTAGTAGATACTTCCGCCTTTTTCACACACATAGCCAAGAAGAAGACCGAGTGCAAATGCATAGATGCCCTGAATCCAGTTCATATGGAAGATACCAAACATCACTGCCTGAAAAATGTTGGCAAGCCAGAAAGGCAATGCTCTGCGGGCAAGCCGCATGGTAACACCGCGGAAAATCAATTCTTCTCCGATTGGTGCCAGAATGATGGAATAACATAACATTGCAATTGTAATGTCTGAAGTAAGTCCGGCAGAGTCGATCAGGTCCTGGTATTGCTTTAACCATTGAGGAAAGACCATGGAAACGATTCCTATGAGATAGCTGCATGCAAACTGTGCGCCGGGAATCAGTACAACAATTCCTAGAATCTGTAAAATATCAAATGTCTTTGACGGTTTTGGCAGGTATTCACCCCCACAGGCATGATAGTAATATAATCCAAACAGTACAATACAGGTGATGGAGTAGATGACCATGATACCTGTACTGAAGTAGCTGTCGGCAAACATATTAAGCAGGATATCCACGGAAAATGAACCCTTGGTAATAAGAAGAGAAATCATAGCGATTCCCATCAGAAAGAATGTGGCGAGCAACTGTATGGCAGTTGCGACAAGAATCGGTAAAAAACCGGAAAAAAAGTAACCTACTTTACGCATTTTGTATCTCAATCTACTTTATTACGATAAAATGTGTTATCGAATTTCATTATAACATAATGGGATAATTGTGCAAGAAATCTGTTTACTTTAAAACTTTAATATGTTAAAATACAAAAACAGGGAAACTATTCTGACTGTTTTGAAATATGTGTGGCTGAATAGTTAAAAAGAAAACGAAGAAGAGAGGAAATGCAATGAGCAAGAAACTTAGAACAGAAGCTGTTGATCACTTGTTTGATGCAATATTATGTCTTAAAAATAAAGAAGAGTGCTATACCTTTTTCGAAGATGTATGCACTGTGAATGAATTGTTGTCTTTGTCCCAGCGTTTTGAAGTTGCAGGGATGCTGAGAGATCAGAGAACGTATCTGGATATTGCTGAGAAGACGGGCGCTTCGACTGCGACGATCAGTCGTGTGAACCGTTCTCTGAACTACGGAAACGATGGTTACGATATGGTATTTAACCGTTTAAAAGAAGAGAAAAAAAGAAGTGTAGTGCAGGAAAAAAAGACAGTCTGACGATGAAAAATCAGGCTGTCTTTTTATTATTTTCTATTTGGATGAATCTTTCTTTTTTTTCGGATTTGGATGAAGTTTCCTTTTTGAAGTCTCTGTTTGATGCAGTTCATCAATCATACTTTCAATTACCATTTTCTTGATATAGACATCATAACTGAGAAGACAGATGAAACTGAATTTCTGAAGAAAACTGCGGTCCTCTTCCGGAAACTGTTCAAAGGTATGCTGGGCAATAAAATATTTCTTCCCCAGATCTTTCTAACTTCCCGGATTCTTCTTTTTCCAGATGAAATACTTCATTATATACATCTTCCATATTAAAATCATCTTTGTTTCCAAAATAGCTGTCTGTGATTGGATTCAGTAAAGCCTGAATGTCACTGATGCTGAGAAGATTCTTAAAATAGTAGATGAAAAGCAAAGTCAGTACATGCTCCTTGGAGTACTTTTTTCTTTTCCGGAGCAGGTAACAGATTATTCTTGGCATAATTGTTGATCATGGTCTTGGTCAGAATCTTGTCATCGTCATAGCGTTTGCATGCTTCTAACTGTTCGTCCATAAAAGTTGTGACCTGATCCATATATAATCCGATATTTGGAATGTCTTCGGTTTTGACATAATCAATCGATTTGAGCTTTTCCTGCAACTGTGCAAGAAAGTCTTTTAAATCATTTCCCACAAAAATCACCTCAAAACACATTATATAGTATCAAAAACTAGATGACAAGTTTTTTTCCAAATAAATTTTTATAAAAAGAGCAAGAATGTATGTTCTGTTTTTTATATATTGTATGTTATAATACCCGCATATGTACTGCAATGAATAAAACAGGAACAGAACGGAGAGGCAAATGAGTTTACTTGATACACTGAATGAACAACAGAAGCAGGCGGTCATGACAACGGAAGGACCGCTTTTGATCCTGGCGGGAGCCGGTTCGGGAAAGACAAGGGTTCTCACCCACCGCACAGCCTATCTGATCGATGAACTTGGAGTAAATCCATATAATATTATGGCCATTACATTTACAAATAAAGCTGCGGGGGAGATGCGGGAGCGTATTGATAAGATGGTAGGATACGGTTCGGAAAGTATCTGGGTTTCCACGTTCCATTCCACCTGTGTCCGCATTTTGCGCCGCTATATTGACCGGCTGGGATACAGCACAAATTTTACGATTTACGATGCTGATGATCAGAAAACACTGATGAAGGATATCTGTAAGCGTCTGAATGTTGATACCAAGATACATAAGGAAAATGTTTCTTTCAGTTATTTCTTCGGCAAAGGATGAACTGATCGATCCAATCGAGTTTGAAACACGCGCAGCAGGAGATTATGCGAAGCGTATTCAGGCACAGGTTTATCGTGAATATCAGCAGGTGCTCAGGCAGAACAATGCGTTGGATTTTGATGATCTGATCATGAAAACAGTGGAGCTTTTTTAAGCTTGATGGCGAAGTCTTGAATGCGTATCAGGAACGTCTGCGCTATATTATGGTGGACGAGTATCAGGATACCAATACGGCACAGTTCGAGCTGATTCGTCTGCTGGCGAACAAATATAAGAACCTCTGCGTGGTCGGTGATGATGATCAGTCAATTTATAAGTTCCGTGGAGCAAATATTTACAATATTCTGAACTTTGAGAAGCATTTTCCGGATGCAACTGTCATAAAATTGGAACAGAATTATCGCAGTACGCAGAATATTCTCGATGCTGCAAATGGGGTGATCGCGAATAATGTAGGACGAAAAGAAAAGAGTCTTTGGACAGACAACACAACAGGGGATAAAATTCAGTTCGAGCAACTGGATACGGCAAACGAAGAAGCGGATTATGTCACGAGAGATATTATGCGCCGTGTCAGAAAAGGTGAGTATCAATATAAGGATTGTGCAGTATTATATCGCACCAATGCGCAGTCGCGTCTTTTGAGGAGCGGTTTATTGCATCTAACATCCCTTATAAGATCGTAGGTGGTGTAAATTTCTACTCCCGCAAAGAAGTAAAAAGATATGCTTTCTTATTTGAAAACGATTGCGAACGGACAGGATGACCTTGCGGTACGCCGTATCATCAATGTGCCAAAGCGTGGAATCGGAGCAACGAGTATTACAAAAGTTGCAATCTATGCTGCGGAGCATGAGATGAATTTTTATTCTGCATTGTGCGAAGCGGCGGAGATTCCGGGATTGGGAAAGGCAGCTGCAAAAATTGAACCTTTCGTGCTTTTTGTGCAGTCTATGAAAGCAAAATCCCAGTTGAAACCGGTGTCTGAACTGTTGCAGGAAATCATCGAAACGACAGGATATGTGCGGGAACTGGAGGCCGAAGGAACGGATGAGGCAGAGGCACGTATTGAGAATATTGACGAATTGATCAGCAAGGCAGTTGATTATGAAGAGGCACAGGAGCATCCGACACTGGATGGATTTCTCGAGGAAGTCGCGCTTGTGGCAGATATTGACAGTCTGGATGCAGACAGCGATTATGTGGTTCTCATGACGCTGCACAGTGCTAAGGGACTGGAATTTCCGAATGTTTATCTGGCAGGTATGGAGGATGGACTGTTTCCAAGTTACATGTCAATTGTAAGTGACAATGCAGATGCTGAAATTGAGGAGGAGCGTCGCCTCGCATATGTAGGAATTACGCGTGCCATGAAAAATCTCACGATCACTTCTGCAAGAATGCGTATGGTTCGGGGACAGACACAGTATGGCAAAGTATCCCGTTTTGTAAAGGAAATTCCGCCACAGCTTCTTTCGGGAGAGATTTATGAACCGAAAAGCTATGAGGAACCGGTCGAAGAAAGTTCATTCCAGAAAGCACGCAAAGCTTTTCGCAGCACGCCGACGTATAGCAGTGAAGTGGGGAAGGCTATGGTTCGACATTCAAAAGCAAAAAGCCGGCTGCGCCAGTGTATACCAAAGTAAGCAATCAGCGTGACTTCGGAAGTGGTGTATCGGGAAAAAATGGGCTTTCCTACGAAGTGGGTGATCGTGTGCGGCATATGAAATTCGGCGAAGGTGAAGTGACATCAATCGTTGCAGGAGGAAGAGATTACGAAGTAACGGTAGATTTTGATAAAGTCGGCACGAAGAAAATGTTTGCTGCATTTGCAAAATTGAGAAAAATTTAAAAGTTATTTTTCTCTAAAATCATAATTTTTATAGGAAAACTGGAAAACATATGCTATAATAATGGTAATTTAAAACTTAAGAAGGAGAGGTGCCTACTATGAGTAAGATGGAAGATATTTTAGGTTCTGCAAAAGTAAGTGATGTATTGAGTGCTGCAAAGCTTAATAATTTAATCAAAAAGGATGAGGAAGAAAAGAAACCTTCCAAGTTTGTAATTGTGTTTGCAATCATCGGTATCGTTGTTGCAGTTGCAGCAGCTATCTATGGAATTTATCGTTTCTTTACACCAGATTATCTGGAAGATTTTGAAGACGATTTTGAAGATGATTATGATGACGATTTCTTCGAAGATGAAGATGATGAGCCAGCTGCAGCTACAAAGAATGATACTGCAGAGGACGCAGAATAATTTTTGAAATATATCGTTGTAGATAATATTACTGTATATTTTATAGGGACTGCTGCTTGGAGGTAGTCCCTTTTTTCACGCATATAAAAGAGAGAAGAAGCAGGAGTAAAGATAGATGAAAAAAGGTCAGATTGCAGAAGGAACAGTAAATAAGGTGGAGTTTCCGAACAAAGGAATTGTTTATACGGATGAGGGCGAACGCATCATTGTAAAAAATACGATTCCGGGACAGAGAGTTTCCTTTGCGGTCAATAAGGTTCGCAAAGGAAAGGCAGAGGCGCGACTGCTTGAAACGATAAAAAGTCACCACTTGAGACGGCAGACACCTGTACACATTTCGGAGCGTGTGGTGGATGTACCTACCAGAGCCTGCCATATGAAGATCAATTAAAAATCAAAGAGGAACAGGTGCGTGGCATGATGGAAAATGCCATCGGAGATGCGTGTGCGTATGAGTTCCTGCCAATTAAGCACAGCCCGCGTGTGCTCGCCTACCGCAATAAGATGGAATTTTCTTTTGGGGATGCATATAAAGATGGACCGCTGGCACTCGGTATGCATAAGCGTGGTAGTTTCTATGATATTGTAACGGTGGAGGACTGCAGGATTGTGGACGGTGATTTTCGCACAATCCTTATGGCAACGCTTTCCCAAAATCAGAAAATGCAAGAGTTCCACAATGCCCGAAAGAGAAGGAAGAAGCTATCAAGGCTGCCCTGAAATACTATGCGATGATTTAAGGATCATCGCTGATTTCAAGGAGGAATAACACATGAAAAGCACATTTGAAAAAATGGGTGGAACCTACACACTTGGTGCAGACGGAATTTACTATCCGAATCTTATCAGTACAGATGAAGAACCGCATTATGGGAAATATGGAATGATGCGGAAAACATATCTGAAAGAGCATCGTCCGGCAATGTATTCACTGTATATGTTGGAAGACAGACTGACAGAACATCTGAATACTGTAGACAACGAAGCACAGGAGAGGATGGGTATTCTGGTGCGTCAGATGATGGAGAGGCAGGGCATTACGGAAGAATTGAAAGCTTGTGATCAGATGGAATGGGTCAGGGCTGTAAATAATATCCGAAATGTAGCAGAAGAGATTGTCTTAAAAAGAATTAGTGTATATTTAAAGCGTGGAAAGCTCCTTCGGGAGCTTTTTACCGTTTCTACAAACAATTTTTTCTCGTGCCGGAAAGCAATCTATTTTCATGGAACAGATGCAGAGAGAAAAAATATTGGAAGGTTATGATTCTTGATCAGCTTTTTTGCTATTGCTCTTTTGAAGATGGTAAAAAACAAGTGATATGGTAAAATAATACTATTAGATTGAACGGACAGAAATGAGGAAAGTTGATGAATTAAGAAATGTAATTGCAAATCAATTTGCCTGCGAATATAAGGCTTATGACTTTGGGGAAATCTGTAATGCATTCATTGATGATTTGATTAGATTAATGGAAAATAGTATTAAGAATGAACAATGCAATTTTTAGTTGACATAAGGAGAACAGAAAAATATGAAAAAATATTACGCAGAAAGACATGGTTTACTTACAAAGCAACTACAGATAGATTTTGATGAGTTATTACAGTATTTCGGACAGGTATATAAATATTTTTGTGATAAAGAGTATTTTGAAGTGGCTACAAGAGGAGTGTGGAGGCAAATTCCTTATACGCAGGATTCGGAGCAGATTTTACCACCAAGTTTGTTGCCATCACCGGAAGTGTATTTTGCAACATGCTTACAGGATAAAGAGGTTTGGCCAATTTGGCAATATCTTGAAGAATATGATGAGCAGACATTGTTTTCAGTGATTGAGATTTTATACGACCATATTGGTGTTTATAACTATGAAACAGATCAGTTTGAAAATGAAGCACAAAAGGAAGAATTTGCTGAACAAATTAATAATATCTTACGTGCATATAAAGAGGGATATTATCTTGAACCGACAAATGGATTTATAATGCAAATACCTAACGGTGCGTTGCGTGAACAGTTAGAATATGACGGTTCTGATTTACCCGATTCAGTATATGAGCAATTAGCAACAGCCACAGAAATGTATTATCGTTTTGATGCCAATTTAGAACAGAAAAAGAAAGCTATTAATATTCTTGCCGATATTTTGGAAAGTGAACGTGAAGAAGTAAAAGATACTTTAAATGCTGAGTATGAAGTTCCTAAAAATGAACATGATAAGTTGATTTTTGGTATAGTTAATGGTTATAATATTCGCCATAATCGTGCAGATCAAAAGAACGATTATAGCAAAGAAATATGGTATGATTGGATGATGCAATATTATACAAGCGTAATAATAGCATTTTACAAGTTGAAAAATAAGTATACCGATATTGATTTTTAAATGGTGAGTTAAATGATATCTCCCTAAGTGGAGTATAAATTTTTTCTCAAAAGGTGATGGTTTCGCTATTTAGCATAAAAAGTAACTTAGAAGTTTCAGAATTAAGTTAATCGTGCCACATGGCTTGATTATAAACGCAAAGATAAAAACGCAACGTACATCTTTGATGTGCCAGAGCCGGTAGGTAGCCCGGCCGTCCTATATAAATAGGGTAAGTAACCTGCCCCTCCGGGTTGTCCATTCTTTGTTCAATAAATTTCAGGAGGGATTCTTATGGACAAAGTAAATGGAAAACTGACAGTATTTTTTGAAGAGCCGTTTTGGGTGGGAATCTTTGAACGCATCGAAGATGGTAAATTATCTGCGGCAAAGGTAACATTTGGTGCAGAGCCAAAAGATTGTGAAGTACAGGAATATATTCAAAAGTGGTACTTCAGTTTGAAATTCAGTCCGGTTGTTGAAACTGTTGTAAAGGATATCAAAAGAAATCCGAAACGGATGCAGCGGGAAGCAAAGAAACAGATGCTGGAAATAGGCATTGGTACAAAATCGCAACAGGCGTTGAAATTACAACAGGAACAGAACAAGCAGGAACGTAAAGAGAAAAAGCCGCAAGAGAAAAGAGGCAGAAGAGCAGCGAATGTTTGAACTGAAACAGCGAAAGAAAAGAGAAAAGCATAAAGGGACATTAAAGTTCCTTGGGCTTTTACTCAAATCGTAAATTTTTGAATAAAGCTTTCGGGGGTGTTTCTATGAAGAAAAAAGTACTTGCAATTATGTTGGTTGCCGTATCAATAATGCTGATTTCGGCGTGCGGAAAAAAAAAAAAACTATACGAAATTCCTGACCTATCGAAGTATAAGACAGATTATGTAGGAGATTCTTCGAATGTTATAAATATTGTAAGCGGTCAAGAGTATCCGGAGGGATACTCATATGATAGTATAGAGATACAATCTGAAACAGAGCCTTATGGATTAACAGTTTTTCTAAAAGATGAGCCGTCTGCAGTCAAGCTTGAAGATGAATTGCAGGTTAATGCAGATATGACATTTGATTTGATTGGTAATTTGGGAACAATTGATTATAAAACAGCAGATAGCAAAGAAATTATTGTATCATATGAACGGTGATATATTTTTAGTCAACTTTAGACAATTTGAAGAGTAGAATATAAAAAAGGCGTATGGAAGTTTTGATTTCCATACGCCTTTTTGAAAGGAGTTTATTTTTGAACAAGAGATTTGTAAGAGTATATTATCTACTCGAAGATGATTACAATTCCATATCATAGGACTTTTTCTTAGCCCAAGCAGGCTGATTTCGCCGCATCTCCTGTTCTCGCTGATATTCAAGTTCCCATGCACGATGGGAGAAGACATCAGGATCTTCCACATTGAGATAATCCACCTCATCGGCTGCAATATCACGACGGTGATAGTCATAATATTTACCGAAAGTCCCTTTGAACTGTTCAATCAGCTTATCCCGGAAATCAGGACGTATCTGGATTCTGGTATCCAGTAACTTTGGTATATTGTTCTGGCTCAGGACGAAATTTTTCTTCCCGGAAAGCAGTGGCGTCTTTTTCAAGCTGTTTTTTGAGCGAGGTGTCCTGAGAATCCAGGATATCCAGATTTTTATTCATCTGGTCGTATTTCTTGGATAGATTTGTCATATCTTTATCGGTAGAGCATTGTGTCTGGAAGATTAGCTGCTCTTTCCTTGATTTCAGTTCTTCAATTTCTTCGGTAACAGTGGTAAGCTGCTGATTCAATTTTATATGCTGAATGGGATTCAAAATACTGGTTTTCTCTTTTTTTACATTCAGCTCTTTCCGTTCTGTAACTTTAGCTTTGAGTTCCTTTTTAACGGTGTTGTATTTATTCAGTATTGGATTAAAATGATTCATCCAGTCATGGATCACTTCTTTTTGCATCTCATTGTGGAGCAAATGATATTGTGTAAAAATCATGTGACTGCGGATTGCTTCCAATGTTTCTGCTATTATTGGAACAGACTTTTCTACAGCTTCAGCCAGTTTTGCTACATGGGCTTTTAATTCCCGGAGCATTTTGTTATCTGCACGAATCTGTCGGTTGATTTCACAGCGGTCTGCTATTATGCCTTTCTTTTCCATATTCTGGGCAATGTAGCCTTCATGGATGGTTGGCTGTTCGGTGATTCCCTGATCTGCAAAGCTGCGGTGATCAATGGTAGCATTTATCTGATTACGTGCAAGCATTTTATTTACGGCATCTGCCCAGTTTGCCCGCCAGATGCAAAGTTGTTCATCACTGTTCCATTGTTCGGAAATAGGATTCTGTCTGCCATATCGGCTGCTCTTGGGGTGTTTATCAATCCGTTCATATCCTTTTTCCTGTGCAACAGAGGAAGTCAGATATTCTTTCTTTTTCTCCAACTTTATAGCGATATTGCTTTTCCCATCCCTGTTTCTGAGCAGTTTTAAATTCAGAAGCAGTAAATCCTTTTTCTTCTCCATCTTTGATACAGAGATATTCTTTTTTCGGTTTTATACTGCCATGTTCCATTTTCATTTAGTGGTCGGACAGTAAGAAGAATGTGTGCATGGGGATTGTGACCATCTGTATTGTGAATGGCAAAATCAGCACACATCCCCATATCTACAAAATTCTTTTTAATAAAATCCTGAAGAAGAGAAATATTGCTGTTTTTATCCAACTCAACAGGAAGTGCAACAACAAATTCTCTTGCCAGTCGGCTGTCTTTGGTCTTTTCGTTTTCTTCCACAGCATTCCAGAGTTGTTCCCGGTCATTCCATTCCAATGGAGCCATTGGAGGAAGCATCACCTCCTGATAGATCAGCCCCTGCTTTCTGGTATAGTCATGCTGAATGCCATCATAATCATTGTACATGCGGCTACAGCTCATATAAGCAGAAGCAGCAACAGCAGACCGACCGGAACCACGGCTGACGACTTTGGCTTGCATATGATAAATTGCCATATCTGGCACCTCCTTTCGATGTTGCCTGCAACAGCGGATAAAGCCCTCGGCAGAGCGCACGAGCCCCGAAGGGGATACCACTGCCTGATTTATCAGGTGGTGAGTAAGTGCGCCCTTCGGGAGTAGAACTTGTGCGTTTACATTCCCCGTAACCGGATCATCAGCTCCCGTTTTAGGGAATCTAAATCCATTTCTTTAATATGGGGAACAATACTTTCCAGAATTGCTCCTTCCTGGACTAATCGGTGTGTTCTGGCATCACGCTCTTTTTTCCGATTTCTTGCTTCAGCTTCTTCCTGACGGTGCTTTGCCTGTAAAAGTGCCTTTTCTTCTGGTGTCATGATTCTTTTATCTGCCATACCTGGCACCTCCTTTTTTATGCCCGTATCCGGGCATTTTTGGTTTTAAAATCTTTTGGTTTGGTACTATGGTTTTAGATAACTGACAGTGGCATGTTCTTGGTGAAAAAATAAGGAAAGATAGTAGTACCACTGTCAGTGAAAAATAATCATTGCGTTATACTTCTTTGAGTCAATTCTGGTTCGGAGCATGATTGTTCAACAGGATTTTTTTCGCCCGTTTTAAATTATCTGTTGCATTGTCCTGACGAATATTCCGGTTATTGATACGGACAGGAATACATCTCTCTAGAATACGGTCATAAATTCGTTTGTGTGCGATATCAGCGGCATTATTCAGCTCTGATAAAGTGAGATTGGTCGTTATGATCAGGGGCTTTTTACTGCGGTAACGACTGTCGATCACATTGAATACCTGTTCCAGTGCAAAGTCAGAGTTCCGCTCAATTCCGAGATCATCAATAATCAGAAGACTGTAGCGGTTTAAGTTGTTGATGAACTGGTTTCTGTCTTCAAAATGCATTCCGGTAAGGGTATTCAGAATCCGGGAAAAGTTGGTCATCAGTACAGGAACGCCTTTTTCCAGAAGGGCATTGGCAATGCAGCCTGCAAAAAAAGATTTTCCAGTACCTACATCACCCCAGATGAGAAATCCGGAAGCGTTTGCTTTCATCTCTTCCCAGTTACTTACATAATTGTGTGCCAGTTTTATTTCCGGATTGATGCCGTTATCCCTGGCAAACGTGTAGTCGTAGAGCGCTTTGTCCTGTAAGCCGCTGGTTTTAAGATGCTCTATTTCCATTTGTTTTTCATGAAGTTTTCTCTGGGCCTCTTCCTGCTCAAAGATTTCCTGCTGGCATTTACAGCGAATAGAAGGAATAAGAACTTTTCCCTGTAATTCATGCCTGCATTGCCTTGGCGTATTGCATTTGGAACAGTAGATCAGGTGGTCTGTTTCGTTAAAATATTCATCAGGCTGAATCTCTCTGCTTGGGGTTATAGCTGTTGGTTTTTCTATAAATTTTGTCATAATGTTTCGTATTCCTCACTTTCGTAATTTCGTTGTCGGGAAGTAGGATGATCCTGTCTTGCCCAACTGATGATGGTAGCTGCATGGTTCTGATATTGCTTTCCGGTAGAAGCCATATAACCGGATAAGCGTTCAATATAATCCTTCCAGTCAGGGATTGTCTGCCGGATATCTTCAAGCTCTTTTTCTGACAGAAAAACATTTTGAAATTTTCCATAGGGTGAGAGTGGCTCCTTACTCCCTCTTATTGCTAAATTGTTCTTTTTTATCTTTTCTTATTACCAGACAGTTTTCTGTCTGTATCAGGGAAAGAAAAAATCCTGTCTGTCAATAGGACAGTTTTCTGTCTGTCTTAGGGAAAGAAATCTGTCTGTATAGTGGATGGTTTCTTTTGGGAGTTTTACATAAATCCGATTAGGCTGTCCGGGTCCCTGCCGTTTTCGGAAGATAAGCTCCTGTTTTTCCAGTACTGCCAGAGCAGTTTTAACCGTCATCTGGCTTTTATGGAGAACTTCTGCCAGTGCTTCAATTGTAAAGTAAATGAACACATGACCATCAATATCTGACCAGCCCTCATTTTTCTGGGAAAGCCTTGCCCGGTCGAGCAGGATAATATAAAGCATTTTGGCAGTTTCGTTTATTTCCATGTCCAGAAGGAAACGGGGAAACATCATATAGGATGGCAGGTTGGTGTCTGCTGTCAGAAAGTCAGTCATGTGTTCACCTCCAATCAAAAGGGTTTATTCCCCAAGAAAATCCCAGTCTACATCACTATCTGGCTGTGAATTTTCAGGTGCTGGAAAGGACGCCCTGATTTGGGGCTCCCTTTGCACCATGCCTGCAGTCAGTCCGGAAAGAAAAAGTGGCAATGCCTGTTTCAGACTGTTTTCCACTGCATCTACAATCTGTTTCACAAAAAGTTCTTCCCGTTCTCTTGTTTCCAGATAAGGATCAGCCTGTGTGCGGTAGTAGCGGTCAAAATAATCTACCAGTGCAAGAGAGATTACCTGACTGTAAGATTTAAAATCCTGCCTGTCCATTGTCTGTAAATATTCCCAGGCTCTCCGCTGCTGTTCTTTGCCCAGATTAAAGCGCAGGTTGGTGTTGCGGATATTGTTCTGCATGGTTTATCCCCTCCTTTTCAGGCTCATATAAGCCAGAGATTCGTAACCTTTGGCGGTGGCGCAGATGTCATCAATGATGGTGACTCGTGATTTGTCATACGTTCCGAAGTTACGGATCAGGCATCCACCGCCGCCAACCACATACAGGCGCATCAGGTCAGGATTGTATTCATATTTGCGGAGCGTGGAAAAAAGTTCTGCCACATACTGTCTGGCAATAGAACTGATACAATCCAGATATGGTGCTGAAATGTCAGCGGTTCCAAACCGCAGAATCTGTTCTACTGTGGATTCTTCAATTTTCACTCCGAATTTGTCCAGAACAGCGTTCTTTGCGGCAATCATGCACTGGTTTACACCAAGTTTTTCTGTCCAGCATCGGCTCTCCTGAGCTTTCTTATTGTTGATATACAGAATGTTCATGGTTCCGTTTCCGATATCTGCAAGGAGATTGGTTCCCTTGAAATTTCCTAGTTGGTTTACGATAGCCGGATACCCCTGTGGGTAAAGACTGCATCCCACAAAGCGGAGATGATACTCTTTGCCGTTAAAAAGGTAATGGACTTCTGGATTCTGGAGCAGATAGGAACGAAAAGCTTCTCTTTGATTTCTGATCCATGTGAGAGGAAGTCCGGCAGCCAGATGAACATCTGCTTCACGGATGGAAAAGATATTCATTTCCCTTGCAATAGCCATTAGTGTCAGAAGATAATATTCTTCGTCCATAGCTTTATCCGGGATAAATTCTTTGTGTCCTTCGCCAATCCGGTAGTAAATGCCGTTGTATTCCAGAATATTCCCGGTGAAGATCGGTTCAGTTTCATAGGCTTTGATGCCGGTTGGGGTGACGGTGTTTGCTGTTTTCATATTGCCGTAGCCATGATCTACAGCAATGATTTTTGTGTTTCTGAGTTCTCGCATAAAAAATACCTCCGTTTTCGTATTGATTGATTCAGCAGGTCGTACCGGTGTGGTACTGCTCTGCTGTGGGATAAGCATACGAAAATCGGAGGAAAAAGGCATTGAGGGGAAATTGAGCTGGAATTGAGAAAAAAGATATATTGTGCTTACGTTCTTCATGTACTCTTGTTGTGATTTCATTGTTTTTTATCGTATAATATGGATACTGGAGGTGGTTTGGATGAAATACAAGATTTTAGTTGTCGATGATGATAAAGAATTGGTGAAAATGCTTTGTAGTTATTTAATATGAAACAATATGAAACCATTACGGCTACAGACGGAATGGAAGCATTAAATAAAATAAAAATGAAACCGGATATTATTTTGTTGGATATCAATATGCCACGCATGGATGGGATTGAAGTATGTCGTCTGATACGCAGTAAAGTGTTATGCCCGATTTTGTTTCTAACAGCAAGAGTTGATGAAGATGATAAAATTAATGGGTTGCTTTCGGGTGGGGATGACTATATTACGAAACCATTTAGTCTTCGGGAGTTGGAAGCAAGGATTGTCACAAACATAAAGAGAGAAGAAAGGCATCAACAAAAAAAAACGGAATACCGTTTCATGGATGAAATGCTGATTGATTATTCTGAAAAAATAGTAGCTATAGCTGGACACAGGATGGAGTTCACAAAAATTGAATATCAGATTATTGAATTCTTATCCATGCATCCAGGGCAGGTGTTTGATAAAGAACGTATATATGCACAAGTCTGTGGATATGATGCGGAAGGGGATAGAACGATAACGGAATTAGTACGGCGTATAAGGAAAAAAAAATAGCGGATTATTCAGAAAAAGAATACATAGAAACTGTATGGGGGATTGGATACCGATGGAAAAAATAAGAAACTTGTCACTGAAAAAAACAATTCTGCTTTATTTTGTGATCAGCTTAACGGCAGCATTTCTGTTATCTGGATTTACAGTTCATTTTGCAAGAAATATGCAGAATAAAATATGGGAAAAATATATTGATTATGCAGATTATACGGACGTGTTTCAGCAATATGGAAAGAAATATTTTTCATGTGTCCCTATGAAAATAAAGATGAGATATGATTTGATACGTTTTAGCTAGCCAACAGAAAGATAATGGCGGAATGATTCCATATTTGCGGAATGCAATTGGGTTTTTTCCATATTGCGTGGGTATCGGAAATGCTCTTTAGAGTTTTGTTTTCTGCTGAGAGTATAAAACAGAGGGATGTTATTGATATCTGGCAAACAGGCATGTATCAGATTGACCGTATAGAGCATTTTCACGGAAAAACATGAGAAAAATGTCCCATTTAGAACAGAGGGAACTGCAATGCTCAGAGATAGAATTATCGAACTGGCAAAAAGATTGAGGCAGAAGCGCCATGCCGTCCAAGTGCTGAAAGTAATTCATGTAAGGTAGAAAGAGTGCAGGAACAAAACATTGTGAAAGTGGATGAGGAACTTGTCATAAGAGACGTTAATGGACACCTCCAAAAAATGGTTTTGGATTTAGCAGGCAGGAAGCAGATCGTGTAATGAAAGAAATTCAGAATATGGATGTAAAGACTGCTTCTGAGTTTTTGGAATCCCAATATGGCTATTATAAATGCAATATATGCTTATGAGGATTGGAAATTCATAAGGGGACAGCAGAAGAAATCAATCATTATATCGAACAGAAATTTATCCGAAACATTCTTTTTTTCCTGGTACTTTGCCAAAAGTTCACGGATTTTGCAGGATTGCATATGGTGGCTTTTTGCAACAGTCTTGCTATCGTTTTTATTTATTCAGGATACACGAAAAAAAGTACCTATGAATTATTACATACAAAGCCTGTTACGGCAATCCAATATATATGTGGGAAAGTAATAAGCGGATTCATTAGTATGCTGGGAGTATTAGTGATTTTGAATGTTATATTCTTTATGCTGTGTTTGAAAACGTCTTTAGAATCGGGCTTTCCGGTAACACCAATTGATTTTTTGCGTGAATTCTCTGATCTATATTGTTCCGAATCTTTTGATGATATGTTGTGTCTATACAATTACAGCATTAATATTTAAAAATCCGCTTCCGGCAGCACCAATCTTGTTTTTACACATTATATATTCAAATATGCTGAATTATGAAGAATGATATTTATTATATGAGACCTTCTTTTATATTTCATTGCAATGTTTGGAACTATCTGGCTTTGGAGTATATGCTCTGTGATTTTGTGTACATTGCTTCGAAATATGTGGGCAGGTATTGGATGTTTATTTGGAATTAAAGTCCACCGAGATTGGCATGAAGGTTGGAAACAAGGCGAGCATCATCCTTTTCCAGTTTTATTGCTTTTTCAGGCTTGGTTTCAAGAGTTGCCTGAAAATCTAGTAATAATGCCCGGTCAGAGTCGGTGCCAATGTCTTTAGGCTTCAAAAAAATTTTTCAATTCCTGAATGATTGCTTTCATACCTTTCTGGTAATTATAATTATCCATATATGGAAAAACATTTTCCAGAAAAAGTAGATATTTTGGTATATCATCTTTTTCAATCAATTCTATGATGTTTCCTGCTGTCTGAAACAGCTTCTTGTAATAATCGACTTCAATTCCATGCATTAAACATATTTTCTGTAAAGAATCCAGTAATATGTGACAGCTACTTACAGATGGTTTTGTCTCTGAAAGGGCAATTTCCTTAATCATAGGATGCAGGGAGATTGTGTGACGTATAGTTGTCTGCACAAAACCAGTTTCAATCAAGTCGTTAATTTCATTTAAGGTAGGCAGTTCCAGCCATTTGGCGAATATGCGGGCAGAAATACCAGTGTAAGGAAGAAAACACAAATTGCACATGATATCCTGCTGTTTTCGGGATAAAGCATATAGTGAAAATAGAGTATGGATATGACTATAATAAGTGGCTTTACTGCTTTGACCATCCTTGATTATCTTAATTTTATCTTCATTATCGAGAGATGCTCTTTTCTTCCTGAAGTTTTGCTAATAACTGACCTGGAGTTGAAATTCCATTTTCCAAAAGTTTTGCAGCCAGTTCTACAGCAAAAAGTATGAGAGTGAACAGTTTCGATGATCTTTTCAACTGTTGCCCGGTACGTGTCTGCCTCTGAATAAAATACTGATGCCAGCTGGAAGAGAATGTTTATATCCTCTATTTCTTTTAATGGCAAAGTACAGTATTCATCCAGTTTGCTTCTGGTTGTAAACAAAATCTGGCAGCGATATTTTAATACTACTGACAGAAAACTGTCCTGTGTCGCAGTGACATTAAAATTATCTATGATAAGCAGAGTATCAGATTTCAGGGAACGCAGGAAACGGTTATGTCTTTGAAATCGTTCCTGTTCAGTGCTTTCCGGAAGATCGTCAATAAAATCCATGTCAGTAATATCCTGATGAAGATTGCCGGTATATTCTATATAAAGAATATTGGTGTATTGCTTTTTATGTACCGCTTTGCGTAGGCTTTGGCAAGTTCACTTTTTCCGATTCCGGCGATTCCGCAAAGAAAAACATGACGGTTTTCCTCAAGCATGGTATATAATTCTTCTAGTTCTTTATCTCTTCCGATAAAATGACGGCATGGTTTCGGAACCTCACTGTCCATAATATAATCCAGCACAATGGGGGATAAAGCGCCTCCGGCGAGCAGCTTCTGATTTTTGGTATTACGTTTGATGAATTGGCGTTCCATGCCAAAAGAAATCAGTTTTGCAAGAAACAGCAGTCTTGAACTGGCTGGTTTATATAAGGGAGTCAGATTTTTCTTTTTCGCATCTGAGATGCTGTCATCCTGAATGAATAAAGTGTAAATATCTTGTATAACCATATTACAGTCAGACATCAGTGGAAGAAGATTCTGGTGGATGGTATGGGCTAATTTTTCCTGATTGGATGACTTGGAATAGTAAGCGGATATTTTAGGACTGATTTTAGCCTGACCAGTCATCCAGCGGCAAACCAGACCGTTGTCCATTGAAAAATCCTGATTTGTCGGATCATCCATAAAATCTTCAAATAATTCGTATAAAAAATCAGGCTGACTCATTTGATTACTTTCGCTGATATGATTTTTTAAGCAAGTGCTAATAGAAGAAAAAATCGCATCGATTCAATAGAAATTCCCCTTTCGTAGTTAAGATTAAGTATATCTATCATAACACGAACATATATTCGATTCAAGAAAATGCGGATATTTTTAAATTGATTGTGTCAATTTACAATCAATTTCTATTCAATGTGGTTTTCCGGCAGGTTCTGTAAAATAAGCTCATCAAAACAATAACGGGAGGAGCTTATGCAACAGAATATTGAATTTGAGCGGTGCATTGATTTTCTGGTACGGATGATTGATAAGTACGGCGCTGAAGTCCTCCGGGAGTTGGAGGAAGAAAAAACAGAATAAGGAAGAAAAAAGAAGCGGCAGTTTCCTGAAATACAAAATGTAAATCAGACTGTCGCTTTTTTCATGCATTTTTAAATCAAATAAAGGAATAGAAGAGATGTTGAACAATGCATGGCAAAATGGCAGGGGAGAATTAGCAGAAGTCAGAGGAACGCTTACTAATATTGAGAAGAATGTCAGACCGAAACCATGGAAGAAGAAATGTGAGTTTTGTAAGTTAGATGTTGCGTGGGCAAGCTTCACATGGTATTGGGCAATGGAGTTTATGTTGATACTCTGAATCTTATGCCAAGAATACAAAATCAGATTCGTAGTTTGGCGGCATTTGATAATCCGAATTTTACAAAAAATAAAAGGCTGGGATATTCTAATTATTATAATTTCAGTGCTGTATATTTAGGTAAGGATATAGATGGATATATACAGATTCCGAGAGGACTGCGGAAAATATTATACAGGAATGTGAAAAAGCAGGCATTTCAGTTGATGTTTCAGATCAAAGAGAAACAGGACAACCTATCAGAGTATCTTTTAAAGGTGATTTGCGAATGCAACAGGAATTAGCGGCAGAAAAAATTATTATCACATTCAGATGGGGTTCTGAGTGCGGCAACTGCATTTGGAAAGACTGTAGTATGTAGTTACCTTATTGCAGAGCGAAAAGTAAATACGCTCATTTTGCTGCAAAGTAAAGATTTGCTTAATCAGTGGGTTGATGAATTGAATCATTTCTTAGAGATAAAAGAAGAACCACCGGATTATGAAACAAAAACAGGAAGAAAGAAAAAAAGAAATAGTGTGATAGGCATTTTGCACGGAAATAAAAATACGTTGACAGGGGATTATAGATGTTGCAATGGTTGGTTCAATGTACAGCAGAGGAAAATTTAATGAACGGATTAATTCTTACGGAATGGTAATTATGGATGAATGTCATCACGCAGCTTCTAACACATCTATGGAATTATTGCAGAAAAATAAATGCAAAAATACGTATATGGTGTTTCTGCTACCCTAAACGTGGTGACAGTCTTGATCGGATTATCTATATGCCGTTCAGGGACCTTTGAGACATAGATTTACTGCATTGGAGAGGGCTAAGGAACAGGGGATTGACATTATTTTTTGTCCCAAGATACACAAGAGTAGTTGATACTCGCAGAAAGCAAGGATAATATTAATAAAGAAAATGCTGAAATAAGAGTAAAAATTAAAGCAAAATACTGCACCTGAAATGGAATCGCTTATTTTGGTGAAAGCAGCCTGGTCAGAAAATAGGAGAAGGGTTTGATTTCCCAAAGACTGGATGTGTGTCTTGCAGCACCTGTATCTTTTGAAGGACGCCTGGAACAGTATGTAGGTAGATTAAACAGAGATTATGTCGGAAAAGAAGCCGTTTATGTGTATGATTATATCGATTCGCATGTGCGTTATTTTGATAAAATGTATGCAAAAAAGATTGAGAACATACAGGAAGACAGGATTTTCAATCTGGACGCAAGAGTTGCAACCTAAACAAATAATAAATGCAATATTTGATTCTGTAAATTATACCGAAAAATTCGAGCAAGTCTGTTCTGTCTGCGGTGGCAGAGATTGAACGAGAGAATATCCTTGTTCCAGCATGGATATAAAAAAAAAAAACGACAGAATAATACACTGGACGCATTTGCCTCTTCGTTTATAAAAAAGTTTCAGGAACAAGAAATGAATATCGCATTGTAAAACAGGAAAATTATATGCTGCATGATGGTATCCACGAAGGAATTATTTCAGAAACAGATTGGGAGCTGGCACATCAAAAACGGGAAAAAAAACAGGTGTGAAATATGAAAAAGACGCATAGTCTGGATCATGAGCATATCTTATCTGGAATATTGAGATGTCCGTTATGTGGAAGCGGTATGTATGGGAACGTGAACCGAAAGAAAAAGAAAGACGGAACCTTATATAA
>VOFC01003572.1_pt1 | contig 37873 bp, 54 predicted proteins | sample 5384161 | NCBI WGS metagenome assembly VOFC01 (sample SAMN12384722, study PRJNA508395) | human gut metagenome | isolation source: healthy gut B | host: Homo sapiens | reverse complement strand
GTTGGCGAATATACAATCAAACCTTATGGAAAGTGTCGCGATAAGGAATGTGTCACTATCAAGGCATATGTCAGATTTTAGTACTTGAACTTTTAAACCTAAAATAGTATATGTATGAATATGATAAACGGGTAGTTTTGACTCTGGATGCAGGAGGAACAAATTTTTGTATTTTCTGCCATTCAAGGGAATAATGAAATGATAAGTCCAATAGGGCTTCCGGCAGTTTCTGATAACTTAGACGAGTGCCTGGAAGTATTGGTGAAAAGGATTTGATAGAGTGATAGCTGCTATACCAGTTCCCCAGTTGCGATCAGTTTTTGCTTTTCCGGGCCCTGCTGATTATGAGAATGGAATCATAGGAGATTTGCCCAATTTTCCTTCATTTAGAGGAGGTGTTGCATTAGGTCCTTTTTGAAGCATAAATACGGAATTCCGGTTTTTATAGAAAATGATGGAAATCTGTTTGCTTACGGTGAAGCCTTATCGGGTGCATTGCCTATGATAAACAGGGAATTATCTTTAGCTGGTTGCAGCAGGGAATATAAAAATTTGATTGGTATAACATTGGGAACCGGATTCGGTGCAGGAGTTGTTATAAATAAAGTCTTGTTGACCGGAGATAATGGTTGTGGAGGGGACATCTGGCCTATGAGAAATAAGAAATATCCGGATATGCTTGCTGAAGAAAGTGTTAGCATACGCGCTGTGAAAGAGTATACAGCGATTTGTCCGGACAAAGCTCTGCTTCATTAAGTCCAAAGATATTTATGACATTGCTGAAGGTATAAAGGAAGGTGACAGTCATGCAGCAATCGCAAGTTTTAATGAACTTGGTATAATGGCAGGTGCTGCTATTGCTTCGGTACTGAATGTTGTGGATGGTCTGGTGGTTATAGGTGGAGGAGTCGCAGGAGCCTCAAAATATATATTACCAGCTCTGATAACAGAACTTAGGGTACAACTGAAAACTTTTTTCGGGAAATAAGTTTCCATGCGTTTCTATGCAAGTATATAATGGAGAAGATGAATCGGAGAGAGCTCGTTTCTTGAGTTTATCTGATAGTCAGGTTGTCATTCCTGGTACTCATTTGACTACTACCTATCATCAATTAAAACAGACCTTGGTGCTGTGCAGTAAAGAAGGTGCTAGCCGCTCTATTATGCGAGGTGCTTATGCCTATGCGCTACAAAAATAGATTTAACATAATATTCGTAAACTAAATATCATATGAAAACACTAAAAAAATCATTTTCATTTCTATTGTATTAGGAATGATATCATCATTAATTATTTCGTGTAAGAGTGATGATAAGCAACAGACAGGGTTACTGACCTTAAGTATTTTGGAGGGAAAATTAAGATTGGGGATTATGTTTCTGTAGAACTGTCATTGTCTCATCCTGATTTGATTTCAAAAATTGTGGTTAAGAAAAGTATCGAAGGAAAAGAAGTCAGTTCTTATTTAAAGGAACTGAATGTGAAGGAATTGAGCTTTCCATATACATTCACTGAGGAGATTATCGCCGGTGATGAAAATGGAATATTAGTGTACTCCTTTTATGGAATGGATGAGAATAATAGTGTGGTGGATGCCGCAGATCTGGTTTTTTAACAGTGGAGCTGGCGCAGATTCCGTTATTGCTAAAATATGACTGGGTATTGGCATCACAAACTATTAAAGGAGAAGATACAGCTACTCCCGATTTGAAAGATGATATACATCGGTTTAATTCAGACCTGACTTGGCAGGTTGATTGGGGATTCATATTCTCAAGTGCTGCTTTGGAAACATTAAACTCCTATTGTGCATGGCAGGTTACCATGGACGGCGCTACTGTCAAGACTCTATCTACCATTCACTATAATGTGTTTTCACCGTCCCAAGCTTTGATGACTCATTATAATGTATTACAGTTGTCGGATCGTAAAATGATATTGGAAAGTTATCAAGACCTTTCAGGGCTGGGGGATGGCTATTCTTCAAATGAAAGAGTGTTGGAAGTTTATACGCCAGTATCCAAAACTGAAAGATTTTACTCCTTATCGGGGACAAAATCCGGATAACTATATTGTAGCGTCTTGTAATCCGGGATCTTATTAATAAACAATCTAATCATAAAAACACATGAATAATTTATTTAGGAGCATAACTTTATTGTTGTTGATGTTTATTCTGGGAAGTGTTAGTGCACAGAATAAAAGTTTGAACGTCAAGGGTACAGTTCGTGATGCAATGGGTGACCCCATTATCGGAGCTACTATTTTACAGCAAGGTTCAACTTATGGAACCATTTCTAATAAGGATGGAGAATTTTCATTATCTGTTCCCGACAAATCAGTACTTGAGATTTCTTTTGTAGGATACCAAACAAAGATCGTTAAAGTTACCGCACAAAGAGAGAATTTCACATAGTGCTGGAAGATGATATGCAAGTATTGGCTGATGTGGTAGTGGTAGGATATGGTGTGCAAAAGAAAAGTGATCTGACTTCGTCAATTTCTACTATTAAGTCAGAACAATTATCTTCCACTTCGATAACCTCTTTAGATCAGGGTATTCAGGGAAGAGCAGCCGGTGTGGCTGTTTTAAACACTTCGGGTCAGCCAGGTGCCGGAACTTCTATTCGAATCAGAGGTACCAGTTCTATTAATGGAAACAATGAACCTTTGTATGTGATTGATGGTGTTCCTGTGATTAGTGATGCAAAATACATTCAGCACCGGGACTTTAAAGAATCCGGCTCTTAATCCTTTGACTAATATCAATCCCAATGATATTGAATCTATTGAAATTTTGAAAGATGCTTCTGCAACTTCCATATACGGTGCCCGTGGGGCGAATGGTGTGGTGCTGGTCACTACCAAACAAGGTAAGAATGGAAAGCCTAAAGTCTCTATCGGAGCTAAATACACATTGCAGCAGGTAACTAAAAAAATGGATATGCTGAATGCGGTCCAATTGGCCGAGTTGGGAAATGAGGCAACGGACAATGCTGGTGAAGAAAGAAATCCCGTTTTTGCTGGGTTGAATAATCTGTCCAAACTAAATACGGACTGGCAAGATGAGATATTCCGTACAGCACCTATGCAGAACTATGATATTTCAGTATCAGGTGGAAATGATAAAACTACTTATTTTGTTTCCGGTAATTTACTGTTGCAAGATGGTATAATTATTGGTTCAGATTTTTGGAAAAGGAAGCTTCCGTATTAACCTGGGGCAGCAAATAAATAAATGGCTGAAGACTGGCGTTTCTGTAAATCTGAGTTATAGCCGTTCAAATGGTGTAGTAACGAACTCGGAAGGAGGATTTGCTTCTTCTATCACTTCTTGGGCGGCGTTGGAAATGAATCCGGCTCTTCCGTGAGAAATGAATCCGGAGATTACATTTATGAAAACAATTTGACTACAACTAATAATGTGGGTAATCCTGTGCAAGATGCCTATGAAGCGAAAAAATAGAAATACTTCATTCCGGACATTGGCTAATGCTTATTTAGAATGGGTTCCAATTAAAAATCTAACCTTTAAGACTAGTATCGGTGTTGACTATTTCTATATAAAGGATCAGGCTTTTGCTCCCGGGAGATTAAACGTGCAGAATCGAATGGTGGCTATGCCAGCATAGGAAATCGTGACGGTTACAACTGGGTATGGGAGAATACCGTCAACTATACAAACACTTTTGAGAAGCATACGATTAGCGCTTTGGCCGGTATGACAGCGCAAGCTTTTGTCTCGGAAAATTCGGCAGTTTCAACAGCTGATTTTACAGACGGATTTTTAGGATTCAACTCAATACAATCAGGAGCGTTGCGTCAAGCTGCAAGTTCGGGTATCTCCGAATGGCAGATGTTATCTTATTTGGCTCGTGTGAATTATAATTACGGTGGTCGTTATTTAATGAGTCTGACCGGTCGTATTGACGGATCTTCAAAATTTGGTAAGGGCAATAAATATGGCTTTTTCCCTTCGATCTCGGGTGCATGGAGAATTTCAGAAGAGAATTTCATGAAGCGGGCGCAAGCCATTTCAAATATGAAGTTGAGAGTAAGTTATGGTATTGTGGGCAATGAAGGAATTCCTCCATATAGTTCGCAAGGGTTGATGTATAACACAGAAGCGTATTTTGGCAATAGTGAAGTGGCAACCGGCGTGGTGCCTTATACATTGAGTAATCAAGACTTGAAGTGGGAAACAACTTCGCAGGTGAATCTTGGTTTTGACTTGGGTTTATTTAATAATCGTCTTACCTTAACTGCGGACTATTACCGAAAAAATACGCGCGACTTGCTGCTTGCTATGCCTGTGTCGTTTAATACCGGTTATGATACAGCCGTAAAAGAATGTTCGCAGTCTGCGTAATGAGGGTTTTTGAATTTGCTTTGGGTGCAGTACCTTTTGCCGGTAAATTCGGCTGGGATATGAATTTTACTCTCGGTTACAATAAGAATGAAATTACAGATTTAGCTGGAAGCCAGGAAAAATCTTTCGGGGGGCATCTATTTTGGGAGTAACCTATTGGACTAAAATAAATGAGGGTAAGCCTATCGGTACAATTTATGGATATAAAACTGATGGAATAGCACAATTGAGCGAAGACTTGTCTAAAAATTCCATATTTCTCTGGAAAAACCTTGAAACATGGTGATCGTAAATATGTCAATAAGAATGGTGATAATGTGATTAATGAGGACGATTTATATGAGTTGGGAAATGCTAATCCGGATTTTTACTTTCGGATTCAATAATACCTTTACTTATAACCTGCGCGATCATTCATCCATTGGGCTGACAGTCTATTTGCAAAGGTGCGGTAGGTAATGAGATTGTGAACTTCAATAAGTTTTCATTGGAAAGTTTTGACGGACATAAAAATAATTCTGTGGCAGCATTGGAAAGATGGACTCCTGAGAATCCTACTAATAAATATCCTCGTGCCACGACTAAATCATCTGGTACTATTTTTGTCCGATCATTATGTGGAAGACGGTTCATATCTCAGAATAAAAAGATATCACGTTAAGTTATACTTTCCCCCAAAAGCATCCTTCAGAAATTTTATTGTGAGGGACTTACAATCTTTGCCGGATTAAAAAGAATATTTATACGTTCACCAATTATTCCGGATATGATCCTGAGGTAAGTCGTTTTTCTAACGACAATCTTTCAATGGGAGCTGATTATGGTTCTTATCCGATGTCTAAATCGTATGAGTTTGGTTTAAGAATGAATTTTAAAAAGAATAGATTATGAAAAAATACATATTAAGCATTTTATTGAGTGGAGCATTCATGTTCACTGCTTGTTCGGATTTCCTCGACGAAGTGCCTAAAGGGAATATTACAAGTGAAGGATATTATAAAACAGCTCAGCATGCTATATCCGCCACCAATGCTATTTATGATTATTTGATTATCGGATATGCTCCGAATGGGTTATGGGATAAAAACTATGGTGGTACTTTCTACAATGATTATTGGGTTCTTCAGGATATGTTTGCTGATAATTCGGAAAACTAATCAGACCAGCATTGACTACCAATCGGTGGAAAATATGCAAATAGACCAATATAATCAGCCTGTAGAATTGCTGTGGAGAGATTTTTATCAAACGATAAAATGTTGTAATGTCGTGATTGATAAAGTTCCATCTATTGATATGGATGTGACTTTAAGAAATCAGTTGGTGGCCGAAGCAAAATTCTTTAGAGCAATGATGTATTTTGATTTGATCCGGATGTTTGGTGATGTTCCTTTACGCGAACATAATGTTGAAAGTGCAGAGGAAGATGCAACTAGCCGGACCTCCAAAGAAAACAATTTATGAATTGATCTTTTCGGATCTTAAGACTGCTGAAACCGATTTGAAGTACACTGAACGCTTTGGCGGAGGAAGACCTTATCCTGCATCTGCATCAGCTTTGTTAGCCAGGGTTTATCTAACTTATGCAGCAGAACATCATAGTCAGGAGCATTACCAGCTTGCTGTAGACAAGGCTAAATCTGTCATCCCGAATTTCCCTATGCTTGAAAACTACGGTGATTTATTTAAAGTGGCCAATCGTTTTAATACGGAAATAATCTGGGGAGTAAACTTTAGCGCAACGTTGAGTGAAGGTTGGAAAGGTGCACAGTTTTTGGTACGTTTATTGCCTGCCCTTGACGGAGTAAGCAATGCCCAAGGATGGGAAAAAAATGCTACCGAAGATTTATGGAATAGCTTTGACCAGCAGAATGACCAGCGCCTGGATGTTACTTTTTGAAGAGAAGTTTTACTTATAGTGATGGTAGCATTAAGGATTTTCGATAAGCCCTATGTTTTTTTAAGTATTGGGATAGTCAAGCCGAACCTAAAGGGAATAATACAGAGGCTATATTTCCGGCAATTCGTACAGCAGAGATGTATTTGATTATAGCCGAAGCTTTGAATGAAATCAATCAAGGCGCTAATGAGGAGGCGGTAATCGCAATTAATGCTGTAAGGAACCGTGCCGGACTGACCACGGCTGTACCTACTGACTATAAGGGATTTAAGAAGACCGTATTGAATGAGTATCGTCATGAATTTGTGATGGAAGGACATCGTTGGTTTGATTTGACCAGGATGTGTACACCGCAAGAATTTGTGTCTATCATAAAGGCTGCCAAACCGGAATCTACTCCTAAAGAATACCATGTGAAATTTCCTATTCCTCAAAAGAGAAATAGACCTGTCACAAAACATGATTACGCAGAATGAAGGCTATGGACAATAACCAAAAGATAGAATTATGAATAAGTTTATCTATTTGTTGGCCTGTACATTATTTGTATCTTGCCAAAACAACAATAAGTCATCTGTAACACAGATGGAAGTCGAACTGGATTCAATGTGGTGTACACGGTTGATGCCTGGACTTGGCAGTGGAGTGACAGGAGGTGACGGTGCTATATCAATAGACTTGAAGGATGGACGGAATCTTTTTTTATGTGGGGTGACTCGTTTTTGGAGATGTTGTCGATGATAAAAGGAGTAAAGACTCTAAATTTGTGATGGGTAACACTTTTACGATTATCAATGAGAAAGGAGAACTGGAGACCTTGTATAGTGGTGATTTGAAGAATCCTTCTGCATATATACTGGCAGAGCAGGATGGGGATTCACCCCGTTGGTATTGGCCTGGAGATGGATTTGTGAAAGATGGTATTCTTCATTTGTTCATGTCCAAGTTCAGGAAAGTGGGTGAGGGATCTTTTTTTTGAATATATGTGTTGTGACTATTTTCGTCTGGATGTGAAAACCATGAAGATCATTGATAAGATGAATATCCCTGCTGCCAATCAGAATGGTGTGTGTACACTATGGACATGCAGTGATGCCTTATCAAAATGCAATCTACATTTACGGAACAAAGTCGGACTCGACAGGAGCAAAGGCAGTTGTTCATGTGGCGAAGGCTGAATGGTTGATAATAAGCTGGCGAACTTTGTGTATTGGGATGGGGCTAGCTGGCAGGCGGATGCTACTAAAACAGCGAAACTTGAAGGATTTCAGAAAAATATCTCCTGAGGCAATTCAATGTATTTGGTCTAAATGAAAAAATTGTGTTGGTTTCCCAAAATCGTTCGGGAAATGCCAAAGAAATTTATTCCTATATTGCCGACAGCCCTGAAGGTGCATTTAGTCATGAGAAATTGCTCTATACGGTCGATGAACCTAATTTTGAAAAAGACAGTATGATGACTTATAATACAATGGTACATCCTCAATACATGAAAAATGATAAAATATTGATGTGTTATAACGTTAATACCTATGATTTGAAGAAGGTATTTGAGAAGGCATCATTGTACCAGCCTCGTTTCTTCTGGGTACCCGTAGATCATATATTAAAGTGATAGTTATGGTAAAGAATAACTCTTATTTGAAAGCCATTCCCGTGCTTGCCGCTTTTTTTGTTATGGGATTCTGTGATATAGTCGGTATTTCATCCGACTATATGCAGAAGAGCTTTAATTGGTCTCCAACTATGACAGGTTTTTGTTCCTTCAATGGTATTTATCTGGTTTCTATTTTTAGATTCCTGTTGGTAACAGAATGAGTAAATACGGACGGAAAAATACAGTACTCGCCAGTATGGCGGTAACAGTTGTTGGGATGTTTTTGCCATTGTTGGTCTACAGTAGTGTAACATGTGTTATTGCGTATGTTTTGCTAGGTATAGGGAACGCCATATTACAGATCTCTTTAAATCCGTTATTGAATAATGTTATTTCCAGCCCTCGGCTATTGACTAGCAGTCTGACGGCCGGACAGGTTATCAAGGCTGTCTCTTCGTTGGTAGGTCCTGAAATTGTATTATTTGCTACCCTGCATTTTGGTGATGATAAATGGTATTATTGTTTCCCCATTTTAGGCGCTATTACATTATTCTTTTGCTTTATGGTTGACGTTTACTCCCATTCGGAGAGAGCAGGTGGAAGAGAGTAAAGTATCTGTTTCTGATTCTTTCAACCTGCTGAAAAAATAGAACCATACTCATTCTTTTTTGGGAATATTCTTTATTGTAGGTGTGGATGTCGCTACAAATTATGTCAGTTCAAAATTAATGAGCATCCGGTATGATTGGACTGCGGAACAAGTGAAGTTTGCTCCACAAGTATATTTCTTTAGTAGAACGGTTGGTGCTCTTCTCGGTGCTTTCTTGCTGACCCGCATTGCAGGTGCCCGCTATTTCAAAGTCAATATTCTGGCATGTATCATGATGCTTGTATTATTGATTAGTGTTCAGAATCCCGCTGTTAGTCTATTATGTATTGGCGGAATTGGCTTTTTGCTTCGTCTGTATTTTCTATTATTTACTGATGGCATTTCAAGAGTGTCCCACAAAAATGAATCAGATTTCCGGTTAATGCTGACGGCTGTAGCCGGAGGGGGGAGTGGTAACTCCTGTTATTGGGTTTGCAATAGATAACGCCGGAATTACGGCTGGAGTTATTGTCATTTTACTTTGTGTGTGTATCTCACCTATTGTGCTTTTGCGGTAGGAGAACGGAAATGTGGAGAGCAGACATATAATAAATAAAATATAATGATGAATCAAAACATAATAAAAGGATTGCTAGTAGCTGCTATATGGTGCAGCAATATTCTTGTACTTCAGGCAGCAAAGATAATATAGCCCCACGGGCGCATGTCACGGTATCTAATGTGTTGAATGAGAATTATGCTGCCGACAACCTGGTTGACGGTAAAATAATGTATGATGATAAGGGCGAGTGGGCTTGCAAAAGGGAAGTGTTACATCGTGGGGAGTCATGTATACCCCGTGGGCACAGTGGAATGGGATGAAGAAGTGTGTGTGGATCGAGTGGTGCTGTATGACCGGGTATCTCTTGCTTGAACACCTTGCCGGTGGAACTCTTCACTTCAGTGATGGATCCTCAGCTTAGTGTAACAGCTATTCCCAATGATGGAAGCCCGAAAAGTATCTCTTTCCCTAAGAAAAAGGTGAAATGGATTCGTTTTGAGGCAACAGATGGGAATGGAAAGAATTTGGGGTTGTCTGAAATCGAAGTTTTTGCCGCACATGGTAATCAAACTGACTATGTAGAGTGGGTTGACCCTTATATTGAAACTACCCGGGGACGGTGGTTTTTCTGTACTCCGGGCGGACGTCCCTTTGGTATGGTGGCTGCTCATGCTTTCACCCGCAATAAAAATCAGGGAGGTGGCGGATATAATTATAATTTTCCGGATATCTTAGGATTCTCTCAAATAAATGAATGGATGATTTCCGGTCCGGAACATTATGCCGGTTGTAGGGGAAATAAATCCTACTGAAGGTATGGCAGGATGGAAATCACCTTTTAAACATGAAAGTGAAATAATTCAGCCAGGCTATCATCGTCTGTATTTGGACCGGTATAAGACTTGGGTGGAGTATACGGCAACAGAGCGGGCTACATTCTACCGTTTGAATTATACCGAAAATGTAAATGCCAAATTATTGGTGGATGTAGGTAGTGTTTTAGGGAATTGCTCTATGGATAAAGCTACCTTACTGCGTGTCAGCAATACACGTGTTGTAGGAGAATTTTTCACGACAGAACGCTTTTGGGGTGGTCCTGACAGCATAAAAATAAGCTTTGTACTAGATTGTAACCGTCCCATAAAAAAAAGCATTGACGGATGGAATGAGAAAGGTGTCTTGCCCGATGTTGAGGCTATTGCGGGGAATGCTGCCGGTATGGTTTTGAACTTTGGACAATTGAATGCTGAAGAGTTGCTTTTTAAAATGGCATTCTCAATACAAGCGTAGACAATGCAATAGCCAATATGGATGCGGAACTGAACCATTGGGATTTTGACAAGGTATGTAAAGAAACCCGTTCTGTCTGGAATGAGGCTTTAGGACGTATAGCTGTTGAAGGTGGTACGGATGCTCAACGCATCAAATTCTACACTGACCTTTGGCATGTATTGCTAGGGCGACATAAAATAAATGATGTGAATGGCTATTATCCGGATTATGCCGGAAATAAATACGTCAATAAACGTACGTCTGAACCTATGAAGGTACGTCGTCTTCCACTTACGGCGGATGGAAAACCTAAGTTTAATATGTATGGCTTTGACGGGCTTTGGTTGACACACTGGAATTTAAACGTATTATGGGGTCTGGCATGGCCCGAAGTCATGGATGATTTATCTGCTTGTTTAGTTCAGTATGCTGATAATGGTAAGCTGTTGCCTCGTGGGGCATGTTCGGGTGGATATTCATTTATTATGAGCGGTTGTCCGGCTACCAGCTTGCTGGTAAGTACATATATGAAAGGAATTATGAAAAAAGCTGATCCTTTGCATACATTTGATGTCATAAAACGTAATCATCACTGGCGGAATGATGAGCTATGAGAGTGCTGATGATTTAAAGTTTTTATATCAGTCATGGTTATTGTCCGGACAATGCAAGTAAAACTCTGAATGGGCATTTCAAGATTGGGGAGCAAGCCGGATGGCTGCAAGGTTGGGGAAAACACTCGGATGCACGTATGTTTGAAAAACGCTCACGAGCATGGACTCCTTTATTCAATGCGGAACTGGGCTTGGTATTTCCGAAAAAGAGAAATGGTGAATGGCTGCATCAGGATGCATTGAGTGGAAACGGTTGGGTGGAAGCGAATTCCTGGCAGGCCACATGGTCTTTGTCTCATGAACTGCCTAAGCTGGTAAAGATGATGGGAGGAGCAGATAAGTTTTGCGAGAAATTAAATTTCGCATTTGAGCAGGCAAGAGATTTAGATTTTGTTTATGCTTACAGTGGAGGATACGTAAGTTATGCTAATCAGCCCGGATGTTCTAATGCACACATCTTTGCTTATGGTGGAAAACCTTGGTTGACACAATATTGGGTACGTCAGGTAAAAGAACGTGCGTATGGAGGAATTACTCCAGATAAAGGGTACGGTGGTCATGATGAAGATGAAGGTCAAATGGGAGGGGTCAGTGCATTGATGGCACTTGGACTATTTAGTGTAACAGGTACGGAATCTGATACTCCATACTACGATATTACTTCACCTATTTTTGATAAGATCACAATCAAACTGAATGGGGATTATTATGAAGGAAGTACATTTACTATAACTACCCACAATAATTCTGCTGAAAATTGTTATATCCAACGTGCGCAATTGAACGGTATGGAATGGAATTATGCACAATTTAATCATGCAGACTTTACGAAAGGAGGAAAGCTTGAGCTATGGTTAGGCAATGAACCCAATAAATCGTGGGGGAAAACTTAAATATTTGGCTCCGGACTCAGATTTATAATTGAAATAAAACAGTTGTTATTTCTCTATTAAGTGATTGAATAATGCCGAGTAGTGGTTCTGTTATAACTAATCATGTTGACAGAACCACTTCTTTTAGAGGCGTCTATTAAAGAGAAGAAGATGCTATCTTCGCCCGAATCCTACTTAGCGACTGCGGAGTTATCCACAAGTAAGACGCTATATGTTTTAAAGGTACATATTGCAATAATTCAGGAGTCTCTTTGATAAGGTTGAGATAGCGTTCTTTAGCCCGTGGGCTTCCCGAGCTGATAAGCCAGTTCTCCTGTTGAAGAAACTGATGATCCATGAGGCGGAGCCCCAAATTAGCGAGTCCGATGGATGAGGCGAATAGCTGATTCAGAGCTGTTCGGGAAATACAATAGGCCACACTGTCACACATGACCTCAATATTTATTAATGAGTAGGCATTATCTACATAGCCCCAGACGGAGAAAGCAGCTTCTCCATCTGAAGCAAAACCAGATGGTAGTATCTACTCCGTCTTTATGATAATAGGCTCGCCATATTCCTGTCTTGATAAAATAAAGATTACAGTTCTTTGTTCCCTCGCGTACTATTAAATCTCTCCTTTTTGAAATGTACCTCTTCCATACAGTTCAGTAGAGACTGTACATCGGTTTCTGATACCTTGTATCTATCGCAAAGTTTTTTCAATGAATGTTCTCATATTGCAAAGATACTTATCGTCGGCAGACAATGAAACGATCTTTCAAATAAATTCCGAAAATATAGAAAGTGGTTAATAACTCTGCCAATGGTACGGCTAGCCAGATACCCGGTATACCCAATACCGGAGGGAGCGCAAAGAATCCGATCAACATAAATACGACTCCCCGGAGAAGAGTGATAATTGTTGCTCGCTGACCTCTTTCGACACTCTGATAATAACCAATGCCAATCATGTTGACGGCAAAGAAAAATGAATCCTACTCCGAAATAAGGAAGCCCGTTTACTGCTATATCAAATGCAGCGTAGCTGCGGTCAATGAATAACGAAACGATGTCTTGGCAGCATAGTACGGTAAGAATGAAAAAGCTGATTCCGCAAATTAAAGCTGTACGGATGGCAAGATGCAGGGCTTTTCGAACCCGATCCGGTTGCCCGGCACCGAAATTATAGCTGATAATCGGCTGTGCGGATTGTGCAATGGCATTATAGACCATGAAGATGATAGGGAAGAAGTAACAGGCAATACTGAATGCTGCCACTCCGTCTTCACCGAGATGGCGGATGAAAACGTAGTTCCCCAGAAACATCATACAGGCGATGGAAGCCTCACTGATGAAAGCAGAACTTCCCAGTTTAATCATATAACCGATGTTGCGAAGAGTCAGTAACAGACTTTTGATACTTAACTTTATCCGGCATAGATGGAGGGTACGAGAGAAGCGGAGTAAGTAAATCAGTGTCATCAACCCTCCCACAACAGTCCCCAGACTGGTGGCAAAAGCTGCTCCCATTATTCCCCAACCAAATTCGAAGATGAATATATAATCCAGTATGATATTGAGTATGGCTGCAACCGCATTACACATCATGGCATAGGTGGGTGAACCGTCCAGACGGATGCAGAACATACCTATATTTAAGACTTCGTAGAATACGAGAAAAGGAATGTACCATGCCATATATTCTACAGCTAATGGCAACAATCGGTCCGAACTACCTAATAATCTGGCTAATGGCTCTATAAAATAAAGGCACAGAGCAGACAGGATAAGTATGAGCAATGCGGAAAAAGCAATTGCCTGAGTGATATTAATACTTGCTACTTTGCGTTTTCCCTGAGATAAATGAATGGAAGCCACCACCGATGCTCCAACTCCGAACATCAGTCCGATACCCGCTGCGATCATAAAAAGCGGTGCAGTGATATTTACTGCCGCTAGCGCGTCACTGCCAATTCCTTTTCCTACAAATATCCCGTCCGTAATAACGAACAGAGCCGAGAATACCATCCCAAGTACCGTAGGAATTAGTAACTTACGGAACAACGTGGAGATGTTCATACTGCCGAAATCAATACTATCTTTCATAACTTTCTACCTTTGTCGTTGAAAATGGCGACAAAGGTAGGGTTATGGGAGGAGATAAAAATTACCAAATGGTAATTTTTATCTCTATATTTAATAGCGAAAAGAATCTCTTATGTATATTCTATCAATTATTTGAGCATGTTGAAATCCTTTATTCCAAAAACTTCAGTGGATATTTCACCCAACCAACCGCTTTTACTATTAACACCCACTTGTACTTTGATAAAATCAATGTACTTCAGGTTTGCATCCTTACCGTCGAAAGTTACAGCATGGGATATCTTGAAATGATTGTCAGACGGTCCGGCATTATAGTTGTCATCATCTGTCAGACGATCAATGGCGCTGAAATTATCAGCATATCCCCATTCATAACTATCATTTACCCAATAAGTACCATTACCGGATTGATCGTAATTACGCTCTTTCAGGCGAGTACCTCGCAAAGTATATTGTTTTTCCTTTACCCAGGCGGGATAATAATAATCTTGCCGGTGAAAAGCCCCCAGATAATCAATAGACCCACTTTGACCATGATTGTCTGTCCATGGGGTGGGAAGCTGCATACCAGTTGGTTTATGATAGGTGACGGCATAGTCCTGCCAGGTTTCGGCTTTCCCATATTCGGATCCGCGCAATTCATACCAAGTGTCATTAGGTAACCCATCACCATTTTCGTCCTGCATTACCCATACAATTCCCGGTTCTGACGAACCATCAAAAGCGTTTCCTGTAATAGCAATGTTGTAATCTCCATCATTCACGATACTATGATCGAATCCAACGATGATGTATCCACCGAATCCGCCTAGGGAAACATAAGCCGTCTGATTGATTCGTTCTTCTGCATAGGTGCAGGCTTCTGCCATAGTTGTTGTGTTATTATTCTCATTGATGAATTGACCGGGAGCCGGTAAATATTCATATACTTTGTTCATTGACGCAGAACTTGTGGCGCTAATCTTCCGCTGGTATGTTCCTGCGGGAGGGCAAACATTGACTTTTAATGTTTGCGTAGCGAGTATATATGAGTTCTTCATTTCGACCTTTACCGTGTGTTCTCCTGCTGCTCGGATGTAAACAGATAAGTATCATTTTCTCCGGATTGCACTTGTTCATTGTCCACGGTCCATGTATAGACTGCATCCAGTGCATTATTCACGTCAACCGGTTTGATACGGATAGTTCTGCCGGCTGACATGTTATATTCCGTTTGCAGGAATGTCCAGTTGAAATCTACTTGATCCGGTGAACAAACTTCTACTTTGAAAGTTACTTCGTCATCGCCATCTTCATTGTGAGTAGCAAAACGAACCTGATATTCGCCAAGTTCGGTTGTGGGGAGAGTACAGGTTAATTCGCTCGAAATATCTTCACCGTTTATTTGCCAGGAGTAACTGGTTTCCAGAAAAGAATCGACTATAGGTGTAATGGTTAGTTCAGAGCCTTGAAGCACTTTTGAAACCTTTGTCGGCATCCGCAATAGAGATAGTCGGTACATCAAGTTGAAAGACATCGATACGTATCTCCTTTTCTGTTGTCCCTCCGGCATTGGTGGCAGAAATCAGAATGAAATACCTGCCTGCTTCATCGGCTGAAAATGTCAGGGTGGAAGTGGTACAGATACTCTTTCCATCTATTGTCCAGTTAAAGGTCGTTTCCGAATCGGTATTTTCATAAACAGGAGCGATGGTTATCTCCCGACCAATTTTTGTTTTATAGATGGGGGATTCTTCTTTCAGGGTAATGACAGGAGCGGAAAGAAGAGGAGAGTCCTCCTCTTCTTTCACGCATGATACTAATGCGAACAGAACAAATAAAAGAAAGTATAATATGTTTCATTAGAATCTCACTGCTACGTCATCATAACAGAAATAAGCCGGTTGGCTAAAACCGTAACCGTTATCATTGCTCCCTGTGACATTGAAATCAATCTTTACTACCTTGCCCAGAGCTGATAAATCCCATTTGCTCCATTCCAGAATGTTACCAGTTTTCCTACCAGATAAAATTCAGGTTTAGTTTTAACTTCGTTACCGTCTTCATCATAACCGATAGCGACCAGTTTTACCCAATCATCTTCCCCGGCAGGTGCAGTCAGTCCGTTGCCATTGGCTACACAATTGGCGAGATAAGTTGTCATTGTCACGTACATATGATCTACTACACGAGCTACTCCACCTCCAAAGTAAATGTAGGGGTAAGTTTTTCGGAAGCATAACCGGAGTTATCTGTATAGCCATAATGTACACAGAAATTCTTAGAGCCGTTATGCCCTCCATTTCCTGTTGCCGGATCTTTGTAATAAACCGCCAACTGGTATTGAAAACCTCCATGAGTCAAATCCATATCTACATAGTTGGATATAGCGTGTCCACCTCCCCAATAACAGGTAGTGCCCCAATTCGTTGGGAACTCATGTTGGAGTAATGTATTGTTTTCATCATACCAATTATAGTCTGAAGGGCCCATTCCTGATTGTCCATAAAGTAACGGACCGCCATATTGAGGATTGTCAATTAATGAAGACCAGTCGCTTTTGCCTATATAATTGCCTGTACCTTTATAATCGGAGTCTTCAAAAGATAACCCTTTTAAAAGTATATGCAGAAGCATAAACGAATAATCGCTGAATTTTTGTTAGTCCTTGTTTATTAAATAACTGGATTTTAATGACAGCTTCATTTTCTGATACGGAAGCAGGGGCGGTAATGGAAAGTTTGGTATAGCTCATTTTTATTGTCCATCCTTCCGGTGCATGGACGATGAAGTCTGCCACGTTAGTGAGTTGTAATTCAAATGATTTGGTTTGGTTAAAAGTGAAATATTCAACGCTTCCCATATCAGTGACTTTCATAACCGAATTAGTTGTTTTTTGGCAGCATGAACGAAGTGTTTTTTCATCTGCCAAAGTAATGATAACAACATCATTCTCCGTGTCATCTACTACCGACTTGAAGAAAGAATCCCCGTCCTTTCCCGTTGCTTTTACCGGTTTGCTATCTGTTCCATTCATGCGTTTAGCTCCTTCACCTGTATCAACCGTCCAATAGCCTTCACTGTCAACTCCATGACAGGAGTTACACCTGTTACTCTCAATTTGTGTTCGGCATCCGGTAGCCATTCTGTAGTGCCATTAGTGGTGACTGTCCAGTAATATACTCCGTTTTCATCAGCTTTCACTCCAATCACAGGTGCATCTGTACCATTTGTTCCATTTTTGATAGATACTTTGCTTCCGTCATTGAAGGTCAGCGTGTAGCCTTCAGAGGTCTGTTCTGTATTCGTAATTATTTTCCCTTGATTTAATGCGTCTACCAAACTCTGTAAAGTTGTAATTTCAGAGTTCATTTTCTTGACTGTTGTTTCTAGTGTTTCTACTCGTCCGTCGAGATCATTGACTTTATCCCAGAGATCATCGTCATTGTAGCAACTGCATACTGTAACGACAGTGAGCAGTAAAATAGAATTTTCTTCATTGCTTTTGTTTTTTAATTATTAATAGAGATTGTGAATTATTGAATCTCTTTTAGTTTCTTATCTGTAAAGGCAATATGTGCCGGAATGTCCCCCGTGATGACTGACCATTTCTTTTTTCCATCCCGGGAGAAACAGTATAATGTGCCGGGAGTCACATAGTCTTTGGCATCGGTGACAAAAGAATTCACCTGTTTCCGGATTGATTGCTATTCCATAAGGTATCTTGATAGATTTTTTCCGTACCATCTGTAATAAAATTGCGGGTATCAGTTTTCTTTGTTTTTGTATTATAGATAGCGTAAGAGACTGTCCAACTGTTGGTGTAATAACTCCATTCTGTACTGTATACATACAGTGAATCTCTGCAAATGGCCATTTCTGTATTGGGAAGAAGCGGTAATTCATCGATTACTTTATCGGTATTGGAATCTATTACAAATGTTTCGGAGTAAGTGTCATAATAATCTCCCCGGGATGAGACATAAATATTTCCGTATTGGTCTAATTCCATTCTATGCAAATTGATTCCCACATCAATGGTTTTGATAACTTTGAATGTGTTCAAGTCGATGACGGATACCGTGCGGTCATAATTAGGTACGCGATACCCGCCGGAGTTGGCTACATAGAGTTTGTTGCCCACAATCACCATTTCTTCCGGCTGGTAGCCGACCACACAGGTATCCTTTGACAGTCAGTGTGGTAGTGTCAACACGTGCTACATACCCCAGTCTGGCGTTGGGATCTATTTTGACAGGGCCTGCATACGAACTGACGTATGCATATTTATCTTTAAAGACGATATAACGGCAATTAGGTATGGAAATTTGCGTGATGTGTTTTGCTGTTTCTACATTCATCACTTCTACGAAATGAGAACAGTTGATGATGGCATATAACTTATTTCCATAGATTTGGATATCATTTCCCACATCCCCCAATTCTTGTACGACTCCCGGGTTCCGTTCCGCATAGATATTCTTATGATAGATACCGGTTTCGTAATCAAAGTAATCAAGGGTAGCCTTGTTGCTTCCCATATTTCCTTCATTGAGTAGAAAGAAACCTTTGACAGAGGTACCGCTTACTCCGGGGTAACTTGGTTGGGAGTTGACGGAATAATGCGTTCATCTTCGCGACAAGAAGTCGACAGAAGAACAAAACAGATAATAATGGATAGAACAGATATTCTCATAACATGACGTTTAATTTGATTTTAAAACTTGTACCGGGCATAGGATAGCATTGCACTACTTCATATTGTTGATTGAAGATATTATTAATTTCTGCCGTTACACGTATTCTCGTTTTCTCCCATTGAAAAGTTTTGGATAGAGAAAAAATCGTGGGTATACCAGGGCTGTGCATAGTTCTCCGGAATATTGGCGACTGCTTCATAGCGTTCACCTGTATAAATGAAACTATAGTTGCAGGACCATGTTTGATAACTTCCATTGAGGATGATGGAACCTCCATGCCAAGGTATATAAGGAATCTGACCTCCATACCATTCACTGGTAGGGTCGGTAAAATCCTGTGCCTTTTGATAGGTGTAATTGAAGAGAGTGCTAAGTTCCACCTTTCCGAAGCCCCATTCTCCTCGTATGGCTGCGTCTAATCCCCGAATTTCCACATGTCCGAGATTAATCATAGTCCAACGGAACTGGTTGGAGGTAGGCATGGCAATGATTTTATCATCTACTTCATTATAGTAACCATCTATTTGTAAGTCCAGGCTTTTCAGCCAATGGTTATTCAGGTGTGAGAGAAAGTGATACCCACATCGTATTGGGTGGTATATTCTGGTTTTAAGTCCTTATTGCCTATAAAAGTATAATACAAATCATTGAGAGTTGGCATGCGAAAGACTTTCTTATAAAAGGCCCGTACATTCAGAGGGACTTGGTCAATGGTTGCCAGGTGGCTATGACAGACGGAGTGTATTTGTTTTTGGTGCCTGCATTGGCTCCTTTGGTACGTGTATTGTCATCGATATGAGTATATAACAGGCTCGCCTGCAACATGAGGCGGTTGAAGTCAAAGGACGTGGCAGCAGAAGTCAGGATTGTATTACGGGTTGGATAGACAAAATCTATGAGATCGGCCCGTAATGCATTCCATTGAAAATCGTTGGATAATGACATACTCCACCAGGGATAGATGGTGAATAAATGGGCGGCCGAAGCATAGATTTCTTGCTGTCGGTAGTGATTGTCTACGTACATGGTGGTGACATCCAGTCTGGGATCGGATAAATAGTGGAGATAGTCATAAGCATATTTTCCGTTGGCTAGCAGACTGTACCAAGGCTTAAAATAGTTTTGAAAAGAGCCTTGCACAAACAGATTGGTATCCCACTGCCGGTCCTGATGGCGAAACTTACCCGGTTCTTCTCTTACCGCAGCTCCGGGGTATCCCCGTTCCGAATTGTATAGGTATGCTTTGGCTTTCCATTCTCCTTTGGGGACTTTTCCGAAGAATGCATTCTCCAAACGTAACATTCTTACGTCTCCATTTTGACGAACAGCTGTTGTGTCGTAACCATCTTTCTTGGCGTATGTGAATTTATATCGTCCTGATGTATACATATACTCCGTACTGATGGAACTGCTTATTCGTTCGTTGAAACGATGTTCCCAAAGTAGTGACGGATTGATGGTAGAGAATGAACCGCCTTTCACCCCGATGTTCAGGTTGTTTTTCTTTTCCCCTTTGAATAGGGGTTTTCGTGTCTGCATATATATGGCACTTGCGGAACTATAATCTTTGGCAGGTTGGAAGATGGCACTTTTTTTGACCATTATATAGTGAAATGACTTCCATATTATCTAATGAAAAACGGCCTAGATCGACGACTCCATTTTGCGCATTTCCTAATTCAATACCATCGTAAAAATACTCCGACATGATGACTGCCCATACTTCGTATATTGACGGTTTTTAGTCCTCAATACCTCCATAATCTTTTATCTGTACTCCGGAAAAGTAGCGTAAAGCATCGGCAACGGGTAAACATTGAGCTTCTCAAGTTCTTTGCCGGACAGAATCTGTACAGGAGACATCTTTTTTTGCATCCGGTTGCTGTAGATAGTAACTTCTTTGAGTTTGAGAAGTGTATCAGACAGAGAAGTCTGATGCCGAACCCTGGATTGGGAAATGGCCGGTAATGTGGTAAATAGAGATAGAATCAAACATAATATCCACCGTAAATGGATATAATGCTTATTGTATGAATGGACTTGAATAGAAAGCATGTCTTTTATTTTATAGGTATAAAAAAATCCGTTTGTTCAGATCTGAATTCAATCTACACAAACGGACATATAGCTATTATACCAAATAAAAAGATAATTGCTTATTTTCTATTTGACTACTACCCGAAATCCCGCAGGTGTAAATCAGAGCATCAAGGCAGGTCTTCTGACTCATCCCATTTTGCAACGCCTTCCCAGATAAACTATCCAGTGACTTTTGTGTTGCAATTTTACTCTTTGATTACAAGGAGCGGAGATTTACAGCAGCAGGTACTGTTGCCGGTTTACACGGCATTCCCTTTTAATTCCTTAACAACGCAAAAGTTGTTTAAGGAAACCTTAACGGCACAAAGTTAGAAAGTTTTTTTATTAATTAGTTTGTTTTATTCTAAAAAAAATATCCCATTGACCAATAACAAATATTCCGGCATCTGATCCTATTCTCCCATTTGTTAATAATCAATTGGATGGAAAAAGGATATATTAATATGTTATCCCAACGACAGAATCAATATTTGTGCTGTCAATACTCGCAGAAACATGGTGAGCGGATAGACCGTAGCGTAACCAACGGCAGGCGCATCACAGGAGGTCAGGTCATTGGAGTAAGCCAGTGCCGGCGGATTGGTAGTAGAACCAGCCAGAACCCCGATAAGCGTGAAATAATTCAGCTTGCAATAATACCGTCCTACCAATCCTGTAATTAGAAGTGGCAGGATGGTTATGATTACTCCGTAGCCTACCCATATATATCCTCCGCCATGAATGACTGTGTCTACAAAGCCTTCGCCTGCTCCTAAACCTACGCAAGCGAGGAAGATGGAAATACCGATTTCACGAAGCATCAGGTTGGCACTCATGGTGGTATAAGTAATCAGCTTGTATTTCGGACCGAAACGGCTAATCAGGATAGAAACGATGAGCGGACCGCCTGCCAATCCTAGTTTCACAGGTTGCGGGATTCCGGGAAATGCGAAAGGAAGACTTCCCAGAATACATCCTAAAGCGATACCTATAAAGATAGGAATCAGGTTCGGGTGATTCAAGCGTTTCATGGAGTTGCCAAGTACTTTCTCTGCATGGGCAACAGCCAGTTCGGAACCTACAATGGTGACACGGTCTCCCCATTTGTAACTGTAATTGTGGAGAGGCTACCAAGTCTACTCCCGAACGATTGACGCGGGTGATGTTTGCTCCGAAGTTATTTCTGATTTTGAGTTGTGAGAGCGTTTTCCCGTTCAATTCCGGTTTAGTAATCAGGATACGGCGTGAAATGAGCTCTTTGTTCAGTTGTTCCCATTCCATTTTGATTTCCTTTCCGAAGAATATAGTGATTGCTTCCACGTCAATCGGGGTAGAGATCACTAATATGATATCCCCTACATGTAGAATTGTTTCGGAATTGACCAATTCGGTTTCTCCACCCTCGCGGTGTTTGATGCGGAAATGACAAACTTACGGTTCAGTAACGGGCGGAGTTCTTTAATCCTGATGCCGTCTACCGATTCGTTTCTCACTTCAATGGAGATAGGGCGTACGGTAAGTTCCTGGAGATGTCCCAGACCGACTTCTGCTTCTTTTTCTTCTTGAGCAGTATTGATGCGAAGGAGATATTTCAAAGCAAGCAGTGAAAGGATGATACCTACTACACCCAGCGGATAGCTGACAGCATATCCTAAAGCAATTTCGGGAGCATCTATGCCATTCAAATCACTGTTGGCCTGTTGTGCGGCTCCCAGCCCCGGAGTATTGGTGACAGCTCCGGACAAAATACCTACCATTGTGGTAATCGGAGTTCCGGTGGTGAAGTGCAGGATAACAGTGATGGTTACTCCTAATACTACTACCAGCATGGCCAACATATTCAGGGTAAAGCCCCCCTTTTTGAATGCTGAAAAAAAGCCGGGCCCTACCTGCAAACCAATTGAGTAAACAAACAGAATCAATCCGAATTCTTTTAGAAAGTGGAGCAGGTGTTCGTCCAGATTCATGTTGAAATGGCCGAATACGATTCCGACAAAGAGTATCCAGGTAACTCCTCAGAGATACTCCCCGCACTTTGATTTTTGCAAGGATGATTCCAAACGCTATGGTTAGTGACAGAATCAGTACGGAGTGTGCCACTCCGCCGCCCCAAAGATTGGGGTAACCTTCAAATAAATTTCTTAGAACTTCCATTGTGATTATTATATGATGATATTTTTTAGTTAAAAGTAACCCCGGAGAAATATCCCAAGTAAAAACAACTATAAAGGTCTTCTGACTGACTCCCTTCCTGATGCCTTCCCGACCTTGACTATCGATACCTGGTCAGTGGTAAAAGTAAATATCAAGAAGTTGAATGGAGTTTCACAGCAGCGGGACTGTCCGGGATTTACACCCGATTCCCTTTTAATTCAGATAGTTGATATGGCTATCTGAAACCAATTCGGGGCAAAGATAGCGAATTTATATAGGAACCCAAATGAATGCTACCTATTTATTTTATACACAGTCTGATTCTTGTCGGATATCTGTTTGTTTATTTGATGCGTACTCTCATCTCCTGCACATCAAACGTGACGGATTCATTTCGGAAAAGTCTTTCTATATGTCCGCTGGCCACCATTTCCGGAGTAGGCAGCGTGTACATCTGCGGATTATCGATGAGCATGATGGAGTCGCAAAGCGATAAGGCAATGTCGAGGTCATGAGTGGAGAATAAAACACATTTTTTTCTTCCTGTGCCAGTTTCTTTAAAAGCAAACAGAGCTCGTAGCGGTTGGGTAAGTCCAGGCAGGCGGTCGGTTCATCAAGCAGGATGACGGGGAGTATCCTGTGCAAGCGCACGGGCAATCATGATTCGTTGACATTCGCCATCGGACATCTTATCCATTGTCTTTTTCTGCATAACCGGACATACCGACTAGCTGCATAGCGTCATCCACCCGCTTTTGGTCTTCCGGTTGCAGTTGGCCGATCCAGTTGGTATAGGGAGCACGCCCTAAAGCTACTACATCTTTACAGCGGAGATTAGCGATACGTACTTTATCGGTGGTGACAAAGCTTATATTCCGGGCTAATTTTTCCGGTTTCAATGATGCTATGTTTTTTCCTTGCAGAGTAATCTCTCCTGATTGAGGCTTTTCCAGCCCCATCATAGCACGGAGCAGGGTGCTCTTTCCCGTTCCGTTACGTCCTAACAGTGCAACGAGTTGTCCGCCTGTGATTCGGGCGTTTACCGTTTTCAACAGCGTGCGCTGTCCGTATCCTAATGTCAGTTCCTTAAGTTCAATCATTTGAATATACGCAAGTTTTTAGCTATTACCCATAAAATAACCGGAACTCCCAGCAGTGCGGTGATACAGTTCACCGGAAGCAGGAATTTCTTGGCGATGATGTCGCAAAGAAGCATGCTGATAAGCCCCGTCAGCATAGTGGCGGGGACAAGTATCCGGTGGTCGGCATTGTTGAATAGCAGTCGTGTGACATGCGGTACTGCCAGGCCGATAAATCCTACCGGACCACAGAAAGCGGTGACCGTTCCTGTCAGCAATGCGGTAGAAACGAAGATGAGTGTACGTGAACGTTTGATATTCATTCCCATTGTCCGTGCATAATTTTTCACCGAGCAGTAACAGGTTCAGCGATTTGATACAGGCTACGGAAATTAGTAAACCGATACATAACATCGGTGTCATGATTCCCAGTTGGGTGACTGTGATGTGGCTAAGAGATCCCATTGACCAAAGCGTGAACATTTTTAATTGTTCGGCAGAACTCAGATATTGGAGTATCTGGATAATGGCGCCTGCCACATAACCTATCATGACTCCCATAATCAATACACCGAGGATATTTTTTACTTTCCGGCTGATAACGGCTACTCCCAATAAGATTACGGCAGTTCCTATCCAGCCCGAACCAACGATACCCAGCGACTGAAGAATTGGAAACTCCGCCCATCCAAGTAATGGAGCACCTAGTATGAACAGAGCTACGCCCAGTCCTGCACCGGAACTTACTCCCAGCAGGTAAGGGTCTGCTAACGGATTCTGGAATACAGTTTGCATCTGTAAACCGCTAACGGAGAGTGCTATTCCTATTAAAGCCGCTACCACTACCCGTATGAAACGGATAGAAAGGAGAATATTCCGTGTCATTTCGTCACATTCGCCTCCGGTGAGTACAGCCCATACCTTGGTGATAGGAATATATGTATCTCCCGTTGCCATGTCTATCAGTAATAACAGTATGCCAACTATACCCAGTGTAATGAATAAAAAGGGAGTACGTTTATCAGGCTGTTTCATTCCAGGTGTCTGTAATAGTAAAGTGAATCGGATACGAGTTCGGGATGAAAGATATGAATCAGATCACGCAATACGACGTCAGGCCGTACGACTGCCGATTCCCAGTAGTCATTGCCTCCTGTCGGTGTTGTTCGTAAATTGTTGTTGTAAACAGTTTTTTCGCGTACAGCTTTGGAGTCTATAAATTTAGGATTGACCGTCTTTAATTCATCCAACGTAGAAGCCATGCCTACATTAATCCAGTAGTCGGCCTTTTGTATCAGTCCGTAGGCAGTTTCCAGGCCGATGGGAGTGGAACTGTTAGAAGTGTTTTCTTTGTAGATGTAATCCGCACCTGCATCAGTTACCAATTGTGCCATGTAACTTTGTGTGGAAGGCATCACCCAACTGTCGTTCCACGGGGTATTGAGCATAACGGTAGGACGTTGTTCTACCGATTCGGTGAGCGCTTTCAAAACTTGATAACGTTTAGGGATTTCACGGAATATTTCGATGCCTTTTTTTCCCTGCTGTCTGTTAATTCGGCAAGAGCTACCAGCCATTCGGCTTTGCCAAGCGGTGACTCTTCCAGATATTCTCCTACATACATATAGGGGATAGCGAGTTCTTTCAGCTTGTCTGTTACGGCAGTTTGCGCATCTCCGATACCGTATAACAGGACAACATCCGGTTTCAGTCCCAATAATAACTCATAATTCATTTCGGGGCCCATGTCCTTGATAGAATTTTTATGTGCGAGAATATATGGATTGGATACATAGTCGATGCCCGATACTCCGACAATTTTGTCCACTTGACCTAGAGCGTCGAACATGGCGATGTAGGAAGAAGCCATACATACGATACGTTTCGCTCCGGCAGGGATGGTAGGTCCGTTGAATCCGGCAGGTGCCTGTTCACCGTTGCGTGAAATGAAATAAGACACTTTTACGTCCTTGGCTCCCTGCCATGGATTGGAAACCTGAATAAGTGTGCTGGCGGCCTTGTCCGCACCCAGAATCTTGAATCCGGTAGCATATTCAGGTGTATAGACATCCTGTTTGAAAGCCTCGAGAGAAGTCTTCTTGTTGGATATACAACTAGCCAGGAAGAGAAGACATAGCCATGTGAGGATTGAAATAGGAGATTTCATCTTTATTCGTGTATCTTTTAAATGAATAAATAATTTTCGGTGTCTGAAGATTGACATTGTGGGGCAAAGATAAGTATCTTTGGAGATATTCTTTCTTTTTTTATTGCATTTTCTCCGAAATCATTCCTATTTATGTATCCTCCCCTTAGGCAGGCAGAATGGATTAAGTTTATCGGTCTGCTGATTACTTCAGAGAATTTCTGCACCTTAAAGATTCAGAAAAAATTTGGAGATGCTTTTTACCCTCGCACTCTCACCCATTGACTCAAACCGCTTATTCATCATAGTTACAGGTGTGAGGGTAAGAGTGAGAGTAGGGTGAGGGTAAACAGTTACTCTCACCCTGTCTCGTCTTGATTTGGTTGATAGGTTAAACCTGAAGTTTATAAGGATATAGTAAATCCATCGAAAGTATGTAGTTATTTGCAGAATCTATGCAGATAATGGCTTGTTCATATAGGTAAACACTTAGTTTCAAGTAGCGAAACATTTTGTTTCTCGGTGTGAAACACTTCGTTTCATTTCTTTCTCTCGAAACATTTCCCAAGTTCTCGGTGCCGAAATGTACTGTACTGGATTTAGTTGACAACTTCACTTGTTATACCTAAGTTAGTTTACTCAATATTTTTTAAAACCTAAATAAGTTTACTTGTCCCTTTGTAATTCCTGTATAAGTTGTCATTTTAGATATTTTGCAAAATTATGTATCTTCTCTTATAAGTGCAAGACTTCGGGCTGTAAACTTTCATTAAACAACAAAAACTCTTCGCTCGGGGGATCGCCCTAGCGGCAACCTTAGATTTGCAGCATCAAAATATTTATCTTTGAATTGATATTGAAAGGAAAGCAAAAGGAAAACCATCAGCGGCAATAGAAGTCAAGTCTAAGTCCCTATTCGGTCCTTTTGCTCCTTCCTTGAACTCAAACCCATATAAGAATTTCAGTAAACCTGTTTAAGGTTATTAGGTCAAGTTCAGGTCCTTTCTTTTTTGTTTAATGTTCAAAAACAAAAGTATGAAAGTTTTTTATTTAGGAGTTGATGTGAGTAAGAAAAAATTGGATTTATGTTTAAGGAGTAACGGTAAGGACATCCTTTATGATGTTATTCCTAATGATCTATCCTCTATTAAATCTTGGTTAACAAGAACGTTTGAGAAATTTTTCCTCTCTGAGGACAGTTTGGTTGTCTGTGCAGCGGAACATACAGGGCAATATACCTATCCTTTGGTCTGTGCAACAAAAAGTATAGGAGTCTACTTATGTTTGGAAGATGCAGCTAAAATAAAATATTGTCATGGAATACCTCGTGGCAAAAATGATAAAATAGATGCCTGCCGAATAGCAATGTATGCAGAAAGATATAATGATTGCCTACAACCGTATACCGCATCAGAGCTTATAATACAAAAACTCAAAAACTTATCAACAGAACGCAGTATGCTTGTTGCAGATAGGGCTAAATATCAATCCCAGCTAAAAGATCAGGTAGACTATATGGAACACTCAATATATATTGCTAAATGCAATAGAGTTGAAGGGATTATCAATACATTTACGGATTACATAGCACAAATAGACCTTGAAATAAAAGAACTTATAAATCAGGCACCTGTCATTGCTCATCAAATGGATTTACTCATGTCTGTGGATGGAGTTGGGGAACGTGTTGCACTGAAGATGATCATGGAAACAGATGCTTTCACTTCTTTTACTGATCCCAGGAAGTTTTGCTGTCATGCAGGAGTTGTTCCGTTCGTCTATGTGTCAGGAAGTAGCCAACGTTCTAAAAAATAGAGTATCTAATAGGGCTGACAAGAGCATCAAGCATTTGCTACATATGGCGGCACTATCTGTTTCACAAGTGAAAAATAGTCCATTGAAGAAATATTATGACAGAAAGGTCGAAGAGGGAAAAAATAAGATGTCGGTTCTGAATGCAGTTAGAGCGAAATTAGTTACGATTATGTTCGCTGTAATTAGGACGGATGCTTTTTTTTCGAGAAATTATCAAAATTCGCTTGCGTAATCCATAAGAATAGGGGCGGGAGCACCCGTCCCGACGAGCGGGACTTCAGCTACCTTTCCACTGCATTTACGAATATATTCCATCGGAGTTCTCATTTGTATGCCTTGATGCGGTCTAACATAATTGTATGCATATATGGCATCGGCTATACGTTTATCCAATTGTTCAAAGCTGTCATCTGTACAGTCAAAAAGCCACCCATTCTTGATCGTGTTATTCATCCGTTCAGCCAGAGCATTATGTAGCGGATCCCCACACTGAGTCATACTGATATTAATATGATGTTTCTTGAGCATACCTACATACAGTTTTGAGCAGTATTGCACTCCCCGGTCAGAATGGTGTATCAGATTATTCAAATCAACATTGTATCTGTTGTAAAAGTCCATAGCCATCCCCAGTGCCTTTAAAGGACCTTCCGCTTCGAGTGTTTTGCACAGGGCATATCCGACTATGGCCCGACTGCCCGCATCGGTAAGAAGAGACAGGTAAGCCCATCCCTGGCACGTGGCAACATAGGTTATGTCCGCTACAACCATTGAACCGAATGTGTCAGCTACAAATTTAGGCGTGACATTCAGCAAGTCTGGATAAATGTAATAATTATGATTGGAATTTGTTGTCTTTGGCCTCACACGTCTGACACGTTGACACAGGCCATTGGCACGAAAAATATTATAGCATTGATCACGTCCAATGACCATCCTGACACCAAACTTGCGGTGACAACATGCATAGAGTTCGCGCATGCCAGCCTTGGGCATAAGTTTACGTAACTCATTACAATATAATACAATGCTTGATGTGAGGATATCTATTTCCTTTTTTCTGTTGACATGCTTATAATAACCTTGTCTGGTTATGCCGAAGTAATCACAGAGGAACTGTAAACTACCGCGCATACGAAGGGCAGAGTTCCCCTGTGACAAGGTGTCGATTACTTGGCATCGGAGTTTTTTCGAACCTTGATGTGATAGGTGGACTCCGCAAGATTAATCAATTCCTCACAAGCTTCATGACGAAGACTTTCTTCCTGAAGAGCACGTTGAAGCTTGCGATTTTCGGCACGCAATGCAGCGAGTTCTTTCTCCAGTTCATTGAGAGACTCATCAGAGTCTTTTCTTAAAGAGGGTTGTTCTGTACTCATAACTTTATCATTTATATGATACTTATCAAGCCAAAGAATCAGCAAACGACGGCAAATACCCGTACGCTTGGCAAACTGATATTTCGTTTCGGAAGTCGATAAATACTCACGAATATACGACATTCGTTCAGATTCTGTGTAAGGAGTGTACTTCTTTTTTATTCTTCCATGTGAATTTCGAATTTGAGAAGTGTCAACTTATTCAGTACACTACAAAACGATTCTCCATTGGTTGCTTTTACATTCATGTAGTCGTCGTACCAGCATTGGAGATTCGGGTCTTTGATTTTATTAAAATACTGCATTTCCCAATCTCCGAAATTTAGTTCCAGTATTCTTGGGTCACGGATGGTATCTCCGAATCCGCAATACTGTGCCAGACGGGTGCATCTGGATAGAGGACTGGTGTAAGCCATATCAAAGTGAATGGATTCGATTTTAGCTTTGGTTACGGCTGCTTCTATCTCAAATGTAGGACGTAAAGGAACGTCTGACTGACCGTAACAAAGACCTTTAGGAACGTCGACAGAGGTATGTCTGATTAGATAAATATTCATAGGTTTACTTATTTTATATAGATAGACATCACTGCTCCCAGCCAGAAACTCATTTCGCTTAGGAGAAATAATGCACCGCAACAATCTCCGGTATATCCGTTCAGACGTCGTTTCATCATCCGGCAGATAAAGAAGAATACCAGAATGGGAAATATACATACGGGCCAGTAGTTTGGAGGAAGTAATAGGAGAGGTAGTATTCCACCCATCGCAGACATTACGATCTCCCCAAAACTCATTCTTGTATATACTGTTCCGGATTTGCTATCTTCTTCTTTCCGTGCATAGGGCAGGTAATTGATGATATTGGAAGAAATGAATTTACTCCAGGTATCTCCGCTTAGTAATAAGAAAGGAGTAACTGCTAAGGGAAGTGCGACCAGTAGATTGTAAGCAAATAAATAATAGATGATTAATCCCAAAACTCCATAGCTTCCGATATGGGAATCTTTCATGATGCGTAACGTGCTTTCTCTGTTCGTCCCACCTCCGAATCCATCGAAGAAATCGGCCAATCCATCCTCATGCAATGCTCCTGTGATAAGTAAACGTGAAGTCAGTGCCAGGGTTACGGCTACTCCGTGAGGTAGAATAGTACTGGCTCCCCAGAAAATCAATGCCATCATTCCCCGGTCAACCAGCCACTGAAACTCCAATAACTGACAACGTGTTTGAAACACTCCTGCGGAACTTCTTTTATTTTCCAGAAAGGCAATCGTGTAAAGAATATGAGGGCGGCAAGTATCTGGTTCATTTTAGAAATATTTAGTGATGGAAGCATGAGCAAATGAATCCATTTCATTCAGCATTTTCACAGCGGAATCCACAATGGGATAGGCACAAACGGAACCGCTTCCTTCTCCAAGTCTTAATCCGAGATTGAGTAGGGGACGTGCTCCGAGATAATCCAATAATAGCTTATGTCCGCTCTCGTCTCCCTGATGACCGAATATGGCGTAGCTCATCACTTCCGGATAAAGGCGTGAAGCGGCAAGAATACAATTGGTCATTATAAATCCATCAATTAAAATAACCATTCCCAGTTCTGCAGCTTTGAGCATTGCTCCTACGGCCATTACCATTTCGTAACCTCCGAAACGGCAGAGGATTTCTTCTGCGGAATGCTCTCCCGGATATTGTTCGAGATCTTTTCAGAACTTCGTATTTGTGGTTTATTCCCTGGTGATTGAGTCCGCTTCCTGCACCTACACATTGATCTAATGGGATTCCGGTGAAGCAAGTCATCCATAGAGAAGAGGACGAAGTATTTCCGATTCCCATTTCACCGAAGCTAATGATATTGCAGCCTTCCTGGTGAGAAGTGTCTACACATTGGGCACCATGCTCTAGGCAAAGTTCCATCTCTTCAGGTGTCATGGCTGCTTTATGAAGGAAATTGCGTGTTCCTCTTCCGACTTTCATGTTAATGATACCTTTTTTCATAAGGTAAATCATAATCGACTCCTGCGTCTACAATTTTAAGAGTGAAACCGTGCTGTCGGCACAGAAATTGATCCCTGCTCCCCCCATGAAGAAAGTTGCTGATTTGTTGCCAGGTTACTTCTTTAGGAGATGGGCTGACTTTTTCTTCTACGATGCCATGATCCGCGGCAAAGATTATATTTTGAGGATGAGTTAATCGTGGAGAAAGGGATTGTTGGATCAGTCCGATTTGCAAAGCAATTTCTTCCAGTCTTCCAAGCGATCCTTTAGGCTTGGTCAGATTATTGATTTTGTCAATCAGAGCTTCTTTGATAGCTTCATCCGGCTTTTGAATATGAAACGTTTTCATGTTTATTTTATTTTTACGGGAATACCACTTGCCATGAGATATACATCGTCGGCATGCGATGCGATATATTGATTGGTCCAACCTTGCAAGTCTGTGAATTTACGTTGCAGTTTGTTCTCGGAAACTCCCCCAACCAATCTCATTAGTTACAAATATGAAAGTGGCATCCTGCTGGGTAAATTTGTCGAATTCTTTTTTGACGGCTTCCAATGAGGAGGCAACGTTAGAATCAAACTCCATAAAGAAGTTAGTGCACCAAAGAGTTACACAATCTATCACTACGACTCTGCCCGCTACATTGTGACGGCTCAATTCTTTTTCTTCTTCTATATTTATCCATTCAGGACCGCGGTTCTTTTGATGGCGTTCCACCCTTTTTCTGAATTCTTCGTCCCATATCCTGGCAGTGGCCAAGTAAACCGGTGACGTAGTAAGTTCATGCGCTTTATTTTCCGCGAACGAACTTTTACCGGATCGTTGTCCTCCTGTGATTAGTATAATCCTCTTCATTAAGTTGCTGATTGAATAATGGATGGACAAAGGTATAAAAAATAACTCTGGGATTAACCGTTTTACGTAAAAGTTATTAACTTTGTCCCGATTTGTTTTAGATCAACATAAATATCAGACTTAACTACTATTAGATATGAACGCTTGTAAGTTAGTGGGATTGCTTTTTGCTGCTACTTTGGGGACATACTGCTCTGTATGCTCAACAAGTGAGAACTGTGCGAGGAAGAGTGCAGACAGTGGAAGCCGGCAGTAATGAGAAGCGGGCATTACCATCTGCCAGCATTGTTATTTTGGCGAAAAGTGATTCTGCCTTTATCAAGGGAATAACAAGTGATAAGAATGGGCGTTTCATTCTTAATTATCAACCGCAGAAGAAAAAAAATACCTGTTGAAGGTCTCTTTTATGGGAATGCAATCTGTATACCGGGCACTGGAAGACTCTGTATCGGTGAATATCGGTACAGTGGTATTGAAAGATGATGATATTCAGATTAGTGAAGTGACGATAACGGGAAAATTGCAGGAAGTAGTGATGGAGGGAGATACTACGGTTATCAATGCTGCCGCTTTTAAAACTCGTGAAGGAGCTTATCTGGAAGATTTAGTGAAGCGTGTTCCCGGATTGGTATATAATAAGAAAGATAATTCGTTGACATACAACGGACAGCCCATCAGTGAAATCAATGTAAATGGCGAAGCTTTTTCTCCGGAGATAAAAAGACGGCACTCGAAAATCTTCCGGCAGACCTGATTAGTAAGTTGAAAGTATATGATAAGAAATCGAAAGAAGAGGAGTTCACCGGAATTAGTTCAGGAGAAAAGAAATATGTACTCGACTTGCAGACTAAGGATGAATTGAATAAAACCTGGCTGACAAATGCAACGGTAGGATACGGGAATAACCAGAAGAAGGATTTCGAGGGGCAAGTGAATTATTTTAGTAAAGACGGAGATAATCTTTCTTTTTATCGCACAGTCTACCAACAGATACCAGAATAGTACGTACAAGGATAATATCAACAATTCGGTAGGAATGAATATGACTCATAAATTCGGTAAGAAATTCTCCCTGACCGGAAGTGTGAACTATAATTTGAACCGGAACGGAAATCTTTCTTCCATTTATCAGGAACAGTATTTGCCGGCAGGTAATCAATACTCTGCGTCTACTAACGAAAGTAACTCTAAGGGGCGGTCGATTAGTTCTAACTTCATGGGAAGCTGGGAAGTAGATAAACGTACACGTATACATTTTACCGGTAATTTAGAATCTCTCCTAATAGGAATGAAAACAGTAGCCAGAATGCATCTTTTGATGCTCCTCCCGGCATAAATCATGAGAGCTTGTTTGATGACTTTGAATCTATTCCCCGGGATATAAAAGTGAATCGTAGTGAGAACCGGTCGCGTTCGGAGAATCAGTCGAACCGTTATAGCTGGATGATGGGTATTATGAGACGTCTGAATGAAAAAAAGGTACAACGCTGGCATTGAATATCCTGAACTCGGATTCGTGGGGAGATAATGAAAGTTTTTCGCTTTCTAAAACTACTTATTTCCGTCTTGAAGATAAATTGGGAAATGATTCGGTGCTTTTTCGTAACCAGTATTTGAAGTCGCCTCAAAAAAATAATTCATGGAGAGTCGGGATTACCTTTGCCCAGCCTATTGGTAAGAAGATGCATTTCCGGGTAGCATATAACTGGGATACTAACTATGAGCGTGATAATCGTGATACGTATGAATTATCTTCTCTGACGAAGTCGGAAGTCTTTGGTGAACTACCTCCCGACTATGAAGCAGGGTATGTGGATAGTTTGAGTAATCGGAGTCATAGTCGTACGAATGGCCATAATCTGGATGTGGGGCTTAATTACTCTGATGATACCTGGATGTTTAATGCCTCATTAGGGATGACTCCGCAAAAACGTGCCATTGAACGGAAAATGGGAAAGCTCTATGCGGACACTACCATGCATACTATCGACTTTCAGCCTATGATATGGGTGAATTGGAAAAAGAAAGAGGCCCGGATCACTTTCAATTATAGTGGTAGAACCCGGCAACCCTCCTTATCAGATTTAATGCCGCTGACGGATAACAGTAATCCGTTGTATATCACCCGGGAAATCCGGATTTGAAACAGATGTTTTCTCATAGTGTCCGTGTGAGCTTTCAACATTCAAAAAAGGTATATCTGCGAATATCGGCGGGCAGATGGAACAGAACAGTGTGACGCAGGTAGTGCTATATGATGCAAAAACCGGCGGACGTGAGACATCTCCTATTAATATTAACGGAAACTGGAATGTATATGGAAGTGCCAACTGGTGGAAGCGTCTGGGACATTTTCCTTGCGGTTGGATATGAACGGTAATCATAGCAATCGTGCCAGTATGATTAATGAAGACAAGAGCCTCGAACCGAAGAAAAGTACGACACGTGATACCGGATTGGGGTGTGACGCGAATGTATCTTATCAGCCCACCTGGGGAGGTATTGATTTCTCTACTTCCTGGAATTATCAGTATTCGCTTAATTCTATCAATGATAACGATACCTATACGCGTAATTATAGTTTTCGTCTTGAGGGGTACGTTGATCTTCCTTTTGGCTTGCAATTACGGACTGACGGGGCTTATTCTTTCCGTAATGGTACGAATATCCGTAAAGGCGAAGATGACCAGATGTTGTGGAATGCAAGTGCCAGCTGGCGGTTCTTGAAAAAGAAAGAAGCGGAACTGTCTGCTTATTGGGCGGATATTCTCGGAAAGAGGAAAAGTTTCGGCCGTACGACTTCTTCTGATGGTTTTTATGAGTTCCGTAACCAGGAAATAAAAGGATATTTCATAGTCACTTTCAAATATAACTTTCGTTTGATGATGTGATTTTTAGAAAAAAGTCGTATGTTTGCTACAGAACCATAAAACAAAATTACTATGAGCGGTAATTATGTTATCAATATCGGTCGCCAGTTAGGTAGCGGCGGAAAAGAAATAGGAGAGAAGTTGGCTGCCCGTCTGGGAATCGAGTTTATGATAAGGAACTGATCAATCTGGCTTCGGAGGAAAGTGGATTGTGTAAGGAGTTTTTGAAAAGGCTGATGAAAAAGCCTCGCAGGGCATTATTGGCGGACTTTTCGGTATGCGTTTCCCTTTTATCAGTGAGGGAGCTTGCCATGTAACAACTGCTTGAGCAATGATGCCTTGTTCAAAGTACAGAGTGATGTGATCCGTCATCTGGCAGCAGAAAGATCTTGTGTCTTTGTAGGACGTTGCGCAGATTATATTCTGAGAGAGCATCCTCGTTGCGCTAATGTTTTTATTTCAGCCTCTAAAGAAGATCGTATCATAGCGTCTTTGTGTGGCATGCATCATATTGATGCAGGAAGCTGCAGAAGAAATGATCGAAAAAGCGGATAAGAGACGTTCGGAATACTATAATTATTATAGCTATAAAACATGGGGAGCAGCAGCTACTTATCATTTGTGCATTGATTCTTCTTCTTTGGGAATTGAAGAGACAGTGCGGTTCATTGAAGAATTTGTAGTAAAGAAACTGCAGCTTGTATGACAGGATAGAAAAAGCAGATTGAAAAAATAAATAAAAGCCGGCATATTCCATTTGGATATAGCCGGCTTTATTGTTTATATGCTAAACTTGATTTACATCATTGCTAATAATATCATCTGTCCCGTCAGAATACGGAGGAACATCGATAACGGATAAACTGTAGAGTATCCCACTGCCGGAGCATCTCCGGAGGTTGTTTGATTGGCATAAGCCAATGCGGGAGGGTCCGTATTACTACCGGCTATCAATCCCATCAGGGTGAAGTAGTTTACCTTATAATATAATCTTGCGATGGTGCCGATGATAAGTAGCGGGATAACGGTGATAAGGAAACCGGAACCTACGTATAGTAATCCCTCCCTCGACTACCGTTTGCACGAAATTGGCACCGGCATCTATACCGACACTGGCAAGGAAGAGAACGATACCGATTTCACGAAGCATCAGGTTGGCACTCATGGTGGTATAAGTCACTAAATGCAGCTTATGACCGAAACGTCCAATAAGAATAGCCACTACCAGCGGTCCGCCTGCCAAACCTAATTTTAAAGGAGTCGGCATACCCGGGAATGCAATCGGAAGACTACCCAGAAGGATACCTAAGAAGATACCAACGAAGATCGTAACAATGTTCGGTGTATCCAAGCGTTTCAACTGATTACCCAGTACACCGGCAACACGTTCCACTGCATCTTGCTGACCTACGACCATAACGCGGTCACCTACCTGAAGTATCAGATTCGGATCGGCAAACAGGTCCATACCGGAACGGTTGATACGAGTGACATTGACCCCATACATACTACGGAAGTGCATAGAACCTAATGTTTTACCATTGATTTCCGGTTTGGTAACCAGAATACGGCGGGAAACCATTGGGAGGTCTTGTTTTTCCCAGTCGAGCTCCACTTCTTTTCCGATAAATACTACAATTGCAGGAGCGTCTTCTTCCGAGCAGACGATAAATAACTGGTCGCCTATATTAAACACTGTTTCATGGTCGGGAATATGCTTACATGACCATCATGGCGAATTCGGGAGCAAACGAACTTACGACCCAGGAAATTCTTTGATTTCAATCAGCGTTTTTCCACTAATTGATTCATTGCGAACTTCCAGGCTCATCATGTGAGGTTTGTGGTGTGAATCTCCACTTTGGATTTTCAGGCTTTCTTCTTCTTTCGCCATATTGACACGGAAGATGTAACGGATGGCAATGATAGAACCAATGATACCTACTACACCGAGCGGATAAGCACAGGCATAACCCAAGCGATCTGCGGGCCGTTGTAGCTCAACTGGTTCAGTGCTTCGTTGGCAGCACCAAGTCCCGGAGTATTTGTCACAGCTCCGTAAAGGATACCTACCATCATCGGCAGTTCTACCCGGCCGTTCCAGAGGTAATAAAGCCCCAGTGCGACAGCAATATTTAACACTACGATGCCTACAGCCAACAGGTTCAATGTCATTCCCCCCTTTTTTGAAAGAAGAGAAGAACGACGGCCCCACCTGAAGACCGATACAGAATACGAACAAGATCAATCCGAATTCACGGATGAAATGTAGGATGTGTGTATCGGCTGTGAAGCCGAAATGTCCCATTAGGATGCCGGCAAACAAAACAAATGTGACGCCCAAAGAAACTCCGAATATCTTTATCTTACCGAGATACACGCCGGCAGCCACTACAAATGCGTAGAGGAGCACGATGTGAGCTACGGAGCTGGGGTCCCATAATAAACTTTGTAACCAATCCATAATTTAGTAGTTTTTATAATGTTTTTCTAAAACGGGTGCAAAATTAGTCATAACATTGGAGCTAATCAAATAAAAGAAGAACTAAAAATTGAAAGAAGAATTTCCATACAGATTCTATACGAAGTCAGAGGTCCTGTGCGAATTTTTCCTAAAAAAGAGAATCGTTCTAACTTATTGGTTATATTTGCAGGTCGAACGACTGACATTTAGAAAGAGATAAATAAAAATAAAGACAATATTAATTCTTGTTTTAATTTTAAATAAACTATGGCAGACAAAAAAGAAAAACTCTTCTCAGACTTTTCTCCTGCCTCCACCGAACAATGGATGGAGAAGGTTACAGCCGATTTAAAAGGTGCTGATTTTGAGAAGTAGCTCGTTTGGAAAACAAACGAAGGGTTCAAAGTGAAACCTTTCTACCGGATGGAAGGATCTGGAGGGTTTGAAAACTACAGATGCACTTC
>VOFC01006326.1_pt1 | contig 37882 bp, 51 predicted proteins | sample 5384161 | NCBI WGS metagenome assembly VOFC01 (sample SAMN12384722, study PRJNA508395) | human gut metagenome | isolation source: healthy gut B | host: Homo sapiens | reverse complement strand
GCGGTACGGGATAACGGTGGTGGAGAGCAGGACCTTATCGGTCTTGTCGAGCTCCTTGCCGTAGTATACGCCGGGAGAACGGACCAGCTGAGATACGATCGCGCGCTCTGCGCCGTTGATGATGAAGGTCGCGGAGTCGGGTCATCTTCGGAAGTCGCCCATGAAGATCTCGTTCTCCTTGATCTCGCCGGTCTCCTTGTTGCGCAGACGCATACGGACCTTTGAGCGGCGTTGCATATGTTGCATCGCGTGCCTTGCACTCTTCGATACTGTACTTCGGCTCTTCATCCATCGTGTAGTCGAGGAAGGAAAGCTCCAGATTACCGGTGTAGTCCGTAATGGAAGCGGCGTCGGCAAAAACCTCACGCAGTCCCTCTGCGAGGAACCACTCTGTAGGACTTCTTCTGCACCTCGATCAGATCCGGCATTTCCAGAATCTCTTCGATGCGTGCAAAGCTCTTTTCGTGTGGTCTTGCCGTGCTGTACGTCTTTCACCTTCATGTGCTTTGATCACCCGTTTCTTTCGGCATAGTTGGTGTTGATACGCCCGGCGGCGTTGTAAAACTTCATTCGTTTGTCTTGCTTTTTTTCAGCAGACAGTGCTAACATATCATTAGGCATGCGAAGTGCCCTTCGATTTTTAGCAGCAAATTATTATATCATGTTTTGCGGTGATTCGTCAAGTAATTATTGCACAAAAAAGGCAGAGGTTTTACCCTCTGCCTTTGTTTTTGCTCTAAAAAGAGCAGAAAGCCCTTTCTCTTTTACCGTCAGCAGACGGAAAGACCTTCCGCCGATCCAGCGGCTCGCCGCTGAGGCGGCTTTACGCCTCGATGAGGTGTACATTGGCCGCCTTCGGCAGCCTGGGGTGTCGGTACCCACCGACAGGGGGCAAAGGGGACAGGACACCAAACATGGTTTCCTGTCCCTCTTGACTCCCCTTACTTTCCTTTTGCGCTGACACATCGGAGATGTGCAGCGAAACGGGGGTTACGGGGGCTCGGTTCCGTGCGTCGGTATGCTTATGGGACGCTGTTATGCCCTGAATTCACTTTGCGTGATTTGCCGCGCATGACAGTGCGCGGCCATCCGGTGCAGGGCGTTTGCTTTCCGCTGCGAAAAGCTCCGCTTCGATCAAGCGCGAGACCTTGGAGCAGCAAACACATCTGTGGGCCCCTCGCTTTTAGACGCGCGACCGAAGGGAGTCGCGTCCAAAGGAGGGTTTGGGGGAGTCAAGAGGGGCAGGGAACCATACGGTGCCCTTGCCCCTTCTGTCTCCGCCGCCAGACGGCGGCACTCCCCCTGCCGGTAGGAACCGGCAATCCTCCCGCCGCAGGGTGCGGCGTCTCCGCCGCCAGACGGCGGCCATTAAAGGACCTTCGACAGAAAGTCCTTGAGTCTCGCGTTCTGCGGATTTGCAAAGAACTGATGCGGCTCGTTCTGCTCAACGATATTGCCGCCGTCCATAAACAGCACCCGCGTCGCAACCTCGCGCGCAAAGCCCATCTCGTGCGTAACTATCACCATAGTCATCCCGTTTGCGGCAAGCTCCTTCATGATCTCAAGTACTTCTCCGACCATTTCAGGGTCGAGAGCCGATGTCGGCTCGTCAAACAGCATGACATCCGGGTTCATCGCGAGCGCGCGCGCAATGGCAATTCGCTGCTGCTGACCGCCGGAAAGCTGTGCCGGATAGCTGTCCGCCTTGTCAGGCAGACCGACGCGCGCAAGCAGCTCGAGCGCACGCTTGTCCGCCTCCTCGTCGCTCATGATCTTGAGCTTGACCGGAGCGAGCTTGATGTTTTCCATGACTGTCAGATGCGGAAACAAATTAAAATGCTGGAACACCATGCCCATGCGGCGGCGCACCAGATTGATGTCGGTCTGCTTCGAGGTGATGTTCTGGCCCTCAAAGATGATCTCGCCGCTCGTTGGCTCCTCCAGCACGTTCAGACTGCGCAGGAAAGTAGACTTGCCCGAGCCGGACGGACCGATGACAACGACCTTTTCGCCCTTCTCGATATGCTCGTTGACGCCCTTGAGAACCTCATGGTCGCCATACGCCTTGTGCAGATTTTTAACGTCGATCACTTTCGCGCAGCCTCCTCTCGAAAATACCAAGCAGCTTGGTCATGATGATTACACCGAGCAGGTAGATCACCGCAAGACTGATGTACGGCACATACGGCTGATAGGTGGTGGAAACGATGTTCTGCGCCTGCTTGGTCACGTCGCGCAGCGCGATGACCGACACGAGCGAGGTGTCCTTGAACAGGGTGATCATCTCGTTGCCGGGCGCCGGAAGGATGTTCTTGATCGCCTGCGGAATGATGATGAGCCACATGGTCTGGCCGTAGTTCAGGCCGAGCGAGCGGCCGGCCTCCATCTGGCCTGCGCCGACCGACATCAGACCGCCTCGCACGATCTCCGCGACGTAAGCGCCCGAGTTGATGCCGAGGGTGACAATGCCGCAGACCATGCGCGCCGTGTCGTCCTTCGGGATCATGATGACGAAGCCCATGATCAGCAGCTGAACCATCATAGGCGTGCCGCGGATGATGGTCAGATACAGCTTGCAGACGGCGTTGAGAATATTCAGGATGATGCCGCCCTTGCCCGCGCGGCGGGAGTCGTGGGCGGTGCGGATGACCGCGATCACCATACCGATGATAACGCCGAGGATGAGCGCGCCGATCGTGACCGCAAAGGTGATCTTCAGGCCGTTGGCGAACCACTTCCATCGGTCGGCGGCGATAAAGGTCTGATAGAGCTGATACATCAGCGTGCGCAGTCCGCTCGGCAGATCATAGATCCACGCCGGAACCGTCTGAAGCCACTGATCCATAGTAAGACCGTTCACAGTTGGTCCTCCTTGTTCTTTCTTATCTTTTTATGATTGCAGAAAGAGGGGCGGCAAAAATCGTCCCTCTTCCCTTTTTAATCCTATCGCTTACTGTGCGTCAGCGTTGATGTACTTGTCAACGATAGACTGCAGAGTGCCGTCCTCGCCCAGCTCCTTCAGCGCGCCGTTTACCTTGTCGAGCAGCTCGGTGTTGCCCTTCTTGATAGCGATCGCGTAATCCTCGTCTGCATAGCTGGTATCGAGGATCTTGAGGCCGCTGTTTGCAGCGACATAGTTCTTAGCCGGCTCCTGGTCGATAACGACGCAGTCGATCTGGCCGTTCACCAGAGCAGCGACAGCGAGCGGACCGTTGTTGAACTGCTTTACATGCTCCTGACCGTAGTCACCGGTGCAGTAGATGTCGCCGGTGGTGCCGGTCTGAACGCCGATGTTCTTGCCCTCCCGAGGTCGTCCGGGGTCTGGATGTCAGGAGCCTTCCGGAACGATGATGACCTGAACGCCCTTTGCGTAGGAATCAGAGAAATCTACGTTCTCCTGACGGTCCGGGGTAACGGTCATGCCGGCCAGAGCCACGTCGATGGTGTCGCTCTGCAGCGCCGGGATCAGGGAGTCAAACTCCATGTCGGTGATCTCGACCTTCATGCCGAGCTTATCAGCGATAGCAGCAGCGATGTCCGCATCGATGCCCTGTACGTTGCCGTCGTCGCCAACGAACTCGTACGGCGGGAAAGTAGCGTTAGTGCCCATGCGCAGCGTGCCGCCGTCGGTGGCAGCAGCAGCGGTATTGTCCTTTGCAGCGCTGTCGTCAGCAGTAGTGTTCGATGCAGTGGAACCACAGCCGGTCAGCATAGCGCCTGCCAGTGCCATGGTCAGCATTGCAGCAGTAAACTTCTTCATTGGTTTTTCCTCCTAATATTTTACGGCCCGCGCCATTTCCGTGCGGCCGTTCTTTCAGATAAGATTTATTATACAGCCGTATGATTAATAATGCAACCTAAATTTCAGCGAAAAAAGACTCCTCCGAGGTGTTTTTTTGTCAGATAAAGCGAGAAACACCATTGCCGCCAGAATGGCTGCCGTCTTTTTCACTTTTCCTCTCAGCAGAGGGTATGCCTTTCCGCCGTTCCGGCGGCCTGCCGCCGCAGGTGAGAGAGGCTCTCCCGACGGGGGATGTTCGCCATGACATGGCATGTGCATTGCCGCCGCCCGGCGGCGCCGTCGATCGGTGCCCACCGACAGGGGGCAAGAGGGCAGGGACACCAAGGTTTCCCTGCCCCTCTTGACTCCCCCAACCTTTCCTTAGGACGCGACTCCCTTCGGTCGCGCGTCTAAATGCGAGGGCCCACAGGGACGTCTGGTGCTCAAGGTACACCGTTTGATCGAAGCAGAGCTTTTCGCAGCAGAACGCTGCCGCCCTGCACCGTCTGGCCGCGCACTGTCATGCGCGGCGGTTGACGCAAAGAAAAATTCAGGGCAGCTCAGCCACATATAAGCTGAAAAGCGCACGGAACCGAGCCCCGTAACTCCCGTTTCGCCGCGCGACCAAAGGTCGCGGCGCAAAGGAGTTTGGGGGGAGTCAAGAGGGGGCAAAGGGAACCATATGGTGCCCTTGCCCTTTGCCCCGCCGGTGGGCACCGGCATCTCCCGCCGACGGCATCCCCGGCCGCCGAAGGCGGCCACTGTGCCGCTCACTTTGAGCGTAAATCTCGCCTCCAGCGGCGCACCGCTGTATCGGCGGAGAGGTCTCCCCTCTGCTGAAGGGAAAGAAAGAATGAGGCTGCCGCCATGCGGCATATCAACAGGTGCGCCAACCGGGAGGTTGGTTTTCCTCGAAAAAATGTTGCATTTTCCCTTGCGCTGTGCACACAACATACAGTATAATAGAATAGTTCGATGCGACAATCGAAGGAGGTTCTTTAAGAGTGTATCAGATTTTGAAAAAAAGCAAACGCTGAACGTGAACACCAAGCTGATGGTCATCCACGCGCCGCACGTTGCGCCGCAAAGGCCGAGCCGGGTCAGTTCATCATCCTGCGTGTCAGCGCAGAGGGCGAGCGAATTCCGCTCACCATCGCGGATTTTGACCGCGAAAACGGCACGATCACCATCATCTTCCAGGAGGTCGGCGCGACCACGCAGGCGCTCGGCGCGCTGAACGAGGGCGACTGCCTGCATGACTTTGTCGGCCCCCTCGGCAAGGAGAGCGAGTTCGACGGCTTCAAAAGGTTGCTGTCGTCGGCGGCGGTCTGGGCTGCGCGATCGCGTATCCGCAGGCCAAAGCTGCATGAAATGGGCGTCGAGGTCGACCTCATCGCCGGTTTCCGCTCCAAGGACATCATCATCCTCGAGGACGAGATGAAGAACGCCTGCACCAATCTGCATATCGTCACCGACGATGGCTCGAACGACCGCCGCAGGCTCTGGTTACGGGTGCTCAAGGAGCTGATCGACGCGGGCAACCAGTACGATGAAGTCATCGCCATTGGCCCGTTGGTCATGATGAAGTTCGTCTGCGAGACCACCCGCCCTACGGCATCAAGACCATCGTTTCCATGAACACCATCATGGTCGACGGTACCGGCATGTGCGGCGGCTGCCGTCTGACCGTCGGCGGCGAGACCAAGTTCGCGTGCGTTGACGGCCCGGATTTCGACGGCCACCTCGTCGATTTCGACAGTGCAATGCGCCGCGGCGCCATGTACAAAGGCACAGGAAAAGGCTGCTGTCGCGCGCCGCCTGGAGCACTGCAACCTGTTCAAGATGGAGGTCAAGTAATCATGCCGAATATGAATCCGAAAAAGTTGCCCGATGCCCGAGCAGGCGCCGGACGTCCGCAATAAAAATTTCGATGAGGTAACGCTCGGCTACACCGCTGAAATGGCGGTCGAGGAGGCGCAGCGCTGCCTGAACTGCAAAAAGAACAAGCCCTGCATGACCGGCTGTCCGGTACAGGTCAAGATTCCGGAGTTCATCGCGCTGGTCGCTGAGGGCAAGTTCCTCGAGGCGGCTGCCAAGATCAAAGGAAACCTCCGCGCTGCCCGCTGTCTGCGGCCGTGTCTGCCCGCAGGAGAGCCAGTGCGAGTGCCACCACTGCGTGCGCGGCATCAAGGGCGAGGCTGTGGCCATTGGCCGTCTGGAGCGTTTTGTAGCCGACTACGCGCGCGAAAACAGCACCGAAAAGCCTGTAAAACCCGCGTCCAACGGCCACAGGGTCGCGATCGTTGGCGCCGGCCCGGCCGGTCTGACCTGTGCAGGCGATCTGGCTCGCATGGGCTACGCGGTAACTGTATTTGAGGCGCTGCACACCGCCGGCGGCGTACTGATGTACGGCATTCCGGAGTTCCGTCTCCCGAAGGCCATCGTACAGAAAAAGGAAATCGACACGCTGAAGGATCTGGGCGTTGAGTTCGTCCTGAACTTCGTTGTCGGCCGCTCCGAGACCATTGACGAGCTGTTCGGTGACGGTTTTGAAGCGATTTTCGTTGGCTCCGGCGCCGGTCTGCCGACCTTTATCGGCGTACCGGGCGAGAACGCGAACGGCGTTTACTCCGCGAACGAGTACCTGACTCGCATCAATCTGATGAAGGCGTACAAGGAAAATTCAGACACCCCGATCTATCACGCCAAGAAGGTCGCTGTCGTCGGCGGCGGCAATGTGGCCATGGACGCGGCCCGCTGCGCAAAGCGCATGGGTGCTGACGAGGTTTACATCGTGTACCGCCGTTCCGAGAAGGAGCTTCCGGCTCGTCTCGAGGAGATCCACCACGCGAAGGAAGAGGGCGTTGTGTTCAAGTTCCTGACCGCGCCGCTCGAGGTGCTGTCTGACGAGAACTTCAACGTCACCGGCCTCAAAGTGCCAGCGGATGGAGCTGGGCGAGCCGGACGCTTCCGGACGCCGTCGTCCGGTGGCGGTCGAGGGCAGCGAGTTTGTGCTCGATCTGGACTGCGTTATCGCGGCGATCGGCACCAGCCCGAACCCGCTGATCCGCCATACCACCCCGGGTCTGGAAACCAACCGCAAAGGGCTGCATCGTGGCTGATGACGAGCACGGCATCACCTCCAAGGACGGCGTATTCGCCGGCGGCGACGCCGTTACCGGCGCGGCTACCGTTATCCTCGCCATGGGCGCAGGCAAAGAGCCGCTGCCGCGATGGATGAGTACATCAAGAATAAGAACAAGTGATCCTTGTGTCCAATGGTCCTGCCGCAAGGCAGGGCCTTTTTTTTACCCTCAGCAGAGGCCGTATCCCACGGCCGAGGGGGGTGCCGCCGCCCGGCGGCGGGGGCAGGGGGATAAGACACCGAATGGTTTCTTATCCCCCTTAACTCCCCCTCATCTTCCTTAGGACGCGACTCCCCTTCGGTCGCGCGTCTAAACGGGGTACGGGAGCTCGGTTCCGGGCGTCTTTCAGCTTATATGCAGCTGAGCTGCCCTGAGTTTACCTTACGTGGTTTGCCGCGCATAACAGTGCGCGGCCAGACAGTGCAGGGCGGCTGCTTTCTGCTGCGAAAAAGCTCCGCTTCCATTAAGGGTGTACCCTTTGGAGCACCAGACGTCACTGTGGGCCCCTCGCATTTCGCTGCGCGACCGAAGGGAGTCGCAGCGCAAAGGAAGGTCGTCAGAGGGGACAGGAAACCATACTTGGTGTCCTGTCCCCTTTTGTTCCCGCCGGTGAACACCGGCAATTCCCCGCCGTGGGCACGGCGTCTCCGCCGCCGAAGGCGGCTATTGCACGCTCACCTCCAGCGTAAAGTCGCCTCCAGCGGCGCGCCGCTGTATCGGCGGAAGGTTTACCGTCTGCCGACGGTAAAGGGCAACGAGCTCCGCTCAGGTTTTTACAAAAAATCATCCACAGGGCATTGACAACCTCTGACGTTCGTATTATAATGTACTCAAATATTGCACAAAGCGATGAAAGAGGAAAGTAATCGTCCCAGGTGCGGCTTACAGGGAGTGTCCGTCATGACTGGAAACGGATGCAGACGCCGGCACGATGAAGTTCCCTCTTGAGCTGCCGCGCTGAAAGAATTCCGAGTAGGCGCAGACGGGTTTCCTCCGTTACAGGGATAGGATATATTCTGTATCTGAAAAAGTGCGGCGCAGAACGTGCGCCGAATGTGGTGGTACCGCGGAACTGTTTGTCTTTCGTCCCTCTTTGTGGATGAAGGGCTTTTTTATACCCTTTTCCGCCGGACAAACAGCATTCTCACCACCTACTGACACAAAAAGGAGACAGACAAAATGATCATTATCATGAAGCAGGGCACGACCCACGAGCACGTTGACGAGCTTTCCCGCCACATCGAGCGCTGGAACGTAAAGGCGAACCCGATCTACGGCGAGGGCATCATCGTTATCGGTCTGGTCGGCGACACCGGCGCGGTAGACAAGGACGCCCTCATGCTCGACCCGCAGGTTGAGAACATCATCAAGGTGCAGGAGCCGTTCAAGCTCGCAAACCGCAAGTTTCATCCGGACAACTCTGTCGTCGAGATCGCTCCGGGCGTCGTTGTCGGCGGCAGGAAGCTGGTCGTCATGGCAGGCCCGTGCTCGGTCGAGAGCGAGGAGCAGATCATCGACGTTGCCAAGCACGTTCAGACGGACGGCGCGACCGTTCTCCGCGGCGGCGCATGGAAGCCGCGCTCTTCCCCCGTACTCCTTCCAGGGTCTGAAGGCTGAGGGTCTGGAGCTGCTGCACAAGGCGCACGAGGCTACCGGCCTGCCGGTCGTCACCGAGATCACCAACCCGGCTCACATCGACATTTTCATGGACAAGTGCGACTGCTTCCAGGTCGGCGCGCGCAATATGCAGAACTTCGAGCTGCTCAAGGAGCTCGGCCAGACGCGCAAGCCCATCCTGCTCAAGCGCGGCTTCGCCAACACCATGGAGGAGTTCCTCATGAGCGCCGAATACATTATGGCGGGCGGCAACGAGAACGTCATCCTCTGTGAACGGGGCATCCGCACCTTCGAGACCTATACCCGCAACACCCTCGATATTTCCGCCGTTCCGGTGCTCAAGCGCATGAGCCACCTTCCGGTCATCATCGACCCGTCCCACGCAGGCGGCATCTACTGGATGGTCGAGCCGCTGGCCAAAGGCTGCTGTCGCAGCAGGCGCGGACGGCCTGATCATCGAGGTCCATAACGATCCGGCGCACGCCCTCTCCGACGGCGCGCAGTCGCTTACCTACGATTCGTTCCATCACACGATGAATGAACGCGCTCCGCGCAGTCGCTGCTGCGGTAGACCGCGAAATCTAACCAACAAGAAAGGGGGCCAGGAAACCATGGGTATCCCGGCCCTCTCTTAAAAATATTCCTACGGGGAATCACTCTCTGCATAGTTGTCACCATGTCTGAACTGCTGACTCTGAAGGGCACGAACGGCGTGTCCGAAATCCATATCGAAAGCGGACTGCTCGCCCACGCGGCGTCCGTTATCGGCGAGACTTTTTCTCCGAGCCGCATCCACATCGTCTCGGACTCGACCGTCGCGCCGCTCTACCTCGAACAGCTCGAGCAGCAGTTCACGCTGCCGGTGACGCACACGGTCATCCCCGCCGGTGAGGAGCACAAGCGTCTCTCGACCGTCGAGGGGCATCTATCATGACCTGCTCGCGAACGGCATGACCCGCAAGGATTTGATCATCGCGCTCGGCGGCGGTGTTGTCGGCGACATCACCGGCTTTGCCGCGGCGACCTTCCTGCGCGGCGTCTCGCGCTGTGCCAGATCCCGACCACCCTGCTCGCGCAGGTCGACTCCTCGGTCGGCGGCAAGACCGGCGTGGATATGCCCGAGGGCAAAAACCTCGTCGGCGCATTCTATCAGCCCCGTCTCGTGCTCATCGACCCGGCGGTTCTCGCCACCCTGCCCGATCAGACCTTTGCCGACGGCATGGCCGAGGTCGTCAAATACGGCTGCATCTCCAACAGGGAGATCCTCGATATGGTATCCGCGCCCGACTACAAAAAGAACATCGAGCGCATCATCTGCGAATGCGTCATGATCAAGCGCGATGTCGTCACCATCGACGAACACGACACCGGTCTGCGCATGATTCTCAACTTCGGCCACACCATCGGCCACGCGGCAGAAAAGACTGGGAAACTACACCGACCTCACCCACGGTCAGGCGGTGGCGATCGGCATGGTGGCCGCGATGCGGCTCTCTGCCCTGCTGGGCAACGAGAATCTGTCCGAGCGCCTCATCGGCATCCTCGAGCATATCGGTCTGCCGACCGAGCTGAAGTACGGCCGCGAGGACATTTACCGCTCGCTGCTGTCCGACAAGAAAAAGTTCGGCGCGACGGTCAACTTCATCCTCGTCCGTGAGCCGGGCCGCGCAGAGATCACCCCGATCGGCGCAGAAAAGCTGCACGAGTACGTTCTGAAACTGTAAGGAGGGCGAAACATGGGTTCCACCTGGGGAAACGCAATCAAAATATCCATTTTCGGCGAGTCGCACGGCGCCGGCATCGGCGTGGTCATCGACGGTTTTCCGTCCGGCGTTATGTATGACGAGGCTTTCGTGCTGCGCGAGATGGAGCGCCGCGCACCGGGCCGCAACAGACAGTCCACCGCGCGGAAGGAAGCCGACAGGCCGGAGATCAGTCCGGCATCTATAACGGAAAGACCACCGGCACGCCCATCTGCGCCGTCATCCGCAACACCAATCAGCGCTCGGGCGACTACGCCGAGCTGGCCGGCTCAGCCCCGTCCGGGCCATGCGGACTATACGGGCATGCTGCGCTACAAGTCCTGCAACGACCCGCGCGGCGGCGGCCATTTCTCCGGCCGTTTGACTGCCCGCTCGTGTTCGCCGGCGCACTGTGCAAGCTGTGGCTGCGCGGGCAGGGCGTGACCGTCGGCTCGCACATCCAGTCCATCGCGCAGATCCAGGATATGCCGTTCGACGATGTTGAGGTGACCGCCGAGCACAGCTGGATGCGCTGCGGAACGCCGAATACCCGGTCATCAACCCCGTGCGCTCGACGCCATGCTGCCGCCATCGAGGACGCGCGCGAGGAGCAGGATTCGGTCGGCGGCGTCATCGAATGCGCGGCCGTCGGCCTGCCCGGCCGGCATCGGCAGCCCGATGCTCGACAGCGTAGAGAGCCGTCTCGTCCATGCTGTTCGGCGTTCCCGCCGTCAAGGGCGTAGAGTTCGGCGCAGGCTTCGCCTTCGCGGCGCTGCGCGGCTCGCATGCCAACGACCCGTTCTATGGGGAGAACGGCGCGGTAAAGACCGAGACCAACAACAACGGCGGTGTGCTCGGCGGCATCACGAGCGGCATGCCGCTTATCGTCCGCGCGTGCATCAAGCCTACCCCGTCCATCGGCATGGCGCAGGACACGCTCAACCTCCGCACCGGCAAGGTCGAGCCGCTTTCCATCCACGGCCGCCACGACCCCTGCATCGTCACGCGCGCCGCGCCGGTCATCGAGGCCGCGTGCGCGGTCGCTCTGGCGGATCTTCTGAGGGGAGGCGAACGGCTATCATGCGTGAGCTTGCATCCATCCGTCAGGATATCAACCGCGTTGACTCCGCTATCCGAGAGCTGTTCCTGCTGCGTATGTCGCTGGCGCTCGAGGTCGCAAAGACCAAGGCCCAGTCGGATGATAAAATCTACAAGCCGGACCGCGAAGCGAAATCATCGAAAGCGCCCGCCGGCATGGAGGAGGAGGTCCGTCTCAAGTACATCGCCCTTCTGCTCCAGAGCATGATCCGCGCCTCCCGCGAGTATCAGTACAGCGAAATCCTGCGTCAGAACCCGGAAAAAGTTCCCGTTCCACCCGTCGAGCGAGATGCTGAAGCCAAAAACCGTGTTCTATCAGGGGTCGTCCCGGGCGCATATCAGGAGCTTGCCGCCCGCGCGCTCTTCCCCGAATGCGAGCCGGTCAACGTCCCGACCTGGGAGCAGGTTTTCCAGTCGGTGCGCGACGGCAAGGCCGATATCGGCGTTGTGCCGGTCGAAAACACAACCGCAGGCACGGTCAGCGAAGTCTATGACCTTCTGCTCGACTACGACCTGTACATCAACCGCTCGTACATCAAAAAGATCTCCCACTGTCTCGCGGCCGTTCCGGGCGCGACCATGGCGGACATCCGGAGCGTCTGCTCGCATCCCCATGCCCTGCCGCAGTGCTCCGCCTTCATTTCCGCGCACGGCTTCACCGCCATCGAGGCCGCGAACACGGCTATCGCCGCGCAGAACGTGCGCGACAAGGGCGACGTGAGCCTTGCGGGCCATCTGCTCGCGCGAGGCCGCCGAGCGGTACGGCCTGTCCATCTCGCCGAGGGCATCAACGACATGAAGCACAACGAGACGCGCTTCATCGCGGTCAGCCGCACGCCCACCTGCCTGCCCGAGGACAACCGCATCGAGATCGCGTTCCATATTCCGAACGCCGCGGGCACGCTGATAACCGTGCTGGACATCATCGCGCATTACGGCATCGACATGACCGAGATCCACTCCCGTCCGCTCAAGGACAGCCCGTGGTGCTATGTGTTTCTACGTCGACTTTCACCGGCAACATGCAGCGACCACGCCGTGCGCAGCCTGCTCTATCAGCTCCACGAGGAGCTTCCCTATATCAAGGTTCTCGGCAGCTACAAGGTCGACTGAGGCTGAGGCTGTCTTCCGATATCCGCCGTTTTTCACCCGTTATCCGACAAGAAGGAGTATAAACCCATGCAAATCAATCCCTGCGGCCGCTGCGCGGTGAGATCACCGTGCCGGGCGATAAATCCATCTCCCACCGCGCCGTCATGCTCGGCGCTCTGGCCAGCGGCACCACCCATATCACAGGCTTTCTGATGGGCGAGGACTGCCTGTCCACCATCGACTGCTTCCGCAAAATGGGCGTTTCCATCGATGTTTCCGACAAGGAGGTCGTCGTAGAGGGCGTCGGCCTGCACGGCCTGACCGCGCCGAAGAGCGAGCTGTATACCGGCAACTCGGGCACGACGACCCGGCTGCTGAGCGGCATTCTCGCCGGCCAGTGCGTTCACCTCGACGATGAACGGCGACGCTACCATCCAGCGCCGACCGATGGGCCGCGTGATGAAGCCGCTGCGCGAGATGGGCGCCTCCATCGAGGGCAGGGACGACAACTTCTGCCCGCTGACCATGCACCCGAGCGAGCTGCATGGCATCGAGTACCGTCTGCCCGTCGCGTCTGCCCAGCTCAAGAGCGCCATCCTGCTGGCAGGTCTGTACGCCGAGGGTCAGACAACCGTTATCGAGCCGGCTCCCTCCCGCGACCACACCGAGCGCATGTTCCGCGCACTCGGCGTTGAGATTGAGACGAACGGCAACGTTATCACCCTCGAGCCGCCTGAGGATCTGCACGCAGTCGACATCGCCGTTCCGGGCGGATATCTCCTCTGCGGCGTTCTTCCTCGTCGCCGGCGCCATCGTGCCGGGCAGCGAGCTGACTATCCGAAACGTCGGCGTCAATCCGACGCGCACAGGCGTTCTGGACGTTCTGCGCAGCATGGGCGCGGACATCACCGAGTCCAACTTCCGCGAGGAGGCCGAGCCGGTCTGCGACCTGACCGTTCGTTACAGCCGTCTGCACGGCACCGAGATCGGCGGCGCGATCATTCCGCGCCTGATCGACGAGCTGCCCGTTATCGCGGTAGCCGCTGCATTCGCTGAGGGCGAAACCGTTATCCGCGACGCGCAGGAGCTTAAGGTCAAGGAGTCCAACCGCATCGCCTCCATGGTCGCGGAGCTTTCCAAGGCCGGTGTAGACGTTGAGGAGACCGACGACGGCATGATCGTCCGCGGCGGCGCAAAGCCGCACGGCGCAGCCTTCGAGACCTACAAGGACCACCGCATCGCGATGAGCCTTGCGGTTCTGGGACTTGCCGCCGAGGGCGCGAGCCGCATCGACGAGCCTGAGGTCGTCGCCATCTCCTACCCCGACTTCTTCGCCACGCTCGAAAAGCTGGGAGGCTGATGAAAATGCTGCTTTCCATGGAGGAAGTCCGGGCATTTCAGCCGAAAAGACCGACCTATGCGCTGTTCTGGCTGGCCGCTCGGCCATACGATGAGTCCCGAGCTGCACGCGCAGCTGTTCGAGGCGTCCGGACAGGACGCGGCGTATATCGGCGTCGCGGTTCCGCCCGATGATCTTGCCGAAGCGTTCGACCTCGCAAAGAGCGAAGCTCGCCGGCATCAACTGCACCATTCCGCATAAAAAGGCGGTCATCGAGCTGCTCGACGGGTGGATACCGCCGCGCGCGACCTGCATTCGGTCAACACGGTCGCCTTTCCGCGACGGAAAGGCCATCGGCTACAATACCGACATCCTCGGCTTTTCCGAGTCGCTCGCACGCGACGGTGTGGCGCTGCGCGGCAAAAGGTCCTGCTGCTCGGCTACGGCGGCGCGGCATCCGTCATGGCGTACCACTGTGCGCGCGAGGGCGCATGCCTCACTATCACCGGCCGCAATCTGGAAGGCCGCCGCGCTCCAGCAGCAGATCGCCGAGACCGTGCCGCACGCGCGCGTCGCCGTATACAGCCGCCGCCACATCCCGCGCGACATCCAGATCGTACTGAATTCCACACCGGTCGGCATGTATCCGAAGGGAAAATCTCGCGCCGCTGCACTATCTGCCGCACAAAACCGAGTATGTGTTCGACGCGATCTACAATCCGCCGGTGACTTCGACCATGAAGCTCGCCAATCCGCGCAAGACCAAAACACGTGACGGACTGTTCATGCTGGTCATGCAGGCGGCGCACGCGCAGACCATCTGGACCGGCGTGACCTTCGAGCCGCAGGCGTGCGAAACCATTCTGCGCCGCACCTATGGCAAAATGGCGGTCAAGCGTCTGCACGAAAAGTACGGGAAGAAAAACCTCGTGCTCTGCGGCTTCATGGGCAGCGGCAAGACCACCATCGGCCGCAAGCTCGCACGCGTGACCGGACTGGACTTTGTGGACGCCGACCTGTATCTGGAGGAAAAAGAGGGCATGAAGATCTCGGACATCTTCGCGCAGAAGGGCGAAGCGTACTTCCGCGACCGTGAGACTGCTTATATCCGTGAGCTGTCGCAGCGCGACGGCATCGTACTTCGCTCGGCGGCGGCGCGGTGCTGCGCCCGGAGAATGTCGCCGCGGTCAAGGAGACCGGACTGCTCATCCATCTGGATACGCCGTTCTACCGCATTCTCAAAAACCTTTCCTATTCGAACAGCCGTCCGCTGCTCAACAGACCGGACAAGCAGGCGGAAACGCGCCGCCTGTATAACGCGCGCAAGTCGATCTACCATCGCGTGTCCGACACATCGGTGCGCAGTCCGAAGCTGAGCGAGGTGCTCGACAAGGTCGTCAAGAGCGTTTAATTGCCCCTTCGGGGCAAGGGGCCCTTCTTTTTTCTTTACCCTCAGCAGAGGGGAAGCGGTTCCACCGTTCCGGCGGCTTGCCGCCGCAGGCGATGAGCGGCTGCCGATGGGCAGGCCGGGCATTGCCGCCGTCTGGCGGCGGAGACGCCGTCCCCACGGCGGGGGCAAAAGGGGGCAAGGGCACCGTATGGTTCCCTTGCCCCCTCTTGACTCCCCCAAACCCAACCTTTTGCGCTGACACATCGGAGATGTGCAGCGAAACGGGGTTACGAGGGCTCGGTTCCGTGCGTCATTTCGCTTATGGGACGCTGTAAGGCCCTGAATTTACTTTGCGTTATCCGCCGCGCATAACAGTGCGCGGCCATTCTGTGCTGGGCGTTCGATTGGCGCTGCGAAAAGCTCCGCTTCCATCAAGCGTTGACCCTTGAGCACCAAACGCCCCTGTGGGCCCCTCGCTTTTAGACGCGCGACCGAAGGGAGTCGCGTCCTAAGGAAAGGTTGGGAGTCAAGAGGGGCAGGGAAACCTTGGTGTCCCTGCCCCTCTTGCCCCTGCCGTGGGCACGGCATTCCCCCGCCGCCGGGCGGCGGCATTCCTCCGGCCGTGGGGATACGGCCTCTCTCGCCTCCAGCGGCAGCGCCGCTGGATCGGCGAAACCATTCACCCTCTGCTGAGGGTTAAAAAAACAGGCTTCTGCCTGCCGTTAAAATTATGAAATATTTGTCCTTCTTCTGGACAAATACTTCATGAGCGTTTACAATAGGTGGCGTACCGGTCTCCGGTATGCCGCTTTTATTTTTTCCACGCAGAAACTCGAGGTATGATATGAGAATGAAACGTAAAACCACCTTCCGGCTTGCCGCTGCGGCGCTCGCCATGACACAGCTGTTCACCGCTGCGGCGTCTGCTGCATTCACCAACGGCTTCAGCTGGTCCTATCCGGTCGGCGAAGGGCTGACCTACACGCGCACCGAGGGCAAAAACAGCGCCGGTCTACAGCGCGCGAACGTACTGACATACGAACCGAACACTGGCGTCTCCCCGTCATGGTCTACGCCGGCGACACGGTCTACGGCAGCAAGGCCACCATCATGAACGCAGTAAAATATCTGCAAAACCAGGGCAAAACCGTTATCGGCGGCACGAATGCCGACTTTTTCGTGATGTCGAGCGGCGTTCCTATCGGCCTTGTCATCGACAAGGGCACGCTCATCTCCTCCGATGCATGGCAGTACGCGGTCGGCTTCAAGAAGGACGGCACGGCGGTCATTGGCCGCCCGACCATGGGCATCCGCGTCACGGGCGCGAGCGGCTCGTGCTCGGTTTCCTACTTCAACAAGACCCGCACCACGGCGGGCGCGTACCTGCTCGACCGCAGCTACGACGAGGCGACCCATTTCGCCGCCAAGGGCAGCTATATCGTGCTCGAGCGCGAGGACTCCACCCCGGTCAAGGCCGGCGGCTCGGTCAAGCTCAAGGGCGTGAGCAAGGGAACCGGCTCGTCCTCCTTCGCCATCGGTGAAAACCAGATGGTACTCACCAAATCCGACGGCGCGAACGTTCCCTCGTGGGTCGATTTCCCGGTCGGCGAAGAGGTCACGCTCTCCATCACCGCCGCAGACCCGGCATGGAGCGAGGTCGAATATGCCGTCGGCGGCAAGCTGCTCATCGACGACGGCACGGTCACGACCTCCGGCATCGATGCCGCGTCCTCGCGCCGCGCGCGCAGCGCCATCGGCGTCAAGAGCGATGGCACGGTCGTCCTGTACGAGATCGACGGCAACCAGTCCTCGGTCAGCACCGGCCTGACTGCGGCAGAGCTCGGCGAAGAACTCAAGGAGCTTGGCTGTGTTCGCGCACTCTGTCTCGACGGCGGCGGCTCCTCCGCCATGGCGCTGCGCCAGCCCGGCGCGAGCGAGACCTCGCTCATCTCGAGTCCTCGGACGGCTCGCAGCGCGCCTGCGCCAACTACATCTTCTTTACCGCGAACACCCCCTCGGACGGCGTGACTGCCCATGCCGTGCTCACCCCGAGCTACCGCTACCTTCTCCCCGGCGCGTCCACGTGGTTCTCGATCAAGGGCGCGGACGCTTCCTACGCTCCGGCAGAGGCCCCGGCCGACCTCGTCTTTGAGGTCTCGAACGACATGGGTACGGTAGAGGGACAGACCTTCACTGCCGGTCAGAAGAGCGGCAGCGCGACCATCACCGCCTCGAACGGCTCGGTTTCCGGCTCGATGAACGTCTGCGTCACGGGCGACGCAGTCCATCGCGCTCCAGTCCGGCGGCAGGTCAGTCTCCTCTGTCAGCGTCAAGCCGGGCCAGTCGGTCGATCTCGATGCGCTCGGCTACCACCTCGGTCAGAAAATGGCCTCGGCCGATACTGCCTTTACCTGGACGGTATCGGGCGGCATCGGCTCGGTCGATGAAAAGGGCGTGTTCACCGCGGGCAGCTCGATGGCGAGCGGCACGCTCACCTGCTCCTACGGAAACACGCGCGCGTCCATTCCGGTGAACGTCGGCATGGGTGATCCGCAGGATGCCAGACGTTCGTCTCGACGTTCGAGGACGGTCTCGGCGGCTTCACCGCCTCGGAAGGCGTTTCGCTCTCGCGCGTCACCGACTACACCTCGGTCGCACGCGGAACCGGCTCGCTCAAGGCGCTGTGGGACGGCGAAAGCGCGGACGGCTTCACTCTGTCCGTTTCCCCGGCAGATGTCGCAGACATGAACTATCTGACCCTGTGGGCGCGTTCGAGAAACACCCACGGCACGCTGACGGCGGTCTTTACCGACGCCGAAGGGCAATGAGCTGACCGCTCCCTGTCCGCCGCGACAGTGAACGGCTGGAAGCAGCTGACCGCCCCGGTTCCCGAGGGCGCAGTCCAGTTTACCGGTCTGCATTTCGAGAAAAGCAGCTCCGGTCTGTCTCATTCCGCGCTCCTGCTCGACCAGATCGTGCTCACCGCGCATCATGCAGTCACGAACAGCGACTGCCCTGCTGTGCATCTGAACAGCACGGCCGTGACCGTGGACGCAGGCGCAAAGGCCACGATTTCGGGCACCGCGACCATGGAAAACGGTAAATATCCCGTCCGCGCGGCGAATATCACTGTCAAGGTCGACGGAAAGACGCAAGCGGCGCCGCAGCCATGAACGGCTCCGGCCTGACCGTTACGACCGGCGCACTCGCCGCCGGTACCCATACCGTGACCATCGACGTATCAGACGATGCCGGCAGCCGCACGCGCGTCAGTGCGACCGTCACGGCCGGAAGCGCGGCGAACGCCTTCGCGGACACCGCCTCCCCACTGGGCGCGCGGCTACGCCTCGCTGCTGAACACGCGCGGCATCATGAAGGGCGAAGGCAAGGGCGGCAGCATGTACTTTTACCCCGACCGCAATCTGACGCGCAAGGAATTCGCGGTCACGATGGCGCGCACGCTGGGACTGGACACTTCGTCTGCCGACGTTTCCGCCTTTGCGGACAGCGACAGCATCCCGTCCTGGGCGGCCGGTGCGGTAAACGCGGTCGCAAAGGCCGGCTTCATGACCGGCGAGTCGCGCGGCGGCGTGATGTATTTCAATCCTGATGCGGATATTACCCGCGCAGAGGTCATGACGGTGATCGGCCGCCTGCTGCCGCGCGGCTATGCGGCTGCAAGCCTCAACTACAGGGATGCTTCCGCAATTCCGTCCTGGGCGGCGGAGCATGTTAAGACCTGCGTTTCCGCCGGTATCATCGGCGGCTACACGGATGGAACGCTCCTGCCGCTCGGCAGGATCACGCGCGGCGAGATCGCCAAGGTGCTGGCGCTCCTGTAGGCTGCGCCTTCACCGTAGAACGCTTTTTACCGTCAGCAGACGGTGGGGTTTCCGCCGATACAGCGGTGCGCCGCTGGAGGCGACAGAGGCCGTATCTCACGGCCGAGGAGATGCCGCCGCCCGGCGGCGGGGGATTGCCGGGGTCTCCCCAGGCAGAAACAAAAGGGACAGGACACCAAGTATGGTTTCCTGTCCCCTCTTGACTCCCCTTCCTTCGGACGCGACTCCCTTCGGTCGCGCGTCTAAAAGCGAAAGGAGAGCACAGATTTGAACCTGTGCTCTCCCCGCCCTTTTCGTGCCATGGACGATTACTTTCGTGATTTGCCGCGCATAACAGTGCGCGGCCATTCTGTGCAGGGCGCTGGATTTGCTCTGCGAAAAGCTCTACTTCGATCAAGCGTGAGACCTTAGTGCACCAAACGCATCTGGAGGCCCCTCGCATTTAGACGAGTCGCCGCAGGCGAGCTCGGCCAAAGGAAGGTTTGGGGTGTCAAGAGGGGCAAGGAAACCTTTTGGTGTCCTTGCCCTTTTGTTCCCCTGCCGGGGACCCGGCATCTCCCCCGCCGAAGGCGGCCACTGTGCACGCTCACCCCGAGCGTAAATCTCGCCTCCAGCGGCAGGCCGCTGTATCGGCGGAACCGCTTACCCGCTGCTAAGGGTATAGAAAGAATGGCCTCTGCTCCCGGAAGGGAGCATTGTTTCATTCCCCGGAGGATTTTCCGCCATGCGGTAGCCCACACCGACCTCGGTGAACAGATATTCCGGCTCCGCCGGGTTCTTCTCGATCTTGCGGCGGATATTCGCCATGTTCACGCGCAGGATCTGGTTGTCTCCGCCCGCTCGCGGTCCCCACAGCTCCTTGATGATATAATCATAGGTCAGCACCTTGCCGGCGAACTTGCCCCAGCAGGGCAACAATGCGGAACTCGCTGAGCGTCAGACGGACATTCTCCCCTCGCACGAGCACCTGATGCTTGTTATAATCGATGACCATTTCGCCCACGCTGTATGTACCGCGCTGCGCGATCTCGCCGGTCGGCGACGTTGTGCGCGTATGACGGATGGCGGTGCGCACGCGCGCGAGCAGCTCCGCTGTGCCGAACGGCTTGGTCAGATAATCGTCCGCGCCGAGGTCGAGCGCCTCGACCTTGTCGTTTTCATGCGTGCGCGCGGACACCACGACGACCGGCAGGCTCGACCAGCCGCGCAGGCTGCGCAGCACCTCGATGCCGTCCATGTCCGGGCAGACCGAGGTCGAGAATAACGAGGTCGGGACAGTGCGAGGACAGCATGGTCATCGCCTCGGTTCCCGTCTTTGCGAGAATGGTCTCATAGCCGTTTGTGGTGAGTATGGTCGAGATGAAGTGCGCGATGCTCTTCTCGTCCTCGACGATCAGGATCTTTTTTCGCGGATGGTCATGCTTTTTCCTCCTCTTGTTCGAGCGGCAGACGGAACACAAATTCCGCGCCTTCCATCCAGATTATGCGCCTCGATGCTGCCGCTGTGGGCGTGGATGATCGCCTGGCAGACCGAAAAGGCCGAGTCCCATGTTTCTCTTGCCGCCGTTCTCCGTGTCTCCTGCCGCTGCGGCGAGCGTGCCGTCGAACAGATGCGGCAGAACCTTATGCTCGATGCCGTCGCCGTTGTCCTCGACGGCGAACACGGCCTCCGGCCCCTCTCGCCGCACGGACAGGCGTATCTCGGTCGTATGACCGCCGCCGTGCACCACGGCGTTCTCGAGCAGATTGGACAGCACCTGCGAGATGAGCACTGCGTCCATCGGCACGAACAGCAGATCCTCCGGCACGGAAACGCGGATGCGGACATCGGGATAGCGCTTGCGGAACTTCGCCGTCACCGCGCCGAGGATCTCCTCCGCCGGCTCGGGATTTTTGACCAGGCGCGTGGTCGTGTCGCCCATGCGCGTGATGCTCAGCAGGTTTTCCACGCCGCGGATGAGCCACTGCGCGTCATCCCGGACGTCGGTCAGCAGCAGCAGACGATCCTCCTCGGGCAGATCCGGATTTTCGATCATGGCGCTCGTCGAGCCGATGATCGAGGTCAGCAACGTGCGGATGTCATGCGAGACCGAACGCAGCAGGTTCGCGCGCATTTTTTCGCGCGCCGCCTCGATGCGCAGATCCTCCTGCCGCTTGATCTTGGTCGTCATCGTACAGGTCACGAGCGAGACCACGAGCATGGTCAGAAAGGTCAGCGGATAGCCGACAGCGTGAAGTTCACCGCCCAGTACGGGTAGGTGAATATGTAGTTCGTGCCTACGACGCTCAGCACGGCTGCGAGCGTGCCGAACAGATAGCCGGTCGTAAAGCGCGAGATGAGCAGCACGGTCAGGATGAAGATCGAGTAGGCGAAGCCCTCCGAGCTGCTGGCCATATGCAGCAGGATGCACAGCAGCACCGCGCTGCCGAACAGAGCGCAGAATATCGCAAGATCGCGCCACGAGAAGGAAAAAGATGCGGATTTTTTTCGTTGACGGCGGCAAGTCACTCTCTCCTTTGCATTGTACGTTTTGAACACCGTGAGTGCACGCGCGGACGCGGCATATTTCACCGGTATCTTACAGTATACCACAATCTCCGCTAAACATGTGTTAATTTTCCGCCATGAAGCGCGATTAAATCCCCGATTTTGTGAGATACCGCAAAAAACCGCCCTGCCGGACAGGGAAAAATTTCGTGTTTTTTTCAAATGCACAGAGAATTTTTCGTAAAATTATGTTATACTGAATGTCGTCTGGGCAAACGCTGTGTGCCTTTGTCCGGCGCGTGCGCGCGGAACTCTGCGCGCACGGAACACACTGCTGTTAACTGGAGGGAGACCGTATGAAGCTGTCGTTCACTAAAATGCACGGCTGCGGCAACAATTACATCTATATCAACTGCTTCGACCAGAAGGTCACGGACCCCGAAAAAGCTGTCCATCGCGCTTTCCGAACCGCATTTCGGCATCGGCGGCGACGGCATTATCCCTCATTTCCCCGTCCGACCGGGCGGATGCGCAGATGCGCATCTTCAACGCCGACGGCTCGGAGGGTAAGATGTGCGGCAACGGCATCCGCTGCGTCGGCAAGTATCTGTATGACAACGGCATGGTCGGCGGGCGCACCACCATTACCATCGACACGCTTTCCGGCGTAAAAACGCTCGAGCTGAACGTCAGGGACGGCAAAAAAATGCAGACGGCGCGCGTCGATATGGGCGCGGCGATCCTCGAGCCTGCAAAGATCCCGGTCAACATGGCGGGCAGTTCCGTCATCGACGCCCCGCTCGTCGTAGACGAAAAGGTCTATCACGTGACCTGCGTCTCGATGGGCAACCCCACTGCGTCATCTTCTTTAACGAGGACGATGTGGACGACCCTCGATCTTTCGCGCCTCGGCCCCAAGTTCGAGCATCATCCGCTGTTCCCCGAACGCATCAACACCGAATTCGTGAACGTCCTGCCGGACGGCAGCCTCAAGATGCGCGTCTGGGGAGCGCGGCTCGGGCGAGACCTGGGCCTGCGGCACGGGCGCGTGCGCGACCGGCGTTGCGGCCTGCCTGAACGGCTTCTGCAAGCCGGACACGGACATCACCGTGCACCTGCGCGGCGGCGACCTCACCATTCGATACACCACTGAGACCGTGTTCATGACGGGCGCGGCCGCGACCGTTTTCAAAGGGGAAATCGAGCTATGACAAAATACATTTTCGTGACCGGCGGCGTTGTCTCCGGTCTGGGCAAGGGCATTACCGCAGCCTCTCTCGGCCGACTGCTCAAGAGCCGCGGCCTCAAGGTCGCAGCGCAGAAACTCGACCCGTATATCAACGTTGACCCCGGCACGATGAGCCCCTTTCAGCACGGCGAGGTGTTTGTCACCGAGGACGGCGCGGAAACCGACCTCGACCTCGGGCATTATGAGCGCTTCATCGACGAAGACCTCAACAAATACTCCAACCTCACCACCGGCAAGGTCTACTGGAACGTTCTGAACAAGGAACGCGCCGGCGAGTACCTCGGCGAGACCGTGCAGGTCATTCCGCATATCACGAACGAGATCAAGTCGTTCATCTACTCGGTCGGCAAAGACCTCGGCGGACGTCGTCATCACAGAAATTGGCGGCACGATCGGTGACATCGAATCGCAGCCTTTCCTTGAGGCCATCCGCCAGGTAGCGGCACCGAGGTCGGCCGCCGCAACTGCCTGTTCATCCATGTAACGCTCGTTCCGTTCATCTCCGGCTCGAACGAGCCGAAGAGCAAGCCGACCCAGCACTCGGTCAAGGAGCTGCGCGGTCTGGGCATCTCGCCCGACATCATCGTCGCGCGCGTCGATCAGCCGCTCGACGACGACATCCGCCACAAGATCTCGATGTTCTGCACCGTCCCCGAGGACTGCGTCATCGAAAACCGCCGACCGCTTCCCGTGCTGTATCAGGCGCCGATGATGCTCGAGGACAGCCCATTTCTCCGACATCGTTCTGCCGCGAGCTGTCCATCGGCGCGCAAGGGCGACATGAGCGAGTGGCAGGAGATGCTCGAGCGCATCAAATCACGCGCAAGCGAGCATGTCAAAGATCGCCCTCGTCGGCAAGTACGTCAAGCTGCACGACGCTTACCTCTCGGTCGCCGAGGCGCTGCACCACGCCGGCTACGACGATCGCGCTTTGTCGACATCGACTGGGTGGACTCCGAGACCTCAACGACTCGACCGCCGACAAGCTGCCTCGGCAGGTCGACGGCATCATCCTCCCGGGCGGCTTCGGCTCGCGCGGCGTTGAGGGCATGATCTGCGCGGCGAATTTCGCCCGCGTCCGCGGCATCCCCTACTTCGGCATCTGCCTCGGTATGCAGATCGCGGTCATGAGAGCCTACGCACGCAACGTGCTCGGCTACACGGACGCGAACTCGGGCGAGTTCGACCAGCACCTCGCATCCGGTCATCGACCTGATGGAGAGCCAGCACGGCATCTCCAAGAAGGGCGGCACCATGCGTCTGGGCGCTTACCCCTGCAAGGTCCGTCCGGGCAGCATCATGGCGTCCGCCTACGGCTCTGAGCTCATCTCCGAGCGTCACCGTCATCGCTTTGAGTTCAACAACGCCTTCCGCGAGGAGATCGAGAGCAAGGGCATGCTCATCACGGGCACTTCCCCGACCGGCGAGCTCGTCGAGACCGTCGAGATCCCGGAGCATCCGTTCTATATCGGCGTTCAGTTCCATCCTGAATTCAAATCCGTCCGAACCGCGCACATCCCCTGTTCAAGGCATTCGTCGCGGCATCTCTGAAAAAGGAGCAAGAAATAATGCAGATCAACACCAATTATGACAATCTCGAGCAGAGCTATCTGTTCTCCACCATCGCGCGCAAGGTCCGCGAGTATTCCGCATCCCACCCGGAGGCTGACATCATCCGCCTCGGCATCGGCGACGTTACCCGTCCGCTCGTTCCGGCTGTCAGCGACGCGCTGCATGCAGCGGTTGAGGATCAGGCGAAGCAGGAGACCTTCCACGGCTACGGCGACGAGCAGGGCTATGACTTCCTGCACGAGGCGCTCGTCGGCTACTACAAGACCCACGGCGTAGAGCTCGCAACCAATGAAATCTTCATCTCCGACGGCGCGAAGAGCGACCTCGGCAACATCCTCGACATCTTCGGCAAGGACAATGTTGTCCTGGTTCCGGACCCGGTCTACCCGGTCTACGTCGACACCAACGTCATGGCCGGCCGCAAGATCATCTTCGCGGACGCGAACGAGGCAAACGGCTTCCTGCCCCTGCCGGACGCATCCGTAAAGTGCGACATCATCTATATCTGCTCCCCGAACAACCCGACCGGCGCCGCATACGACCGCAAGGGTCTCAAGGCATGGGTGGATTACGCGAACGCACAGAACGCTGTCATCCTCTATGACGCAGCGTATGAGTGCTTCATCGAGGACGAGAACCTGCCGCACTCCATCTACGAGATCGAGGGGCGCAAAGACCTGCGCGATCGAGTTCTGCTCCTTCTCCAAGACGGCGGGATTCACGGGCACGCGCTGCGGCTGGACCGTCGTTCCGACCGCGCTCGCGGACGGCAGACTGAACAAGATGTGGCTGCGCCGCCAGACCACCAAGTTCAACGGCGTTCCGTATATCGTACAGAAGGGCGCCGCCGCCTGCTTCACCGAGGAAGGCATGAAGCAGATCAAGGATACCCTCGGCTACTACAAGCAGAATGCCAAGGTCCTGTCCGAGACGCTCGATGAGCTCGGCATCTGGTACACCGGCGGCAAAGAGCAGCCCGTACCTGTGGCTCAAGTGCCCGAACGGCATGGATTCCTGGACGTTCTTCGACTACCTGCTCGAGAACGCGAACGTTGTCGGCACCCCGGGCGCAGGCTTCGGCAAGAACGGCGACGGTTTCTTCCGTCTGACTGCCTTCGGCGACCAGAAGCGCACGCTCGAGGCTGCGGAGCGCCTCAAGAAGCTGCTCGCAAAGTAAAATTTAGACCGTCGCGAAACCGACGTTTCGCCGGCAATCTGTGTTCTGACGAACGCAGAACATGAGTCATCCGAAGGTATTCAAACCGATTTGAATGCGCGCTGCCGCGCGGCTCGTGCTTTTGCGTGAACACGGACTTTATCGACCTTTATCGACAAACTGAGAGCTGTCCCTCGCGGACAGCTCTTTTTCATCCGGAGGTGAACCTTATGCCTGTTTTATTCGACCGGACGTGTATCCTGTGCGGTCGGGTCCTTCCCGCCGAAAAAGCACAGCGCGGCGCTGTGTCCGGACTGTGCGCGCGAGTACGCACGGAATACCGGTATCACGGCGAATTTTCCGTCCCCGGTGCAGACGGCGCGGCGGCAGCGCTCTGCTATCGCGGCGCAGTCAAAGAAGCGCTGCACCGCTTCAAATTCGGCGGCAGACCGCAGTATGCTGCATGGTTCGCCGCCGAGATGGCGGCGGTTCTCGCCGCGCAGCTCGACCGGTGGCAGCCACCTGCATCACGTACCTGCCGCTCGGCTTTCTCCGCGCACGGGAGCGCGGCTACAATCAGGCCGAGCTGCTCGCGCGTCCGATCGCGCAATCACTCTCGCTGCCCTGTGTTTCCGCGCTGCGCAAGCGTCCGTTTTACCGCCCGTCAGTCCGTGCAGCAGGACGCCGCCGCCCGCCGGAAGAATGCCGCCGGCTCGCTCCTGCCCGGCGCGTTCCGCTCGCAGGCGAGCGCGTCGTGGTCATCGACGATATCGTCACGACCGGCTCGACCGCCGCAGACGCCGCGCACGTCCTGCGCAGCATGGGCGCCGCCTGTGTTTTCGTGCTCGCGGCCGCAAAACCGTAGACTGAACCGTTTTTCCCTCCCCTCTTTACTTTCTTTCGTCTATTCTTTATAATTTTAATATACTGCCGCACTTTTTTCTGTCGACTTTGGCAATATCGACAAATGAGAGCGCGAATTTCTGGGAATTTTATAGATTTCTCTCTTGCGTCAGACGCGGCTATATGGTATGATAGGAGAGCGTGAAAAAGACATATGTCTTTTCAGGAAGGACAGATTGACGCATGGTTAAACCAAAATACTATCTGGTCGAACGAACGCTGCTGCCCGGAAGTCTTTCAGCGCGTGATCGAGGCCAATGAGGCGATCGCCTCGGGTAAAGGCTGCAACAGCAAGCGAGGCCGCAAAGCTCGCGGGCCTGTCGCGCAGCGCTTACTATAAATACAAGGACGGCGTCCGACCCTTTTTCGAGGCGACGACCGACCGCATCGTGACGTTCCACTTCATGCTGCACGACCAGCCGGGTATGCTCTCGAGCATCCTCGGGCTAATGGCGAAGTCGGGTGCGAACCTCATGACGGTCAACCAGTCCATCCCCATGCGCGGTCAGGCATCGGTCACGATCGCCGCGCGAACGGGCGAAATGAAATATTCGGTCGAGGAGCTGCTGCACCGCGCAGAGCAGCTCGAGGGCGTGAACAAGGTCGAGATCCTTGCTTCCGAATGATAAACTGCAATAAATTCTCCCACGGAAAGGAATTATCACAATGGTAAAAGTAGCAATCATGGGACACGGAACGGTCGGTTCCGGCGTGTACGAGGTATTCGAGATGAACGCCGAGAAGATCGCGCGCACGGTCGGTGAGCCGGTCGAGGTCAAATATGTGCTCGATCTGCGCGATTTTTCCTCTCTGCCCTACGGACATAAATTCGTTACCGACTTCTCCGTCATCGAGAACGACCCCGAGGTAACGGTCGTTGCCGAGGTCATGGGCGGCGTGGGCGCAGCATATCAGTTCACCAAGCGCCTCCTCGAGGCCGGCAAGAGCGTCTGCACCTCCAACAAGGAGCTCGTCGCGACGAAGGGCGACGAGCTGCTCAAGATCGCCGAGGAGCATGGCGTCAACTACATGTTCGAGGCGTCCGTCGGCGGCGGCATCCCGATCATCCGCCCGATGCTCCAGTGCCTCGCTGCCAACGAGTTCAACCAGATCTGCGGCATCGTCAACGGCACCACCAACTACATCCTGACCCAGATGATCCACAACGGCGTCACCTTCGAGGACGCGCTGCGTCAGGCGCAGGTCAACGGCTACGCCGAGAAGGACCCGACCGCCGACATCGAGGGGCCACGATGCCTGCCGCAAGATCTGCATCCTGTCCGATCTCGCCTACGGCGACAAGTTCGATCCGGACGCGGTCTCCTGCGAAGGCATCACCAAGATCACCCTCGAGGACGTTGCAAACGCCGACAAGCTCGGCTGCGTCATCAAGCTGCTCGGCCGCTCGGTGCGCTGCGAGGACGGCACGGCCTATGCCTACGTCGCTCCGCACCTCATCCACAAGGAGAGCCCGCTTGCAGCCGTCGAGGACGTATTCAACGCCATCATGGTCGACGGCAACGCGACCGGCGAGGTCATGTTCTACGGCAAGGGGCGCGGGCAAGCTCGCGACCGCTTCCGCCGTCGTCGCTGATATGCTCGACTCCATCGAGCACAGGGACCGCCGCCGCCGCATCATGTGGGGCGATGGCTCAAAAAAGCTGCTCCGCCCGCTCGACACTCTGCGCTCCGCATGGTACGTCCGCTTCAAGGGCGCGCGCGAGGACATCGAGAGCATTCTCCCGGTCGAGAGCCTGTCCGGAGCCGGTCGAGGGCGTATTCGTCGTCCAGACGAGCAAAATCCCGACTGCCGAAATGGACGCGGCAACCGAAAACTGAACGCCGTCGGCAAAGTCTGCGCGGCAATGCGTATTCTCTAAGGAGGCATACATAAAATGGTTCGTGTTACCGTTCCTGCTACGAGCGCCAATATGGGCTCGGGCTACGACAGCATCGGCATCGCGCTCGAAATGTACAACGTGATCGACCTTGCTGAGAACGATCATATCGATATTTCGGATAAAACGGTCAGTCCGTCCCGAAGGACGAGTCCAACCTCATCTACCAGTGCGCCAAGCGCGTGTACGACGAGTGCGGCAAGCCGCTCTCCGGCCTGACCATCGTCGAGGACTGCGCCATCCCGCAGACGCGCGGTCTGGGTTCGTCCTCGGCCTGCACGGTCGCGGGCATCATGGGCGCGAACGCCCTGCTCGGCGAGCCGCTCGACCGCAACGCGGTCATCGACCTTGCGGCCACCATCGAGGGCCACCCGGACAACTCCACGCCCGCCATTCTCGGCGGCTTCTGCGTGGCGCTGCTCGAAAACGGCCATGTCAGCCACGTCCGCGTGCCGGTCCACGGCGCGATCGACTTCGTGGTCTTTATCCCGGACTTCCAGCTTTCCACCGAAAAGGCGCGTGCGGCGCTCCCGAAGCGCATCGACCACCACGACGCGGTCTACAACCTCGCGCGTGCGGCTCTGCTCGCGGGCAGCCTGACCACCGGCAAGCTGGAAAATCTGGACGTCGCGACCGGCGACTGCCTGCATCAGCCCTACCGCTTCAGCCTCATCGAAAACGGCGAGGACATCGTCCGCGAGGCCAAGGAGCTCGGCGCGCTCGGCGCGTTCATCTCGGGCGCAGGCCCGTCCATTGTCGCCATCGTCTACAAGGGCGACCGCGACTATATCGAAAAGGCGCAGGCTCTGTGCGAGACGAAATACCCGCACTGGAAGGCAGTGCATCTGCGCTGCGACGAGGTCGGCACCACGGTAAAACGTCTGTAATGCACACTTTTACAGTCTGCATTTGCATGGGGACGCTCCTGCTCCGGCAGGCGCGTGATATAAGGAGGAAATTAAACAACTATGAGTCTTATTGTGCAAAAAGTTCGGCGGCACCTCGGTCGCCAACACCGAACGACTGAAGAATGTCGCTGACATCGTCACCAGCACCGCTAAGGCCGGCAACCAGGTCGTTGTCGTCGTTTCCGCTCAGGGCGACACCACCGACGACCTCATCGAAAAGGCTGCCGAGCTGAACGAGCGTCCGTCCAGACGCGAGATGGATGCTGCTCAACACCGGTGAGATGATCTCGATGTCCCTGCTCGCCATGGCTATCCAGAAGCTCGGCTTCCCGGTCGTTTCCCTGACCGGCTGGCAGATCGGCATGGAGACCAACAGCAACTACTCGGACGCGCGCATCAAGCGCATCTCCGGCGACCGCCTCAAGGCAGAGCTGGACAACGGCCGCATCGTCATCGTTGCCGGCTTCCAGGGCATCAACAAGATGGGCGACGTGACCACCCCCTCGGCCGCGGCGGCTCGGACACGACCGCTGTCGCCATCGCCGCAACGCTCGGCGCTGACCTGTGCCAGATCTACACCGATGTTGACGGCGTTTACACCGCCGACCCGCGCATCGTCAAGAATGCGCAAAGCTCGACGCCATCACCTATGATGAAATGCTCGAGCTGGCGTCGCTCGGCGCTCAGGTACTGCACAACCGCTCGGTTGAAATGGCAAAGAAGTACAATGTCGATCTCGAGGTCGTTTCGAGCTTTTACCCGCAATCCGGGTACGAAAGTCAAGGAGGGTTCTAACATGGAAAAACTGAACGTTTCGGGTGTAGCCCGTGATAATAACTGCGCGCGCGTCGCGATCATCAATCTGAACGATACCCCGGGCACCGCCTTCAAGGTATTCTCGCTCATGGCCAAGCACAATGTCAACATCGACATCATTCTCCAGTCTGTCGGCCGCGACAACAAGAAGTCCATCTCCTTCACCATCCGTCAGGACGACGCAGAGCGCGTTGAAGGCATCCTGCGCGATGCAAAGGAAATGCTCGACTACGAGGATGTTTCCATCAACACCAAGGTCGCAAAGGTCTCCATCGTCGGCGCAGGCATGGCGTCCGCCGCAGGCGTTGCTTCCAAGATGTTCGAGGCTCTGGCAGGCGCCGGCATCAACATCCGCATGATCTCCACCTCCGAAATCAAGATCTCCGTCCTCATCAACGAGGAGGACAGCGAGAAGGCTGTCAAGGCCATCCACGACCAGTTCTTCGGCGACTGATTTTCTCCGTACCCCAATCCCAAGGCAGCACCGCACAATTAAAGCTGCGGTATTGCCTGAAAAAAGCCTCGAAACGCCGTGTTCGGGGCTCTTTTTCTTACCGTTTTTCTCGCCGCAACCTGCGGTTGACACAAGGAAACGCAAGGTTGGTGGCAAAATAACAGGTTTTCGGATAGAGTGAGCTTACAGGAGGTGAGCACGATGACAACAGGTGAAAAGATCGCAGCTCTGCGGCGCGAACATAAACTCAGTCAGGAAGCGCTCGGCGAAAAGCTCGGCCTCTCCCGGCAGGCGGTGAGCAAATGGGAGGCCGACCAGGCCGTCCCGACGATGGACAATCTGATGGAGCTGAGCCGGCTGTTCGGCGTTCCGGTCGACACGCTGCTGCGGCATGATGCGCCCTTCCCTGCCGCCCCGGCGGAGGCCGGCGCAGGGAAGGAAAGCGAGGACGCTCCTGCGGCCCCGGAGACGCCCTCTGCGCCGCGACAGCCACGCAGGAATAAAGCTGTCCTCATCGGCGGCGCGGCGCTGCTGTGCGTGTCTCGCGTGCAGCGCGGTATGTGCTTGAGCACGGTCCGGCTGCGCACCGAGGTCAAAGGCCTGCGCAGCCTTGTAAACGGGCTTTCGCTGAACAGCACGGTCTATTATCCGCAGACCGACACGAACGATGATTTTGCGGAGAGCAGCGAGTCGGTCGCGATCGACCCGAACGACCCGGAAAAGCTGCTCGTCACGTTCTCTTCGATGCCGCGCGAGATCAGCGACGGCGAGACCGCAAAGTTCCTCATTCACAGCAACGGGCAGTCGTGGGAATGCGAACCGGCGACGACCAACCCGTACAGCGGCAGCCTCACCATTCCGCTGGTCGACGACTATTCGGTCTATCTCGCGCTCACCGGCGCGGACGGCGGCACGCGCAATCTGTTCGTTGCGAGCGAGAGCAGCCTTAAAGACCGTTTCAGCCTTTTTGTTACTGCGGCATGGCAGGACGGGCGGCGCACCGCGAACTATGCCGGCTATATCGAGACCATGGTCTACTGCGGCGGAGACGATGTGAAGCCGGTCAGCGGCCGCGTGGTGCTCGAAAAGGACGGCAGGCAGGTCAAGGAGCAGGAGATCGACGTGAAAGGCAGCCTCTCGAGCGACGGATACGGCGATGCCGTCGAATACTTCGGCGATGCCACTTTTTATACGCAGATAAACTGGCGCGATCTGGACGGCACGCTCGACTACGACCTCAAGGTCGAGATCACCGACAATTACGGCCGCGTGTTCACGGCAGACGTCGTATAAGCCGTCTATAACGACAAAAAAATCCCACAGGGAGCAAAGCTGCTTTCCCTGTGGGATAATTTTTTTACTTGTTTTCGGACTGCTCGGGTTCAGCAGACTCAGGCTTTGCCGGCTCGCCGATCTTCTCGTTCAGATCCTTCTGGAGCTCGCTCATGAGATCCGCGCCGACCACCTTGTCGGGGACCGCCTCACCGTTAAAGACCTTCTTGAACGTCTCGCCGTCCATGGTCTCGTTACGGATGAGGTACTCCGCGACGCGCGTCATCGCGTCCATGTGCTCGCTCAGCAGCTTCTCGCACTGATGGTAAGCGGTCTCGATGATGCGGTGGATCTCATCGTCGATCTCCGCCGCCTTGACCTCAGAGTAGCCCTTGCCTGCGGCGAAGTCGCGGCCGAGGAAGATCTCGCCGCCCTCAGAACCGTAGTCGATCGGGGCCAATCTTGTCGCTCATGCCGTAGCTCGTGACCATCGCGCGCGCCATCTGGGTGGCCTGCTTGATGTCGCCGTAAGCGCCGGTCGAAATATCCTCCATCGTCAGCTTCTCAGCCACACGGCCGCCGAGGCAGACGACGATGTATTCCTCCATATACTTCTTGGTGCGGTACGCCTGATCCTCCTCGGGCAGCGGCATGGTGAAGCCGCCTGCGCCCGACGAGCGCGGGATGATGGTAACGTGGTGTACCGGGTCCCGCGTCGGCAGCACCTCGAAGCAGATCGCGTGACCGGCCTCATGATAAGCGGTCAGACGCTTGTCGTGCTCGGTGATGATGTGGCTCTTCTTCTCCACGCCCATGACTACCTTGAGCAGCGACTCCTCGATCTCCTCCTGCGAGATCAGCTTTTGTTGCGGCGCGCCGCAAGCAGAGCCGCCTCGTTGAGCAGGTTTTCGAGGTCTGCACCGGTGAAGCCTGCGGTCGTTTTCGCGATATCGGAGAACTTGACATCCGGGTCGAACTGCTTGTTGCGTGCATGAACCTTGAGGATTGCCTCGCGGCCCTTGACATCCGGTGCGCCGACATAGACCTGACGGTCGAAGCGGCCCGGACGAAGCAGCGCGTTGTCCAGGATATCCTTGCGGTTGGTCGCGGCGATGACGATAACGCCCTCGTTCGCGCCGAAGCCGTCCATCTCGACGAGCAGCTGGTTGAGCGTCTGCTCGCGCTCGTCGTGACCGCCGCCGAGGCCGGTACCGCGCTGGCGGCCGACCGCGTCGATCTCGTCGATGAACACGATGGCCGGCGCGTTCTTCTTGGCCTGCTCGAACAGGTCGCGCACGCGGCTCGCGCCGACGCCGACGTACAGCTCAACAAAGTCCGAGCCGGAGATGGACAGGAACGGAACGCCCGCCTCGCCTGCGACCGCCTTGGCGATCAGCAGCGTTTTACCGGTGCCCGGAGGGCCGACGAGCAGCACGCCCTTGGGGATACGTGCGCCGATCTGCACGAACTTCTGCGGATTTTTCAGGAACTCAACGATTTCCTGAAGCTCGGCCTTTTCCTCGTCCGCGCCCGCGACATCGTTGAACGTCACCTTGTTCTTGCCGTCCTGCGCGAGCTTTGCACGCGCCTTGCCGAACTGCATCGGACCCGCGCCGCCGCCGGACTGCTTGTTCATCATGAAATACCAGAACGCGCCGATCAGCACCACGAGGATGAGATACGGCAGGAACTGCGCCCACCACGGGATCGTTGTGGTGATGTAGTCTACCTTGGTCAGCGTGCCGTCCTTCATCTGCTGGTCGATGACCGAGCCGAGCTGCGACCACCATACCGAGGTATAGTCGCCGATCTCATAGCTGACCGCGCGGTCCTCGTTCTTGAGGTGCATGGTCAGCGTGCCGCCCTCGAGGGTATAGCGGTCCACGTCGCCCTGTTCGAAATACTGGTACACATCCGAGTAGGAGATCGACTCGGTTTTCTGCGTCTGACTGACGACGTAGCTTACGCCGGCGAGCAGGCAGACCAGTATGAGCAGGTAAAGGCCGAAGCCCTTCATTTTGCCTTTCAAATTGGTTTAACGCCCCTTTCCGTATGGGAGAGATTATTCGCCCTCGCCGCCGTAAACGTGCGGCTTGAGAATGCCGATGTACGGCAGATTGCGGTACTTTTCCGCGTAGTCCAGACCGTAGCCGACAACGAACTCATCCGGGATCTCAAAGCCCAGATAATCGACGTTGACGTCGATCTTGCGGCGCTCCGGCTTGGACAGGAGCGTGCACAGACGGATGGAGTTCGCGCCGCGTGCGGCGAGGATCTGCATGAGATAGTGCAGCGTTACGCCCGAGTCCAGAATGTCCTCGACGATCAGCACGTCGCGGCCGTCGATCGGCTGCGCGATGTCCTTGATGATCTGAACCTCGCCGGTGGTCTTGGTGCCGTTGCCGTAGCTGGACACGACCATGAAATCCACGTTGCACGGCGTATCGATCGCACGGGTCAGGTCGGCCATGAAGATGTACGAGCCCTTGAGGACACTGACGATCAGCGGATTCTTGCCGCGGTAATCCTCAGTGATGCGCGCGCCAAGCTCGCGGACCTTGTCTCGCAGCTGCTCTTCGGTGAAATATACTTCCTTAATATCGTCTCGCATGTTATAAGCCATTTCGTCAGTTCCTCTCAATTTTTATTTCCAGTCTTTCGCCGTTTTTCGGCGCTCGACTGAGATCCATGCCGATATTCTGCACCGCGATGACGCCGGACCGGTCTGCGATGACGGCGAGGGCGTCTCGCTCCGCCGCCGGGATCTTCCGGTCGATCATCAGCTTTTTCAGCGTCCGGCTGCCCCCCTTTTCGGTCAGGCGCAGACGGTCTCCCGTCTGCCGCGCACGAACACACAGCGATGCAAAATCTATTGTACCACAATCTGCGCAAAAAGTATTGACTGTTTTGTAAAAACTTCGGATTTTTCTAATTTTCTGAGTTTGACTCTCGTTCCGTCCGTCCACAGGCCGTCAAACGGAACGGTGAGCGGCAGCGCCTCTCCGGCTGCACCCCGCACACACGCGGCGCGATGCGGAAGACCTCGTACTCGCGTCGGGCCGTAAAGCCGTGCGGCAGGTCGAGCTGCGCGGACGGGTCTGCACTGAAAGCAGGCGCTCCCGCCTCGATGTGCGTCTGCGCAAGGTCGCGCATGGGCATTCCGGCGCGTCTCGCCGCCTCGCGGAGCGCCCTTCCCTGCACGGCAGGATGGCACGCGAGAAACGGTGCGGTCAGATAGGCGCCGTCCGCACGAAGCGCAGTTTGCAGACAGCGTTCCGCCTGCCCGCCGAGGCAGGCCTCATCCTGCCGCAGCTGCTCACCAAGCCGGAGCGCCGCCTGTGCGGCCTGCTCGTTAATGCCGCGCAGCACGGGCAGCACGCTGTGCCGCAGACGGTTTCGCGTGTAATCATCGCTGAGGTTGGAGCTGTCCGTGACGTAATCCTGCCCGTTTTCGCGCAGGAACGCCTCGATCTCGCGCCGCTCTGCGAACAGGAGCGGCCGGATGACCGCGCCGCGTACAGGCGGAATGCCGGAAACACCCTTTGCGCCGCTGCCGCGCACCAGATGGAACAGCACGGTCTCCAGATTGTCGTCCGCGGTGTGCGCGGTCGCGATCTTATCCCCTCCGCCGCCTGCTCGAGCAGGCGGTAGCGCTCGCGCCGTGCGGTCTCCTCGACCGCCTTTCCCTGCGAGAGGGCGGCAATGTCGCAGCGCCCGACGTTCAGCGGCACGCCGCGCTCAGCGCACAGCGCACGGCAGAACGCCTCGTCCCTGTCGGACTCCGCGCCGCGCAGGCAGTGGTTCAGATGAAACGCGCGCACCTCGTACCCGAGTCTCTGCAGTACGAGCAGGAGCGACACTGAGTCCGCGCCGCCCGACAGGGCGACGAGCACGCGCCCCCCCGGCCCCAGCATGGCAAAGCGGCGAATCGTGTCGGCCGCCGACCGAAGAAGCCCGTTATTCCTCATGGATGCGGTCCGGGTTGGAGAAGGTCGTGTACTGACCGACCCACTGAAGCTCGACGGTTCCCGTCGCGCCGTGGCGGTTTTTGGCGATGATGATCTCCGCGATATTTTTGTTTTCGCTCTCCTCGTCATAATAATCGTCTCGGTAGATGAACATGACAATGTCCGCGTCCTGCTCGATCGCGCCCGACTCTCGAAGGTCGCTCAGCATCGGACGCTTGTCCGAGCGCTGCTCGGACGCACGGAAAGCTGCGACAGGCACACGACCGGCACATTGAGCTCCTTCGCCATGATCTTGAGCGAACGCGAGATCTCCGCGACCTCCTGCACACGATTGTCCATGTGCCGTCCGCCGACGTGCATCAGCTGAAGATAGTCTATGACGATCAGACCGAGCTCGTCGCCCAGCCGGCGGCATTTCGCCTTGATCTCGGGGCACAGTGATGGCCGGGTTGTCGTCGACATAAATATCCAGACTCGACAGCACGCCCGCGCCGCGCGCGATCTTGTCCCAGTCGTCCATCGTCAGGTCGCCCGTCTTGAGCCTTCGATGAGCGCCTGACTGGACAGAAAGCGGCTCGCAAGCTGCTCCTTGCCCATCTCAAGCTGAAAAACGCACACGCCCGTGCCCTTTCTTGTAGCCCTTCGGCTTGTTCTGGATGCTCGCCTTGGCCGCGTTCAGCGCAATGTTGAGCGCGAAGGCGGTCTTGCCCATGCCGGGTCGGGCGGCGATCAGGATAAGGTCTGACTTGTTAAGGCCGGTCAGCGCCTTGTCGAGCGCGTGGAAGCCGGTGGACATGCCCGGGATGTCGCTGTCCGACTGCATGCGCTCGTTCAGCTCGGTATAGAGATCCGCGATAACGTTTTCGAGCTTGGACAGCCCCTTGATCTCGCGCCCCCTGACGGATGTTGTAGATGCGCTGCTCGGCCAGCTCCGCGATGCCCGAAGCGTCGCCCTGACCCGAAATCGCGTTCTGCTGAATTTCGCTTCCGGCGTCCGCCAGCTGCCGCAGCAGGCTCTTGTCGCGCACGATGCGCACATATTCCGCCACGTTCCGCGAGCCGGGCGTGATGTCCATCAGCTGGAACAGGTAGGCTCGTCCGCCCGCCTCATCGTAGTAGCCGGCGCTCGTCAGCTCGTCGAGCACCGTGACCGGGTCGATGCGCTTCGCGCCGTTGAACATCGAATAGATGGTTTCGAAAATACGCTTGTTTTCGTCTGCATAGAAGTCGTCCGAGCGCACCTGCCTGATGACCTCGGGGGATACAGTTCGGATCGACCAGCATCGCGCCGAGAAGCGACTGCTCCGCGGTCAGGTCCTGCGGCACCTGCCGCATTAAAAAGCTCATCCAACAAATACCCTCGATACAAATAATATATGAATAGCGCCGCCAGCGCCCCTCCGTGCGTCCCACGCACGGTATGAAACAGGACACGGCAGAGCCGTGTCCGTAAAAGTCAGACATGCGCCTGACTTTTTAGCACCCAGACCCAGCCGCCGTGGGCGGCGTCCGGAGGTATCGCCGGGCGGTTTCTACGGAACCGCCCGGCGTATACAGGGGGTATTGGATACCCCCTGTACTCAGGCTTCTACCACCTGCACCAGAATCTCGCCTGCGATGTCCTGATACAGCTTCGCCTTGACGCGGTGTACGCCGAAGGTCTTGATCGGCTCCTCGAGCACGATCTTCTGCTTCGGGAACGCTCAGACCGTACTGGCGGTTGAGCTCCTCCGCGATCTCGCTTGGAGGTGACTGCGCCGAACAGACGGCCGCCTGCACCGCCCTTGGCCGGAACCTTGACCGGGCACTCCTTGAGCTTTTCCGCCGCCTCGCGCGCTGCCTGCTGCTCGAGCGCAACCTTGCGTGCGTGCGCCTCGTCCTGCGCCTTCTTTACGTTGAGGTTGTCGGCGGTAGCCAGCTCTGCCAGGCCGCGCGGCATGAGGAAGTTGCGGCCGTAGCCCTCGCTGACCTCGATGAGGTCGCCCTTCTTTGCCCTTTGCCCTTTACGTCTGCTGTCAGAATTACTTTCATGATAAGTCTCTCCTTAATTTTATATTGCTTGTTTTATGCCTGTTCTGCCCGGTTTCCGGCAGAGAAATGTTGCTCAGTGTTCGTTCTGCTTCTCCGCGCACTGATCCTCGAGATAACCGC
>VOFC01006395.1_pt1 | contig 37952 bp, 63 predicted proteins | sample 5384161 | NCBI WGS metagenome assembly VOFC01 (sample SAMN12384722, study PRJNA508395) | human gut metagenome | isolation source: healthy gut B | host: Homo sapiens | reverse complement strand
GATGGATAAAAAGAAAAAGGGAACCATTGATTTTGCCACTGTGCAGGTTCCATCCGTTCTGCCACGCGTTGTCACAATTCCTACCGATGGTGATAACTGTACGACCGTAATCCTTTAGAGCAGATTATCGAAAAGAACATTCAAAAACTATTTTTGAATTATAGAGTTCTTTGCCAGGCTCCATTCCGTGTAATGCGAAATGCTGATCTCTCCATTGACGAAGATGAGGCAGCAGACCTTTTTAATTGAAATCGAGAAACAGTTGAAGAAACGCCAGTGGGGCGAGGCAATCCGCTTAGAAGTCGAAGATAATATCGATAAGCGGCTGCTGAAAACGCCCGAAAAGAATTTAATTTAAGTGAAGATGCCATTTTCAAAATCAATGGCCCTCTTGACCTTACTTTTTTTAATGAAAGTATATGACATCGAAGGTTTTGACCACTTAAAAGAACCAAAATATATACCACAGCAGCCAAAAATGCTGGATGCCTCAAGAGATTTATTTGAGCAGATACGGGAACATGACATTTTGCTTCATCACCCGTATGAGACTTTTGACCCGGTTGTCAATTTTGTTAAAAAGGCGGCAAGCGACCCAAATGTACTTGCGATTAAGCAGACACTTTACCGTGTCAGCAGCCATTCGCCAATTATTGCTTCTTTAGCACAAGCAGCTGAAAATGGAAAGCAGGTATCCGTACTCGTCGAATTAAAGGCACGTTTTGATGAGGAAAATAATATTGTGTGGGCGAAGAAATTAGAGAAAGCCGGGTGCCATGTTATCTATGGACTGGTTGGATTAAAAACCCACAGCAAAATCACACTGGTTGTCCGCAAAGAGGAAGACGAAATCCGCCGTTATGTCCATTTGGGAACCGGAAACTATAACGACTCTACCGCCAAACTCTACACCGATATGGGGATGTTTACAAGCAAAACCCGCTATGGGGAAGACGCCACGGCAGTCTTTAATATGCTCTCCGGTTATTCCGAACCGCTTGTATGGAATAAATTATCCTTAGCTCCTCTGTGGCTGCGCGGCAAGTTCTTGTCTTTAATTGAGCGTGAGAAAGAACATGCCAAGAACGGTCGCCCGGCAAGAATTATCGCAAAGATGAATTCCTTGTGTGATCCGGGAATTATTGAAGCACTCTATGATGCCAGCGAGGCAGGCGTGGAAATTGATTTGATTGTACGCGGCATCTGCTGTCTGCGTGCCGGAATCAAAGGCTTAAGTGAACATATCCGTGTGCGCTCCATCGTTGGTACCTTTTGGAACATTCCCGCATTTTCTACTTTGAGAACAATGGAAATGCCGAATATTATATGGGAAGTGCCGACTGGATGCCGAAAAACTTAGACAAACGTGTAGAAATCTTATTCCGGTTGAAGATCCTATATTGCAGGAAGAGATTTACCACATTTTACACATACAGCTCGGATACAAAAAGCCCACCTTCTCATGCCGGATGGACACTACGTGAAGGTAGACCAGCGAGGAAAAACTCCTCTGAATTCACAGCTGTATTTCTGCGAAGAAGCAATGGCAAACGCTAAAAAATAACGCTTTTTGCCAGTTCATCCGCAAGGTCATTGTACTCATCTCCGGAATGTCCTTTGACCTTTTGAAAATGAATGATTATTTTATCCTTTTAGGGAATCAAAGTATGCTTTATAGGCTTTGGTTCCCTCTTTTGTTTTCCATTCTCCGGTACACCACGAGGCAATCCCTTGATAATCATGGACAATCGTAAGACTTTCCGCCCCTGTTCTACCGCCATCTTCATTGCCACCTGTGCTCCGAGAATTTCGCCTGCCACGTTCCGCATAGCAGCAAGTTCTGAGTCGGTTCCCTTTTCGCAGTACTCTGTTTTCTCCCCTTCAAAAAAGAACACAACACCGCAGCTGTACTCACCGGTCTCGACATTGTAACTTCCATCTACATAGGCAAGTGCTTCATCTTCTATCTTATTCTTTTTCGTATTATTTCCTAAGAAAGCTTCCGCTTCTTCTTTGTCGGAAAACTTTTAAAGACGCATTAGCAAAATCCATCCACCTGTGCCTTGCACGCATCCCAGTTTGTATAAATTCCCGGCGTTCTTCCGGCTCTCACTGCATAATATTTTTTCTTCGCCATCTTATTCTCCCTCTTTTAATTGGTTGATTTCATTTTCTGTCAATTTCCGGTATTCCCCGGTTTTAAGGCAGGGTCCAAATTTATTCCGGCAAATGATACCCTTTGCTAATTTTGTCACCTTTGCCCCCAAAACAGCAAACATCCGCTTTACCTGATGAAATTTTCCTTCCGAAATCGTAAGCCTTGCGTGCCCGGATTTCATGAGTTCCAGTTTTGCAGGCAGCGTTTTTTTCCGCTCTCCAATTTCCAATCCTTCCGCAAACAAAACTACTGCATTTTCAGGCAAAGTTCCTTCGTAAATCACATCATAAACTTTTGCCACATGATAAGCCGGCGATAACAAACGATGTGCAAGCATTCCATCATCCGTCAAAATAAGAAGGCCCACCGTATCTTTGTCCAGACGCCCCATCGGAAATAATTCCCGTTTCATCTCCGGCAATAAGGGAAAGGACGGTACGCTCCTTCTCATCTTTTGTTGCCGAAACCACACTCTGCCGGCTTATTTAACATATAATAAACGAACTCTTCTGCCCTAATCTCTTTTCCGCAGTAAGTCACATCTTCTTCACTGTCAATTTTACAATTCGCCTGTTTTACGACTGTTCCAGCCACGCAGACAAGTCCGCGCCGAATCGCCTCTTTTGCCTCTTTTTTCTCGTTAATTCTACATAAGTAGAAATATACTGGTCTAACCTCATCTGCCTCCCCATTTTCACCGCACCTTTCTAACTGCATATATTGATAGCAAACTCTTTACCGGATAAGGAGCAAACTTATGCCCATTCGTATTTATATCGACCAGGGACACAATCCCTATGGTTTTAACGCCGGTGCCGAAGGATTTGGATTACGGGAACAGGATATCACCTATTTAGTTGGTGCTTATCTTGCAAACATTTTAAATGCGGATTCCCGCTTCACTGCTATCACATCCCGCACATCACCGGATGAAATTTTAGGTTACGACACCAACTCAAGTCTCAGAACCCGCACCGAGCAGGCAAATCAATGGGGGCTGACTACTTTTTACATTCACACAAATGCCAATGTAAATCCCGCCATCAACGGTACGGAAGCATACGTCTATGCCGTCAACACGCCTTCTATGAACTCGCCGTCAATATCGTAAATGAAATTGTAAGACGTTTAGGTACAAAAACAACGGTATCTATGCCCGTCCTTCCTCTACGTATTACGGCGGACCAATATGCCCGCCGTCCTCATTGAACTGGCTTATCTCTCAAATGAAGGCGACGCTGCCCTCTTAGCCGATAAACCATATGAATTTGCTTATGCCATTTATGTTGGTCTTCTGAATTACCTTGGTCTTCCTCAAATCCCTTTATTTGAATAGGAAGAAGTAAACAAGGACAACAACACCTAACACAATTCGATAATAACCAAATGCCTTAAAGTCGTGTTTACGGATATAACTCATGAGGTATCGGATTACAAACAGAGACACCACAAAGGCAACTAACATACCAACGAGTAAAGTCACATAACCCATGGCACCAAAGCTTAATCCACTCTTATAATCTTTAAGACACTTGCACCAAACATAACCGGAATTGCCAGATAAAAGTAAATTCTGCTGCTGCACCACGAGCCACACCAAGAAGCAAAGGCACCAATGATGGTAGCACCGGAACGAGAAGTTCCCGGCACAACAGCCGCTAATAACTGAAAAATACCAATGATAAGCGCAGTGTCATATCCGATTTCCGTTACCGAAGTAATTGCCGGTTTTCTTCCCCTTATTCCAATTCTCTACAATAATAAATAAAATACCATAAACAATCAAAGCACCTGCCACAACATACGCATTGTAGAACACCTCGTCAATCCAGTCATCAAACAAAAATGCCTACAATTGCTGCCGGAAGACATGCCAATGATAATCTTAAACCACATCTGCATAATCTTCCAGTCAATAATGGATTCGCCCCGCTCTCTCTTTGTAAAACGGAATGGCCATATCCTGCTCCAAAATAAAAAGAACAACGGCTAAGATAGCACCTAACTGCACAACAACCAGAAACATTTGAGAAAACTGTTCATCCTGAAATTTCAAAAATTCTTCCACTAATATCATGTGTCCTGTACTGCTTACCGGCAGCCACTCGGTGATTCCTTCCACAATACCCCAGATCACCGCAACGAAAACATCGAAAATTCCCATTTTATCCTCCATTTGCTAAGCAATATATTTTCTACTGTCCCATATTTTAGCACATCCCCTGCCTCAAAACAATCATAAGTTGCAAAAAGAAAAAATATTGTAGAATAAGAAGAGTATGTTTTCAAAATGAACAAAAAAAGAGGATATGATTATGTATCAATGGATGAAAAAGTATCTTGATCCAATTTGTCCGCTTTTTGCCATCCTGCCACTGTTATCCTGTTTTGGATTAAATATGCTTATTTACAGTGGAACGATGGTAATGTGTGCAGACTGGTATCATTATGACTTTACCACTTCTTTTGATCAGGCAATACCACTTGTTCCGGGTTGGATGTACATCTACTTTTGATGTTTTCTGTTCTGGACTGTGAATTATATTATGGTTGCCAGAATTAACCGGAATGACCCGGACACGTTTTATCGTTTTGTTGCAGCCGATATGATTTCCCGTCTTGTCTGCGGAATCATTTTTATGGTATTTCCAACGACAAATGTACGGCCGGAAGTAACAGGCACAGGATTTAGTGTCTTTCTGCTTCAGTTTTTATACGGATTGATCAGCCGACAAACCCTGTTTCCATCCATTCACTGCCTGGTAAGCTGGTTTTGTTACACCGGCATCCGGGGACGCAAAGAGGTACCTGCCTGGTACCGTGCATTTTCCTGCATCTTTGCTCTGCTGGTTGTCCTTTCAACACAGTTCACCAAACAGCATTATATGGCCGATGCCATTGCCGGTGTCCTGCTCGCAGAAGTTCTTTCACTTCTCACACGCAGAGTTAGCTGGTATCGCGCACCAAAGTTAATCTTCACCTGGGTAAACCGGCGGTTGCTTTATGTATTGATTCGAACAAAAGGAGTAGCACGTGAGCAAAAAACTAAAAGAAATTTATTTAACGCTCTATTTTTTGGTAGCTTTGCTTGGTTTAACCATCTGGGCTGTTTTTAAAGACCAGGACTTTGGCGTTATTTTACACACACTCTCCCAGATTGCACCCGGATTTTTGTTAGCCGGCTTTATTTTGGTAATTGTGTATGTGTGCAGTGAGTCTGTTATTATTAAATACCTATTAAGTACCGTGCAGATTAAAGTTCCGTTATTTAACTGCATCCGTTATTCTTTTGTAGGTTTTTTCTACAGTTGTATCACCCCGTCAGCAACGGGCGGACAGCCGATGCAGATTTACTATATGAAAAAACAAAACATTGATATTCCAACGGCTACTATCATATTAATGTTAGTAACGATTGAATATAAATTTGTACTTGTTTTCGTCGGATTAGCAGTGCCATATTCGGACAGGATCTTATCACAACGCTGAGTGTTGACGTTCAGTTTTTCCTTTATTTAGAATTGCGCTCAACGTATTCTGCGTATTATTTATGAGTTTACTGGTATTCCTGCCTGGCACGGCAAAATATTTAATCACCAAGGGATTTGCTCTCTTAAAGAAAATTCACCTGATGAAAGAGAAAAATAACCGCACCGAGCGCTTAGAGCAGTCGATGGAAACTTATAAGGGAGCCTCTCGCTTCTTAAAGGAAAAATAAACTTGCGATTTTTAACACAACGATTATTTCTTTTTATCCAGCGCTTCTTCCTTTTTTGCGATTACTTTATGTTGTATACCGAAGCTTTGGGCTGAATACGGAGACTTTCTTCACTATTACAATTTTACAGGCAGTCATATCCATTTCTGTTGATATGTTACCACTGCCGGGTGGAATGGGAATCAGCGAGGGACTTTACCTGCGTATCTTTACCCCGATTTTTCCACGGAACGGCTATGACAACCGCTTCGCTGCTTGTCAGCCGCGGATTCAGTTATTACATCCTTGTAATTGTTAGTGGTATTGTTTCCTTTATCACACATTTGACTGTCACAGATAAAAGCAAAAAACAGAGTAAAAGAAAAAGAGGATATTTATGATTGATTTTATAATTATTCAGTAATTGTTACCTACATAGGTGTAGCGCTTTCCCGTAAGCGGTATGGCACTTGCCAGCACCGGTCAGTTTAAGTTTGCCATTTTATGTCTGGCACTTGCCGGCGCCTGTGATACTTTCGATGGAAAAAAAATCGCACGTGCTATGAAAACCGGACAAAAGAAATGGAAATTTTCGGCATTCAAATTGACTCGCTCTGCGACATGGTGTGCTTTGGAGTAACTCCGGTTATCATTTCCTATCAGATGGGTCTGAATTCTGTCTGGGGTATTGCAATTGAAATTTTGTTTGTTCTATGTGGTGTAATCCGCCTTGCTTATTTTAATGTATTGGAAGAATTAAAACATACCAATCCCGAAACCGACCAGGCAAAAGGCTATCGTGGTCTGCCAATTACAACAATTACAATTATTTATCCAATTGTATATTTGTTTCACCCATTGGTCAGCCATGAAACATTTCTTTATTCCTTGCCATCATGCACATCGTAGTTGCTTTCCTGTACGTTCTTGATTTTAAACTCAAAAAACCGGGCAACAGTGTAATTGCAGCCATGATGGTACTTGTGACCGCTGTGATGGTTTGCATTTTATTTGTCGAATAATAAGGAGGACTTATGGATTACATTGATTTACAAGGGAAAAAGTAAGTAATATAACAAACCAGGATAAATTATTATCCTTTTATATACCAACATTTTCGGGCGTATGCTCTTAAAAACCATTGATTCAGCCACAGGTTTCCAAACTTGCCGGACGCTATCTTTCATCTGCTCACTCAAAATGGCTGATTTCTAAATTTATTGAGCGCAATGAAATTAACATGGATATTTATGAAGAGTGTGACTACTCTTCTTTTAATGATTTTTTCACCAGAAAATCAAGCCGGACAGCCGGCCTGTTCCGGAGGACCTTGATGTCCTTTATCAGTCCATGTGACTGTCTGGCAACGGTTTATCCAATTCAGGAGAACACAACATTTTCCATTAAAAATACAGAATACACCTTGCGTTCTCTGCTTCGCAGTCCACGCTTAGCAAAACGTTTCCGTGGTGGGTATGCCTACATACTCCCGCTTAACCGTGGAAGATTATCACCGCTATCTTTACTCTGTGTCCGGGAAACAGTCGAAAATTATCACATCGACGGAACTTTCCACACGGTAAATCCGATTGCCAACGATTACCTTCCAATTTACAAAGAAAACACGCGCGAATACACAGTAATTCGCTCAAAAGAATTTGGCGATGTACTCCAGATGGAAGTCGGCGCTCTCTTAGTTGGCAAAATTTCAAACCACAAACAAAGCACAGTCGTAACCCGTGGAGAAGAAAAAGGATTCTTTGAATACGGCGGTTCTACAATCGTCGTACTCACTCAAAAAGGCCGTGTTACACCTCGTTCTGACTTACTGACAAACAGTAAAAACGGTTATGAGACAAAAGTCCTTCAGGCACATCCGCTTTGGTATTCTTCCTCATTAATGAAGGAAGATTAAATACGCCAAAAAATCACACTAAAGCCTGGCTAAAATCAACATATCATGAAATTCATTCAACATAACAATCATCCTCTCTCACATATTTTATGAGAGGATGATATCACAGACAGGTGTACAATAAAACGTGCACCTTTTTATTGGTTTTTTTCTGTTTAATCTTCAATATTTCTGACGGCTTCTCTGACTTTTAAAACCATCGACGGACTCACGGACAACTCATCAATTCCCATTGAAACAAATGTTTCTGTCAGGGAAGTGTCTGCTCCAAGTTCTCCGCAAATACCAACCCAGCATCCCTCTTTATGTCCATTTTCAACGACCATACGGATCATGCGGAGAACTGCTTCATGGTGAGAATTATAAAAAGTCGTCCAATTTCGGATTCTGCCTGTCTATTGCCAGCGTATACTGGGTCAGATCATTGGTTCCAATACTGAAAAAATCAACTTCCTTAGCAAGTAAATCGCTAATCATTACCGCTGCCGGCGTCTCAATCATGATTCCCAGTTCTACTGTTCCATACGGAATTTCCTGCTCATCAAGTTCGCTCTTGACTTCATTTACAATTCGTTTAATCACTCGCACTTCATCGACTGAAATAATCATCGGAAACATAATCGATAATGTACCATAGTAGCTCGCACGGTAAATGGCACGAAGTTGTGTGCGGAAAATATCCGGCTGCTTTAAGCAGATACGGATCGCGCGATATCCAAGTGCCGGATTGTCTTTGTCCAAACCGAAATAATCCACCTGTTTGTCCGCCCCAATATCCAATGTTCTTACGATTACTTTTTACCGGCCATCGTTTCTACAACTGTCTTATAGGCCCGAAACTGCTCTTCTTCCGTTGGAAATGTCTCGCTTTGCAGATACAAAAACTCACTGCGGAACAAACCAATTCCATTGGCATCGTTTGCCAGAACCTCGGCAACATCCGATACACCACCAATGTTGGCATACAGATTGATTTTCTTTCCACCCTTTGTAATAGTCTCTTTGCCCTTCAGTTCCAGAAGAAGTTTCTGTTTCTTTTCTTCTTCTTCCTTCTGTTTCTGATAGCGTTCAAGTGTTTCTTCATCCGGTTCAATATAAACCTTTCCGTCAAATCCATCAACAATTGCCATTTTACCGGAAATATCTCCCGGAAAACCCACGCCGATTAATGCCGGAATATTCATTGTGCGGGCTAGAATTGCTGTGTGGGAATTGGTCGAACCGTGTTTTGTAACAAACGAAAGGACAAGACTTTTATCAAGCTGTACCGTCTCACTTGGTGCCAAATCCTCTGCCACAAGAATCACCGGCTCATTTCCGGTTATTCCACCGCTCTGCTTTCCCATTAAAACGCGAATCAAACGATTGGAAATATCTTTTACATCCGCTGCACGCTCTTTCATGTAAGCGTCATCCATACCAGAAAACATCGCAGCAAAATTGTCTCCTGTCGTTGCCACTGCGAACTCTGCATTTACCTTTTGTGTCTCAATCATATTGCGGACGGATTCGATATAATCCAAATCATCCAACATCATCTGATGTACATCAAAAATCATGGCATTGGCTTCCCCTACTTCTAGAAGTGCCTTTTCATACAGTGCCTTTAATTCCTCTTTTTTTGCTTTTTCTTTTTGCATTCTCAAAGCGTTTGATTTCCTCATTCGTATCTTCAATTGTCTTACGTTTTACCGGGTCATCCCCTTTTCAAAAGGGCGATTTTTCCGATTGCGATTCCACCAAAAACACTTTTTCCATCCAAGCATAGTACCTCCAATCTAAGGTATCTAACAATTACCTTAACACATTACAGATTTTCCTGTAAAAATGCGCTCAATTTTTCAATTGCTGCGTCTTCATCATCACCATCTGCTCTCAGTACAATTTCCTGATCTTTCTTTTACGCCAAGTCCCATAACACCAAGGATTCTTTTTAGCATCCACTTCTTTGCCATCTTTACTAATTGTTACTTTGCTTTGAAAAGGCTGCTGCCTCTTTTACAAACATTCCTGCCGGTCTTGCGTGAATCCCTGCTCATCTTTAATTACATACTTAAACTCTTTCATTTTCATTTCCTCCTTTTACTTATGCTTTCGCATCTTTTTTTGATAAATCCTAACATCACTGCCGTCACAGCGGAACCAACCAGCCATGCGACAATATATAATAACGGCTGTCCAACGGTAGCGAATACGAACACGCCACCATGCGGAGCCATTAAGGTACATCCAAAGAGGGCGGATAACAATCCTGCCACACCGGCACCAGCCATCGTACACGGAATAACATGCAGTGGATCAGATGCCGCAAATGGAATTGCGCCTTCGGTAATAAACGAGCATCCCATTACAATATTCGAAACTGTGGAACCCTGCTCTGCTTTTTTGTAAATTTCCGAGGAAACAATTTGCAGGCTGCTGCAATACCAACCGGTGGCACCATACCACCTACCATGATGGAAGCCATTGCCATATAACATGCCTGAACTGCCGGGTCCGAAGCCTGCACTCCCTGTGCCATCATCTGCGATGCGGTTGCTAACATACCAGAGCCAAATACATAAGCTGCCTTGTTTATCGGGCCTCCCATATCAATCGCCATCATAGCACCAAGAATCAAACCAAGAACTGTAATCATACCTGCATCGGAAATGCTTGTCAGCATATTGCTAAGTCCTGTATTAATCAAACCAATCAGTGGATTAAATACCATCGTCATCAATATACCAATCAGGAAAATACCAACGAGCGGATAAATCAGTGTCGGTTTAATTCCTTCCAAAGAATCCGGCAATTTACTGCACAATTTCTTTAATCCTAATACGATAAATCCTGCCACAAAGCCGGCTGCAATACCACCAAGGAATCCGGATACGGTATTTCCACCATTTTCTCCAACAAAGGCAAAATTTGAAATGAATTTTGAAAATCCACCAAGACTTTCATTGGCAAATACATATTTCGCCAGTACTGCATTTCCATTTGCTGCTAACAAACCACCGGTAAAACCAACAGCAAGTCCCGGTCTGTCTGCAATTGAATAGGCAATATATCCGGCCAATACCGGAACCATGAGTCCCATGGAAAAATCGCCAATATACTTAAACAGTGCGGATAATGGTGTACATGTACCAAAAATTTCCACCACCGGTACCACCATAGCCACAAAGTGTATCAATCAAAAATGCAATAGCTATCATAATACCGCCACCAATTACAAATGGAAGCATGTGTGAAACACCACTCATCAGATGCTTATAGGTCGCATGTCCAATCCCTCTTTTTCCGCTATTTCTTCTTTTCGAGCAGTTTCTCCGCCACCCTCATATAACGGTGCTTTTCCGTCTACGATTTCACGAAGCAATTCTTCCGGTTTGTTAATTCCATCAGCAACCTTAGTAACAACGGTTGGTTTTCCCTGAAAACGATCCATCGGCACCTGCGTATCTGCCGCTACGATAATACCATCGGCACGTTCAATTTCATCTGCTGTCAATACATTTTTTGCACCGCCGGCTCCTCTTGTCTCTACCTTAATCGAGTAACCTAATTCTTTCGCCTTTTTCTCAAGTGCCTCTGCCGCCATATAGGTGTGTGCGATTCCTGTCGGGCAGCCGGTCACTGCCACGATATAATGTTCGGAATCCGCTCGTTCTACAGAAGTATCACCCTCATTTTCCGAACTTTTTCTGCATCTTCAATAATCTGTTTGAACTCAGAAACGCTCGCTGCCTGACGGAGTTTATTGGTAAAATCTTCATCCATCAAAAAGAACCGACAAACGGCTCAACACATCCAAATGCACATTGTCCTTTGTGTTTGGCGCTGCAATCAGGAAAAACAAATGTGCCGGCTGTCCATCTAACGATTCAAATTCAACCCCGTCTTTTACAACCATAGCCGCAAGTCCCGGTTTGATAACCGCATCCGATTTGCAATGCGGAATAGCAATTCCCTCACCAATACCAGTGCTTCCTTCCTGTTCTCTTGCATACACACCCTGACGATACGTCTCTTTGTCTCTCAACTTTCCGCTCGCATCCATCAGTTCCACCATCTGGTCAAGTGCTGCCTTTTGTCTGCCACTCTGCCATCCAGCAAAATACTTCTGTCATCCAGTAAATCAATAATTTTCATAGTAATTCTCCTTTCTTAAAAAATCAAATATATGTGAACGTCGTACCTGCTCCACTTCTTCTCTCGTTGCCAACTGGTCTGAAAATGCGCTTGCACTTCCCAGTGCAAAGTCCCATTTTAAAGGCTTCCGCATAATCGCCTTTGGCTAAATACCCGGCAAGGAACCCGGCTACCATCGAATCTCCTGCTCCTACCGAATTTTTTCACAACACCATGCGGTGCCTCACTGGTAAATACGCTGCCATCACTGCCAACAAATACAGCGCCTTCCCCTGCCATGGAAACAATGACATTCTGTGCTCCCTTTTTCTGCAATTCCTTTGCATATACAACCGCTTTTTTCTTTACTGTCAATCATGATATCAAAAATTTCCGAAAGCTCGTGATTATTTGGCTTTATCACGAATGGATGATACGCAAGCACATTCATCAAAAAGATCCTTTGTCGCATCCACAGCAATTTTAATCCGCTTGCTCTGAAGCCTTGACATGATATCTCTGTAAATCGACTGCGGCATTCCGGAAGGTATGCTTCCCGCAAGAACAAGCACATCGTCGTCTTTCAATGTATCCAACTGCTCATACAACAATTCCAAATCTTCCTTCCGAATCACTGGTCCCATTCCATTGATTTCGCTTTCCACATCGGAACGAATCTTAAGGTTAATTCTCGAAGTTCCATTTTCAATATGAATAAATTCGGTTGAGATTCCCTTTTTCTTTCAGAAGCCGCTCAATCTCCTGTCCGGTAAATCCGGAAAGGAAACCAAATGCCGTCGTTTCATATCCCAGGTTTTGAGCACCATAGATACATTAATTCCTTTTCCTCCGGCATAAATATCTTCCTGCACCGTGCGGTTTACTTTTGCCGAGTTCAAAATTCTCCACATGAATGGTGTAGTCTAAGGAAGGATTAAATGTTACCGTGTAAATCATTCTTTGTCACCTCACTTTACTTCAATGATATTGTCACATTGTCTATAACTCTCATCCAAAATCTGTGTCGTTATGATACAAGTTTTTGCAAACTCTCAAATTTTACACAGGAAATCTGCGAAAACTTACTCGAATCACAAAGCACATAACGTTTGGCACAATGTTTCATAGCAACTTCTTTTTACTTTTGCCTCTTTGACATCCGGTGTACTAAAACCTAATTTCTGATGTACACCATTTGTTCCCCAAAAGCCTTTTGTAAAATTATATTTTTGTAGACTTTCAATTGCTTCATCGCCAACAATTGCCTCTGTCGTTGCCTTAAACTCTCCGCCAAGAATATACGTTGTATATCCAGCCATCGAAAGTTTCCTAGCATGTGAAACTGCATTTGTCACAAATGTGATATCCTTTTCTGTCAGATAATCAATCATAAGTTCTGTTGTCGTTCCGGCATCTAGATACACAAAATCGTTTGGCTCAATAAGCGATGCCGCATACTTTGCAATTTCCACTTTTTCCTCTAAATTTCGGTCTTTTTCTGGAGTACAGTATCTTCTTTGGTACTATAAACATCACCGATTATCATCGCACCGCCACGAACTTTTTGAGCCTTCCCTGCTTATCAAGCAGAGTCAAATCCCGTCTGGCTGTGGATTCTGATATTCCCATCCGTTCCATCAATTCCGGAATCGAAGCACTCCCTTTTTTTCCTTCACAATACGCTCAATTCCCTGAAGTCTTTCTTCTGTCAGCATCTCATCACTCCATTTCATTTTTTGACTACTTTTGCCCGAAATGGACTTTTTTGTTTTCTTTTATCTGTATTATAGCGTCATTTTCCGTCATCGTCAATCACTTTCTTTTCATTTTCTTTTCATTTTTTTGAAAGAAAATAATTTTCACAAAAAATACCGGATAAAATAAACAGCTAAGAATTAGTCCTTTGATTATTTTATCCGGTATCTACTTATGTTATTGGTATTATCCCACCATCTCCTCCACAACCTTCCGCAGTTTTTCCAAACTTCCATCAAACAGCCGCTCTGCCAATGCATTTATTTCATAAACCTGTGTCTGCTCTTTGTCACAAGGGGCTGGCAGACAAACTTTGGTTCAATCCGCCTTATGGCCCCCTTTTTCCACACACTTTTTAATAATTGTATAAGTCGTATTGCGGTTCCAGCCAACGCGCGCTGACAAAATCGGAACAATTTCACCCGCGCGGAGTTCACCCTCCTCCCACAGAAGTTCCATCACCTTAAGCTCGGATTCACATAACTTAATGCCCTCTTTTTTTATTCATCAGTCTCTTCCTTTCTCATTGTGAAATCCGAAAAATGCTGCCTGGCCTCCATGCTCTTTCGTCGCATAACAGAACAGTCCCGGACGCACACCACAAAAATGATCTAGCTTAAAATACAGAGAAAATGGCTCTGCAAGAATCTGCCAATTACCATCCTGCTTCCACTCAAACACTGCCGTATCTTTCATTCTTGTAAAATCAATTTTCACACGAAGTGTAACTTTGGCAGAAGAAAGCGGAATTTTCTCCTGTACTGCCGGCAGACTGTCATCTTCTTTCGAGTTCATCTGTCCATCTGCCACACCGTCTTTTGCCAGTTTCACAAGAAAATATTTTCCATTTTCCTTCGTAATTCCGGCTAATGCATAGTCACTTTGCAGCATACAAAGTCCCGCTATATCTCCATCGGATAACGCCGAACCATCTACGGTTACTGTTACAACACCTCCCGGATACGGCATCCTCTGAGTCAGCGTATTTGGTGCCTGTGTTACATTATTGCATATTTTTCCGGTCTGCAAAATCAACTGGTGATTCAAAAAGTTTCCACCTGCTGTCATCCGGCACATGATTCCACTGCCAGTAATTATGAAGAGAAGAAAAATCTTCATCTCCATATAATGGTGCATATTTGTGAGCCGGTTTTGTATCCTCTAAAAGCAGTTTATCTTCTACTTTTCCATCTACGCCAAATACCGGAAAATCATTTTCAAAATGAACCGGAACAAGAACCGGCAGTCTTCCCACGGCACCGCTGTCACGAAACAGCATAGCATACCATTTTCCACTTGTTGTGCTCACAATTCCTCCCTGGGCAACTCCCTGATTGCAGTAACCGCCGTCGGTATCAAGCACTTCTCCACCGGTATAAGGACCTGCGAGCGAATCACTTACATAACAAGCCTGCGAACGTCTCGTATTGTCCCCCTTGCGGTAATGGATAAAAAACAAATAATATTTCCCATTGATTTTGTACCAATGGGTTCCCTCATAACAAGATACACTTCATCCGGGTCCTCAACCAAAAGTTTATGTAAACCGCCCTCCTTCGGCGCCGTCATTTCTTCATTCAATTCTGTCACATAAATCTGGCGGTTTCCGTAGGCAAGGAAGGCACGTCCTCATCAAACAAAAAAAGCGAGCAGTCATGGTAAAAGCCCTCGATTTCATTCTTCTGCCATGGACCTTTTAAGTCCGGCGCGCGGAACAAATACGTTTTTCCCGTGTCATTGGCAACAAAGATCAGATAAAACATACCTTTTTTCATAGCGGAGTGTGGCAGCCCACATTCCTTGTCCATAAGCATTTTTCCATTCTTTAAGCACTCTTGATCCGTAAGTTCAAGTGTCTCATACACATAAGAATAAATTTCCCAGTCCGCCAGATTATAGGGAGCGCAGAATCACACATCCCGGCATAAAATGCATCGTGGTACTTTTTACCATATAATACGTGTCGTCTACCCGAATTACATCCGGGTCCGGATAATCCAACGGGAGTACCGGATTTACCTTTTTCCATTTTTCTTCCATTTCTGTTCCTCCAATTCATGTAATTTGCGAATTTCTTCCGTCTCAACCGACTCTTTTCGCATATCTTGCCTTTTCATATAATTGAGTCAAATATTCATCCGCCTTTTCCCCAGATAAATAAGTCTCCTTTAGTTCCTGCGGCGTCTGTGAGCATGGAACCGAATTCTTTGTGCACCGGCTTGAATCTGTTTGTAAACGCCTTTCGGACAAATCCATCGTTACCTGCCGGGAACTGCTTTTCCCGTTTTGCCACCGGTACAAGCCGTATATGTTCCTCATCCTCTTTTGTAATGGTCACCTGTTCCACAAATTCATAGGAAGGCTTTTTGCGGTGAAATACCAGATAACAAATCAATTTAAAAATGCCATAAGCAGCCAGAATAACTACCGCCACAATCAGTACAATCAATACAGTATACCGCAGTAGTGTAAGCCAGAAATTACCCTTTTGCTCTTCCTGCTGCTGCCGTACCACAGTCTCTCTGGACTGGCTTTCCGGTCCCGCTGCCGGCTCTTCCTTCTCTTTTGTTTCCGCCACGGTAGTCTTTTGCTTTGAATCCTTTTCAAAATTCCACTCCGGTTTATATCCTGCCGCCACAAATAAAAGCAAAACCGTAAGAATTCCCGCAGCATAGAAAGGAATCCAATCCTTCCTGCGGTTCACATTTATGCGGTGTTTCGTTTCCTTAGAAACACTTGGATTGCAGCCTACTACAAGATACTGCCCACGCCAGTATTCACCGGCAAATCCAACAACAATCGCCGCCAGATAGAAAATGCTGCACAGCCAGAAACTATCATCGGCCGCCTCTAAAATAGTTCCCGGCATCATAAAGAGTCCGGCTAACACAAGTGCCCCCACATGACAGGACGCAACTTTTCTTTCCTCCCGCTTTTCTTTCTGATAAAAATGCCGGTAAAATAATATTGGCACAAAAACAAAAAAGACAAAACGCCCATAAGAATACACATCGCCGGCATCAAACCAGTGAACCAAAGAGGTAACCCCCCAAGAATTAACAGCTCATAATAAAGAAATGCCAAAAAACGGCACCGCCTGCGGATCTTCACTACATACCCCTCCATTTCACAAGACATTTTGCAATTGACGGAGGTATCTCCCGAAATTCATTATCCTCTCCATACTCCGAAAAAGTTGGAGCAATCCACGTCAAAGATTCGTTCCGGTGCAGCATATCGGAAACTGCTTTTGCATTGGCTTTTTCCTGCCGCAGAAATGAGAATCACATGCTGCTCCCTGCGGATTTTTTCGCACTCTCTTATCACAAAATCTTCCCCTTTGCTAAGAGGGTGCTCATAAGAAATCAATGCCAGAGCACGGCGTGCCGCCGCAATCTGGGTTCTTCCGGTTCCTTCCATGGAATATTTCTCATCACCGGAAATAACTAACTTTGTTTCTACACCTTCTTTACTTAAATAATAAACAAAGGAATACGCAAGACGAATACTCTCTTCCATCAAATCAACAGAGACAAAAACACCGGGCGATTCCAGATTGAGCAGGATTACGACAGGAGTAGAAGCCGTATATTCCGCTGTTTTTACCTGCCAATTCCCCATTCTCGCCGACGCCTTCCCGTGAATTTTACGCATCGAATCTTCCGGCGTATATTCTCGGACACCACCACTTAAGAACGGGTCTTCAAACAGTGGCACATTCGTTTTACACGAACCTGTCATGTGCCGGAACACCGGCATCAATTTTCGAATATTCATACGGGACGGGTATACCAAAAAGCGAAACTTCCACCGGAATTTTGTGGACAAACGTATGACGGCAGAACAAATCATAACTGACTAGTTCTGCCTCTTGAATCTGATAAAATCCACGTTTTTTGCAGATAAATTTTAATTTTCGGCGCACTTTCTCAAAGCCATCCACACTCATGACATCATTCCGGTAAAATGGTCTGAAACTGTTCCGCTCTCCGCCCCTCAAACTGCAAAAAAGCGAGAGGCTAAAAACTTCACACACATAATCGGCAGACCCATTTTTTTTTCTTATTCACTGCTGTTTCATATAAAAACAACGTATCGCCCTCTCCTGCCTGTTCCTCCGAAAAGGCAAGTGTCACTTCAAAGTTTTCCATCCAATGTCTGCTGTAATGAAGCGTATGAATGAAATAAACGGTAAACAGCACAAGGGCAAGAAATAACATGATTATCACTTGGTAAAATCCTCCGTCGGTGCTGTTACAAAATGCGTAATTTCCTCAATGTAATCGGACGCTTTTTATTTGTGCTGTACACGTCTTCCAAAATCCGCCGGTGTGAAAGCACAAATGGTGCCAGATACTTCACCGTCTCCGGTGTCACAAAATGCTCACCCTTTAATGCCGAATAACATTTTGCTGCACGCAAAAATACAAGTGCTCCACGCGGACTTACGCCGAGTGCAATGTTATTATGCTTGCGGGTAGCTTCCACAAGGTCTAAAATATAATCCTCAATCACGGGTGCCGCATAAACCTCTTCGCACTGCTTTTGCATCGCCGCCAATTCTTCTTTTGTGCAGACAGACTCAAGTGTCAAAAGCGGATTATCTGCTGCAAAACGATGCAGAATTTCACGCTCTCCTTCGCGGTTTGATATCCCATCGGAATCTGCATGATAAAACGGTCAAGCTGTGCTTCCGGAAGTGGAAATGTACCGGAAGATTCTACCGGATTCTGCGTCGCAATTACAAAAAACGGGTCCGGTAATTCCATGGTGACACCGTCAATCGTTGCCTGATGTTCCTCCATACTCTCTAACAGACTTGATTGCGTACGCGGCGTCGCGCGGTTAATCTCATCTGCCAGCAGAATATTCGTGAAAATGCCACCCGGACGAAATTCAAATTTGAATTTTTCTGATTAAAAAAAGTGGATTCCCGTCACATCCCCCGGAAGTAAATCCGGTGTAAACTGGATTCTCTGAAAATCCAGTGAAAGTGATGCTGCTAACGCTTTTGCAAGCATCGTCTTTCCGGTTCCCGGCACATCCTCAAGCAGAATATGACCACCTGCTAAAAAGTGCCGTAAGAACCAAATCAATCGTCTCAGACTTTCCAACGATTACCTTCTCCATGTTCGACTTAATCTGATGAAAATCCATCACCCCTGCTGCCCCCTTTTGTTATTTCTTTTTTTATAACTCTTTCATTAAGTTTACCATCTCAATGGCAGAACATGCAACATCATATCCTTTTATTTCCTGCTTTTGTACCGGCACGCTCAATTGCCTGCTCAATATTATCGGTTGTCAATACACCAAACAGAGTCGGTACTCCGGTATTTAAACCAACGGTTGCAACTCCTTTGCTTACCTCTGCGCAGACATAATCATAATGAGAAGTTGAACCTTTGATTACGGCACCAAGGCAGATTACTGCATCATATTTTCCACTTGCTGCCATCTTCTGTGCAACAATCGGAATTTCAAATGCGCCAGGCACATACGCAAGTTCCACATCCTTGTATCCACGCCATGACGTACTAAGGCATCCTCTGCACCGCCAATCAGTTTGTTTACAATAAACTCGTTAAATCTTGCTGCCACAATACCAACTTTGAGTCCTTTTCCAATTACGTTTCCTTCTAATGTTTTCTTTTTCATTTCCTCACTTTCTTTTATTTATCTTTTTTCGCACGTGTTACATCATAGTGCGTCATATGCTGCATTTTTTCTGCTTTGTCACAAGGTACTTGATAATCCTCCGGCTTTGGTGCAATTTCAATCGGAACACGCTCCACAATTTCAATTCCATAGCCGGCAAGTCCTGCAATTTTAGTCGGGTTATTCGTCAAAAGACGAAGTTTTTACGCCCAAATCATATAAAATCTGGGCACCGATTCCATACTCTCTTAAGTCCGAGCAAATCCCAATTTTACATTTGCCTCTACCGTATCATATCCCTGCTCCTGCAGTTCATAAAGCTTTTAATTTGTTCAAAAGGCCGATTCCTCTGCCTTCCTGTCTCATATAAAGAAGAATTCCTCTGCCTTCCTTGGCAATCATGCGCATGGCACTTTCTAACTGCTCGCCGCAGTCACAGCGGCAGGAGCCAAATACATCACCGGTCAGACATTCTGAATGAACACGGCAAAGCACCGGTTCACCATCCGACACATCCCCCCATCGTAAGGGCTACATGATGCTCACCGTTTGTAATATTCTGATATCCGTGAATCCGGAAATTTCCATATTTCGTTGGAAGTTTTGCCTCGGCTTCTTTTTTTACAAGACTTTTTTTTTTCCAAACGTTTCTTAATTAAATCCTCGATTGTAATTACATGAAGATTATGCTCTTTAGCAAATTCTAAAAGTTCGGTTTGTACGCATCATCGTACCATCCTCACGCATAATCTCACAGCAAAGACCACATTCTTTCAGACCGGCTAACCGCATCAAATCCACCGTTGCCTCTGTGTGTCCGGCACGCTTTAACACGCCTCCTTCTCTTGCTTCAAGAGGGAACATGTGTCCCGGTCTTCGAAAATCTTCCGGTTTCACGTCATCTTCGACACACTTCATTGCCGTCAGCGAACGCTCTACCGCAGAAATACCGGTCGTTGTGTCCACATGGTCAATCGAAACGGTAAATGCCGTCGAATGATTATCCGTATTCACCGCTACCATCTGGTCAAGTCCCAGTTTTTCGTCATCTCTTTACTCATCGGCATACAGATTAATCCTTTTGCCAGACTTGCCATCGCATTTACATTTTCTGTCGTAGCAAATTCTGCGGCACAAATTAAATCGCCTTCATTTTCACGGTCCGGGTCATCAATTACTAAAATTAATTTTCCATCTCTTAAATCCTGTAATGCCTCATCAATCGTTGCAAATCCTGCCATTATTCTCGTTCCTTTCTGTATTAAAATCCGTTTTCTGCTAAAAAAATTCTAACGTAATCTTACTTTCTTTTTTCAGGAGTTTTTTCGGCTGCAAAAGTTTTTCCACATACTTTCCAATAATGTCTGTTTCCAGATTTACCACATCACCGGTTTTCCGGTCAGAAAGCACCGTATTTGCCTGAGTGTGCGGAATAATTGACACCTGAAAATCCGTATCGGAAACTGTCGCCACGGTAAGACTGATTCCATCAATTGTGATGGAGCCTTTTTCTACAATGTAGCGAAGCACTTCCGGTGCCGCCTCAATTCGGTACCACACCGCCGTTTCGTCCTTTTCTATTTTAACAATAGTTCCGGTTCCGTCCACATGTCCTGCTACAATATGTCCGCCAAACCGTCCATCCGCCGGCATCGCACGCTCTAAATTCACACGGCTTCCCGGCTGCAGTAAACCGAGGGAACTCCGGTTCATCGTCTCTGCCATCACATCTGCATCGTAACCATCACTTCGCAGGCTTGTCACGGTCAGACACACGCCATTCACAGCAATACTGTCACCAATCTGCGTCCCTCTAACACTTTTTTTCACAGCGAATCGATAAGACCGCCGACTGGCTTCCCCCGTTCAATTTTCTGAATAGTTCCCATCTCTTCTACAATTCCTGTAAACACCGCTTATCCCTCCTTTTTTTTGCTTCATATGCCCGCTCACACAGATGTCACTGCCAAAGTTTTGTACCGTAACATCCGTAATTTCCACGGCGTCACTCATTTTTTCAATTCCTTTTCCCAAAACCGGCGATAATGCATCTTTGCCACCAATCATCTTCGGCGCAATATAACAGTAAACTTTCTGCACCAAACCGGATGTCAAAAAGGAACCATGGATGGCGCCGCCGCCCTCTACTAAAAACACTGTCAATTTCCATACTGCCTAATTCCATCATCAGCTTTTCCAAGTCCACTTGTCCATCTTTTTTCAGCCTTAATTAACTGAACACCCGCCTCCATAAGTGCTTTTTGCTTTTCCTCATTTTCCTCGGCATAGCAGACAATCGTTTCGATATTCTTTGCCGTTTTCACAAGCTGGCACTCAAGTGGAATCTGCAAATGCGAATCACATACAATCCGAACCGGGTCCACACCATTTTCAATGCGGCAGTTGAGCATCGGATCATCCGCAAGCACGGTTCCGATTCCCACTAAAATTCCGCGGTATTTTTTCGCAAAAAAAATGTGTATGTTCTCTCGCCTTTTCTCCGGTCACCCATTTAGAATCGCCAGAAAACGAAGCAATTTTACCATCTAACGTCATCGCATACTTCATCGCCACATAAGGCATTTTAGTTGTAATATAATGAAAAAAGATTTCATTTAACGAAAGGCACTCTTCTTCCAAAAGACCGGTCTCTACTTCCACACCATGGTCTCTCAAAATCTGTACACCTTTTCCTGCCACTTTCGGATTCGGGTCCATCGAGCCAACATATACTTTTCCAATGCCACGCTCCAATATAATATCCGTACACGGAGGCGTCTTTCCCTGATGACAACACGGCTCTAACGTCACATACATTGTGGCTCCTGTTAAATCTTCGCTGCATTTTGTGAGGGCGTTGCGCTCTGCATGATATTCGCCGCACCGCTCATGATATCCTTCGGTGACAATCCTGCCATCCTTCACAACCACGCAGCCGACCATCGGATTCGGGGAAGTATATCCCATCGCTTTTTTGCAAGTTCCAGGGCACGTTTCATGTAATCTTGATTTGTCATAACAGCCTCCTTTCCAAAATAAAGAAACCCTGGGTACCAAAAAAGATACTCAGGGTTTTCTGACATTCACAAATCGTTTATCTTCTTTCATCCAGACTATACTGTCGGCTTCGGAATTTCACCGAATCGGCAACCAAGGTCGCTCGCGGGCTTTACCGCCGGTGGGGAATTGCACCCCGCCCTGAAGATTTCTTTTTACTCACGATTTTTATGATAGCACGATGTGGCGGTTCTGTCAAATGGGTTGTGTCAAGTGTTCGCTGTCACTTTTTTTGTTTTCCGTAATTCCGTAGAAAAAATTTTGCGTCTCGTGGGCGCTCTCGCTTAACAAACGCGTAAGGGGGTATGGGCATGCAAAATACGCAAGCCTCATACCCACGTGTTTGTACCCACGAGTCACAAAGTTTTTCTACGGAATTACTGAATCCAAAGGAACCGGCAACGAACATTTTCCACAGCCAAATTATTCCTATTTTCTTTTACCTATCTTTGATAACTAAGAGAAAAAATGCTTACATAAATTTAAAAAGTATGTTATACTGCTACAGGCAATTGAATATGGTTAGAATTGGAAACGCACAATCCTCCGGGATGATAACGAACAACACATAAAATTTTAGTTATCAAACAGGAGGATTTTTTTATGCAAAAACAAATTTCAAGATGTTATATTTACAATTATCATGGCCACAATTATGGTGTATGGAATGGTGGTCTACAACGTAGCCTTAAATACCGGAGGCGTATCAGGAGAGACTTTTCTTGCTGCTCTTCACGAATTGCCGATTATGGTACCAATCGCATTTGTTTTAGAATTTTTCGTCGTTGGGAAAATTGCAAAGATATTGGCGTTTACTGTTATGCGCCCGAATGACAGACCACAGTTTATTACCTACGCAATTTCAATTTGTATCTGCTGCATTATGTGCCCGATTATGAGTCTTGCTGCAACCATTTTATTCAAGGACACAAAAACATTTGGAACATGGATTCAGACATGGGGAATGAATTTTCCAATGGCAATCTGCTATCAGATGTTCTACTGTGGTCCGCTTGTAAGACTAATTTTTAGAACTATTTTTTGTAGGTCAAAGAGGAAATAAGTTTGAGGAGGTTAGCATGTGTTTTCCATTAAATGCTTTACTTCCTCTTCCAAGTCCTTGAATGTATGCAGAATAATCTCTCCGCCATTAAAACAAAGAAAATCAGATGCACTTGTAGTTTACCTGTAATTTAACATATTGCATCTATTTTCTTCCTTTTCCTCATCAAAGAGCAAACATCTCTTTACAAATCCGTTTGCCGGTTTCTGTCTTAAAAATATTTTGGTATGCATTTAACGCCGCTTCTTTTGACAAATTGTCTTCAAAAAAGATTTACAAGAAAATCGGCTTCCACAAGAATCTGGTAATCCAAACCGTCAATATTATGATAGGTGTGATGATGTGCAATCAAATACTGCACTCTTTTCTGAAACTTGTTTATCAAATTCCAATTCACCAAGCAGTCTGGCAGCTATCGCCGGCCCCTCTTTTTCCTGCAATTTACCGCTGCAGTCGCCGTACTTTTCTTCGCACAAATGAATTCCGATATCGTGTGTAAGTGCTGCTGCCTCCAAAACAAATAATGTTTCTTTGTCTACTTTTTCACATTCCGCAATTAGCTTGGCATAACTGTGCACCTTTGCAGAAATGCTGGATTCTTTTTGCATCGCCTTTGTATAATCCAAGCATGGCTAAATGTAATTGATTAAGCATTTTGATTCTCCTTGTGTAATATTACAAATATTATAACATATTTTTTTTCCCTTTTTATGTGCCAAAAACAGCGCATCCATTAATACTCAATGGTAATTATTCGACATTCTTCACAACAGTTTGCTGCCACATTTGTCCTATGATTCGGTTTTAATTTCGTCACCTCCACAAAACCATCTGCTTTTTTCGCATTTTGAAATACCCCCGGTACCTCATTAGCAAAACTAAATGCTCCATCCTTGCTGCAAAACAAATATCCTTTTTCTCATTTCTTTTTCCACATTTTGAACACTTCATAATTCATCTCTCCTATTCATCGTAAATTTCTTCCAAAATACCGTAATACTTTTCTCTTATAATCCATATAATCTTTTCCAAAAGTTTGAAGAAGGAAAAACTCCTCCACTTTGACGATCTGTAGATGAAACATTACCATGGCAGCTACTGACAAAACCAATAACCCCACTGAAAAAAACATCAAAAGAATTCCTATGTAAAAACCAAATCAAATCCCAGAAAAGCAGGATTACGGCTGATTTGATAAATGCCATTGGTAATAAGCTTTGTCTTGCCCGTTTTGGAGACACCAGCACGCCAACTATTCTTCATCGTCACAACGGAAGTTACAAATACAATATCCCCCCACTGCCGCAATAAGAGCACCCTTGATTCGCGCACCAAATGGCAGCATGGTCTGATTAAATACAATACATATAACTTCTACCAGAGGAACTAATATTGTCGTAATTTTCATAAGTGTTTCAATCACTTTGGCAGTCCCTGTTTTGCCTTTTCCTATTTGATCCGTCTGGATTCCCTGCCGCTTTTTGAAAACATTTTTCAAAATAACACCCATAAAACACAAACAAAAAAGAATTATTGCTGTCACTTGAAATAGCATTTTTCACTCCTTCCAACCTTTGTTTGCTAACATTATATAACTGTTTTATTATCTTTGATAGGTTTTGTTTTGATTAAAATATGTTTATTTTATAGACATGGGAAAATTACGATAATAACTTTTGTATCTCTTGAACTTTTGCATTCGTTAAGTTTCGATTTGCGCCATTATGTATCACATGGTTAATGTCCTGTGCTGATTCCAGCACCTGTTTACAGTCCACCGGCGAATTACCCTGCACAAAAATATATATCCCTCAACCCAAACATCAACACCATAATATTTTAAAAACTGTGCCAACAAATATACCTGCCGGTTCACTTGCTTTTATTGGATTTTTACGATTTTTGTATAGGAATTTCCACTACTGCTAATCTTTGTTTTCACCCATTCATAATCATTATCCGTCCCCATTAAACTGCCAATTGTAATTTTTTACTTCAATAATAAATATCCCTCTATTATTCACAATGATATGGTCCAATTCTGTCCTTTTTCCTTCAATTTCAATCGACACATTTGAAAAAAAAAAGCAGATCCTTTTCCTTTAGCACTTGGCAAATTAAGTCACAGACATAATTCTCTCCTTGACGTCCTGCTCTCTTTTGACCAGACTCATACCCCTGACTTTTACATAGAAAAAATTACCAGCAGGAGCATGCAAAAAACGAAAACAGGTCCAAGTCCTGCAATTAAAGCCGTTTCCATTTTCGCTCACCTCCTGCGTCATATACTTTAACTTATCTCTCGTTGACCTAAAATTTATTTTTTTCTATTCCAGTCAACCCATTCACTAAAATCGGATGACCTATTTATATGTTTTCAATATTACGGTCAACTGCAACTACCATACCGCCCACCACCAGTTCCATAACCCTAAAACACATCGGACTTCAATGTCTCTGCCACGTTATCTTTCTGAATCTTTCTCATCGCGTAGAGCATCGTACAAAAATACAACAAAGAACACACTAAACACGGCAATCACAACACTGTACCACGGAATGTAAAAATCGAGAATCATCTGATTTCTAAGTGAAAGATAAATCAGGTACGTTACTCCCACGGAAGCAATCAGTCCAAAAAATAATCCTTTGCAGCCATACAAAATACATTCCAAATTCATCATTTTATAAAATCCGTGCCTGGTCATTCCAACGGAACGAAGCACAGCAAATTCGCGACGCCGCAGCAAAATATTCGTCGAAATAGTGTTAAACACATTCGCAATCGAAATCAGCGAAATCAAAATAATAAATCCATAAGAAAAGATTTTGAGGACTAACATCATCGCTCTGACATCCTGTATTTCTCTTGCGTAATTATACAAATTTCCCGTGGAGCGGTCATTATTTTCAAGCACCTGACACATTTTTTCTCAGACGTCTCTGTCGGGTTATCTGAATTGTAAAGCATTACCATTAGTTTTCAATCCCTGCCGGACAAATTTTTGCCATTGCACGTTCCGGCAGGAAAAGAACAAGACCAGATCCAACTTCATTCTCCATACCAAACGGTGCTTTGTCCAAAGTTTTTCCAATGGTAATTTTTCTTGTGTTGTAAAATTCTTTATAAGGCACAAAACGTTCAGAATTAGGCTCTGCCTCTTCGTTCAAATACTTCTCCATCCGGCACTCAAGTTCGCCATTTTTCCTACTCTGCGCACATACACATCTTCATAATGCTTTGGCAGTTTTTTCGGGAAACACACTTCCACTTCATTTGGTATTTTTATTAAACAATGGATACTTGTACATTTTTGCCATCTCTCGTCTGATTCGACATCGCATCATATGCAAGAGCATCAAATTTCCCATTTGCGCCATTTTGCTTTACACACTCGTCAAATGCCTGATTCTCCATAAACACAACCGTTAGATTATCCACAAGCTGCGTTTTGGATTTAACCACATTTCCCTTTTCATCAACAGGCTCATTTAACTGTCCACCTTCTCCATCAACACCATTTCTGTATTCTTCCGAAATGCTCGAATCCGGCACAACGGCTGATATTGATGATTCTGTCGACAAATTAAAATAATACGACGATTTCGTCACGCCCTTAGTCACGCGCAGTTTATCATACAAAGCCTTACTGTCATCCGTCAAATCATCACTGACTCTTATATCACAGCTTACGGTCGATATCATAGTATTGATAGCAGTAGACATATAATCACAAAACTAGTGGCAGAAATAAATAACACAACGCTGACAAACAAGGAAAAACAGTTGCTCTGTATTTTTTCGGTTTCTCTTGAAATTCTTGGAAGCAAGTGTTCCTCTAAACCAAATAATTTGCCGGTAAGTTTCCATGTTTTTACTTTGTTTGCACGAATTTTAATATCCTGTGACTGGCGTATTACTGATTGCTGAAAGTGCAGTGCCTTTCTCGCCGGCAGATACGCAGAAATCAAAACCGTGAAAAAGCCAATCAATGCTGCCAGCAAAACAGCCCAGCCGGCCGCTGACATATGAAGCCTGAGTGCTTCTCCGTATTCCTCAATTCCTTGATTTAACATATTGGACATCAGATCACTGACAAAGTAAAAAAGTAACCGACATGCCACCAATTCCAGCCAAAACACCGATTGGAATCCCAATAACACTTAATACAGATGCCTCGTATAATACATTTCGGCGAAGCTGCTTTCGTCGCACCGATGGAAGACAAAAGACCATACTGGCGCTTTCTTTCGTTGACCGAAATCGAAAAGAGTTTCCAATCAAGGCAATTGAGCCAAACATAATAATTGCAATTAAAATGCCCATTAAACCGCTCAACACCTTCAGCACAGAACCACTTGCATTACCACTGTAAATTAAATACATACGGTTGGTATCTTTCAACGGATCTGCTACCGTCCCTTTCATTTTCCGCGGTTTTATCTGCTTTAAAAAGTCCGCGGTCTTCCTGCCATCTTTCAAACTCACATAAACACTTCCACCATAATCCGGTCCACCGTTCGCTGCCTTCGTAAACACATAATAGCCCGCTGACATTGACTGGTCATAGAGCGGATTTAAATAAATACCAACAACATGATATGCCGCTTTTCCTGATTCTACAAACGTCTCATCATCTTCGTTGAGATAAGAATCATCTTCCCACAACTGATTCCTATTTTTCAAAATGCGAAGTCCTTTTGGCAGGGAAATCACATCTCCTACCTGATAAGAAACACCTGCATTTGTCTCTAACGAAGCCGGCAGAATAATTTCATTTTCATTCTTTGGCATCCGTCCTCTTTCATATAAAAAAAAAGGGAGAAGAGTTTCATAGTCACCGTTCAAACCACCAATGTATAAATAAGGAGAGGTTTCATTTTTACTGTGCGGAAGTTTCGCATAACCAATATTCTGAATGGATACCTGTTTTTCTACTTCCTTCTTTTTTGAAATCTCGTCTATCTGCTTCATTGAAATATTCGACACAACACCATGCCAGCAGCCATTCTGTTTCTCCGTAACTTCCAGTAAAAATTGCTGCACACTGCTGACCGTTGTTGTTACTGCCGTCAGCATAGCAGTCGATAAAATAATGCCAATAATCGTAACAATCGTTCTTGTACGGTTTAATTTTAATGACTTAATTGCAAATTTATGAAATACATTCATCCCCGAATCACCTCATCTCTTGTAATCCCACCATCTTCAATTGCGATGATTCGGTCTGCCTGCAATGCGATATTTTCATCATGTGTAATCACAATCAATGTCTGATTGTACTTATTTGACGTTTTTAGTAACTGAATAATTTCCTGACTATTCTTGGAATCAAGGTTTCCCGTCGGCTCATCTGCCAGTACAACAAGCGGCGACGTCATCAATGCCCGTCCAATCGATGTCCTCTGCTGCTGACCACCGGATAATTCATTGGGAAGTTTTTTCTCCTTACCTTCCAGTCCCAGTGTCGCAACCAACTCCGTCAAAATTCCTGATTCACTTCCCGCCCGTCCATCAAAACCGGAAGTGTCATATTTTCCACAACATTTAAAATAGGAATTAAATTGTAAAACTGATAAATAAGTCCAACCTGTCTGCGTCTGAAAATTGCTAACTGGTCTTCTTTCTGTTGATACACATCGACACCGTCGAAATAAACTTTTCCTTTCGTTGGACGGTCCACACCGCCGAGAATATGCAAAAAAGTGTCCATTTATCGGAACCGCTTGGTCCGATGATTGCAACAAATTCTCCTTTTTTTATAGAAAAAAAGAAACATCATTTAGTGCTACGACCTCATTTTCACCTTTTCCATATACCTTTGATAAATGTTCTACCTGAATCATATTCATCCTCCTCATTATTTCGAATTCTTCCTTAGTGTAGCAGGATGGAATGACTCTGCCGTGACTCTTAAGTGACAATTTTGTCACTTACACCGTTCCCTTTATAAAACCGAATTTCAAATTTCGCTCCGCCATTTATCCTATTCGTTGCGGAAAGTGTCCTCCTGTGCCACAACAATCATGCGCGCCAACGCAAGACCAATCCCTACACTACTGCCGGAGGAATTTTTTCCTTTATAAAAACGCTCGAAAATATGCGGTAAATCTTCTTTGTCAATTCCAGCTCCATTATCCGAAACTGTAATTTCCGTATATAAATGATTTTCCGCTGCCCGAATGCAAATCTCCCCACCGGCCGGCGTATGTTCCATGCAATTCTTTACAATATTTCCAACTGCCTCGCGAAGCCAGTATTCATCACCACGAAGCGAAACCATGTCCGTGCAGTCAATAACTAGATTCTGCTCTCTTAACTCCATCGGAATCAAGAAATCCTGCACCGACTTTTTCAGTAAATCCGACACATTAACCGTCTTTTTTTCATAGACACCGTTCCTGCGTCCAATTTCGCCATCTTTAATAACGCTTCAATCAGCCAGTCCATATGAACTAAGAGCTGCTCCAGTTCATGTAATAATCTCTGCCTGTCCGCCTCATTCTTTTTCTCCCCGCAAACGCGAAACAATTAAATTTATTGCCGTGAGCGGCGTTCGAATCTGGTGGGAAATATCCGCAATAGAATTCAGCAGATACTTTTTTATCTTCCATCAAAAGATTTGCCTGATGATTTAATTTATTCATCATTTTCCGGATTTCTGTCCGCAAAATAGCAAGTTCGCCTTCCTTTTCTCCCCTACATCGACGTATTCAAATACATGCAGAAAATGCTGGACTTCATCTGCCAGTCCGGCGATTTTGCGATACCGGATAACAGAAGAGCTAAAGTGTATCACGGCAAAGATAACTGCACAAAAAAGGCACAAATAAAGTCCCTCACCGATGCCAAATACCATCCCAAAAAGGCTGTCAGCAAAACTGCAAACAGCCAAATAATTCCCTCTTTTTTATTTCCGGATTTCTAAAAATACCCCATAGCCCATCCCCCGTATTGTTTTTTATAATCTCCGGTTTCGCCGGTTCTTTCTCAATCTTTTCCCGAAGTCTTTTGATATAAACTGTAAGCGTATTGTCATTCACAAAGTCACCTGCCACGTCCCAGATTGCCTCTAACAACTTCTCTCTGGAAAGAACCATCCCTTTGTTTTGAAATAATATCAATAAAATCCGGTACTCTAAAGCGGATAAAAATATTTCATTACCTTCACGCTTTACCACTGCTTTTCCGGTATCAATCGTAATACCGCCGGATTCCAAAACTGCTGAGGCTTTCCCCACTGCGTCGCAGTACAACACCATTCTCGATACCAGTTCACGTGGGCGGAATGGTTTACTGATATAATCATCCGCCCCCATATCAAGTCCTGTCACAACACTGTATTCATCGCCGGACGCCGTAAGAAATATTACCGGTATATCTGTATTCTGTTTAATGTAGGAACAGATTGCAAAGCCATTGCCATCTGCAAGTGAAATATCTAACAACACAAGGTCATAATTTTTCTCTTCTAATAGTTCAATGGCCTGCTTCTGTCCAAATACTGACTCAACAAAAAAACCTTCCTGTTGTAAAAACACACAAAGATTTTCTACAATCGTCTCATCATCTTCTACCAGTAATAGTTTACTCATTTTATGCCTCTTTCAGCAGTGCAAAGCTCTTCAAACTTGCATTTCCCTGACCACGAAAAAGTAAAGTACAATGGCTGTACACCATCCGGTATTGAAATTTCCGTTTCATAATCTTCCCATACATTTGTATAAACAATGTGTAATTTCGCAAGCACTTCCCCATCAATTTCATTTCGCACCTCAATATCGCCATCTGCATATCCTCTTGTTGTAATGCGAATTCTCTAACTCCTTGTATATCAAAATATTTAAATCCTGCCGTAGCTGAATTTTGAATATTACCAATATACCCAATTTCTTCATCGCCATCTCTGCCATCCTGCATAACTTTTTTGGGAATTCATCACCCCCAACGTAAACCGATTCTTTATCTGTATACAGATGACATGCCAGATATGCCGGATATTCACCCTCGCCTCTTAATGGTCCTCCATTTAAGCCACAAGACGTAATTTCGGCCTGTTTAATATTCCCCTTATCATCAATCTCAAGAAGTTCCGCACAGCCTTGTCTGCTATACCAGGAACCATTTGTGTGACGATGATAAAAATGTACCAATCCTCGCCTATCTGCACCATACTTCCGTGATTGTTTGCGCCATAAGCCACAGGACGGTCTGCCTTTTTATAAGAATCAATTCCTAAATCACAATTGCTGACAATAACGCCTTGATACGTAAATCCACTCACCGGGTTATCGCTTACAGCATAGCAAAGTTCATGCATAACTTCTGATGAGTAAATGAAATAGTATGTGTTTCCTCTCTTGCGGATAGAGGAAGCCTCAAAAAAAACGTGGCCTTCAAATCCAGTTCCTTCACTATATTCACATCCTGGCACAACCCGCACGGGCTCTTCTTCAATCGTCAACATATCGGATCCTAATACTGTCACAAAAAGCCCCAGTTCTCGATTTATCACCCGAGGCACAAGCTCCAGTGTATAAATAAGTTTTATCTCCTTCTGTCAATACGCCTGGATCAAACTGCGGTTCATCCGTTTCCCGCTCACCAAGACGTACACCATTTTTATCATGGACATATCCTAAAAATTCATATTTTCCAGCCGGCGTATCGCAAACCGCTACTGAAACGATTGAAACTTTATCCAGCACATAATACAGATAGTATCGACCATCCGGTCCTACTGTTACATCCGGTGCATACAAGCACATTTTCCCATCCGGATTTAACGGATCATCTGTTTTTCGATAAATAGTTCCCTCGTATCTCCAGTTACCCAAATCATCCACTGGTGCAGACCAGCAAACGTAATCCCCCATACAAAATACATAACCATTGTAAAAATCATGTGAGCCATACACATAAACTCGTCCATTAAATACATATGGTTCCCCATCCGGTACATACTCCCAAGATGGCAAGTATGGATTCAAAAGCCTGTTTTTTCATTCCTAATATCCTCCTTTACCTGCTTTCCCTCAAATTTTCTCACTTTCAACTTACGTTTCAATTTCCTTACGACAAATAAATTATTTAGCATAATCCACTACTCTGGATTCACGAATCACATTGACCTTAATCTGACCCGGATATTGCAGTTCTGCCTCAATCTGTTTCGACAAATCACGGGCATGCAATACCATCTCATCATCATTAATCTGATCCGGAATTACCATCACTCGAACTTCTCTACCTGCCTGAATAGCAAAAAGACTTATCAACTCCCTTAAAGCTGTTGGAAATATCTTCCAATTGTTTCAATCGGTTCGTGTAGGTTTCTAATGTTTCACGACGTGCACCAGGACGCGCTGCTGAAATCGCATCTGCTGCTTGAACCAGACAAGCAATCATGCTTTCTGCTTCCACATCGCCATGATGAGCTTCCACTGCATTAATAACAAGGGCTGATTCTTTAAATTTACGACATAACTCAGCACCGAGCTGAATATGAGAACCTTCCATATCATGATCGACTGATTTACCGATATCATGTAACAAACCGGCACGTTTCGCCATTCGAACATCTAAGCCAATCTCTCCAGCTAATAACCCTGACAAATGTGCCACTTCAATAGAATGTTTTAATGCATTCTGACCATAACTTGTACGGAATTTCATCTTACCTAACAGACGAATCAGCTCTGGATGAATTCCATGTACGCCTACTTCAAGCGCTGCTTCTTCGCCCTCTTCACGAATCATTGTTTCAACTTCTTTTTTTGGCTTTTTCAACCATTTCTTCGATGCGGGCCGGATGAATTCTTCCGTCCACAATCAATTTTTCAAGAGCAATTCTGGCAACTTCACGACGAATCGGATCAAAGCCTGATAAAATAACGGCTTCCGGTGTATCATCAATAATTAAATCAATACCGGTCAGATTCTCAAGAGTACGAATATTTCGTCCCTCGCGACCAATGATTCTTCCTTTCATTTCATCGCTTGGGCAATGGCACAACAGAAATCGTTGTCTCAGATACATGGTCAGCAGCACACTTCTGAATTGCCGTAACCACATAATCTTTTTGCCTTTTTTATTGGCCTCGTCTTTCGCCTGACGCTCCAATTCTTTTTACCAAAACTGCTGTCTCATGTTTTACATCTTCTTCTACAGTCTTCAATAAGTATTCTTTTGCTTGTTCGGAGGTGAGTCCGAAATCTTCTCAAGTTCACGCAAATGACTTTGACGGAGTTCGGCAACTTTTTCTTTTCTCCTTTTCAAAGTTTGCTTCTCTCGAATTTAACTTTGATTCCCTTTTCTCGAGTGCATCCAGCTTTTTGTCTAAGGTCTCTTCTTTACCTAACACACGTTTCTCGTAACGCTGAATCTCGGCTCTTCGCTCCTTGGTCTCTTTTTTCAAGATCATTTTTGCTTTCAGATTTTCCTCTTTTTGCTTCCAAAGAGCCTCGCGTTTCTTCGCTTCTGCAGTCTTTAACGCTTCATCAATGATTTCTCTGGCTTTCTCCTCTGCGCTTCCCACCTTAGCTTCTCCCACTTTGATGTGATAATTTATCGCGCTTTTCCATGAAATCAGTGCTGCTGCCGCTATCAAAACAACAACGACTACAATAGCTACAATCACGTGTGCAACCTCTAATGTAAGCACTAGGGTGCACCTCCTTATTTTATTCATGCATGCTTTTAGGGGCATACATACAACATATAGTATTTTACACGGAATCTACTGTCTTGTCAAGGCAACACATAGATTTTCTGGTGTGTACGCCTCCCCCAAATAAAAACTCATCTGCCATATACTCCAAATTCCATTCCGAGTGCTCTACTTCTTTAGCATAAATACGCGCCGTAACCACCTGGTCATCCACCGTAAATTCACCATTTTGCTCTGCCATCCGCAATGTATTCATATCGCGCACCATCAAAAAGCTTGTCACAGCCAGTTTCATTTTTCCAAGAAAATCATAATCGTCAACACAGCGTGCCAGACACAAAAAACAATAATACACAATTAATTGTTCTTTTTCATATTCCCGATTTTCATTATTTAACAAATCATCATATGCTTTCCTGTCAGATATGTATTGCTTCCGTCCTACTTCCGAATCCATATACCGCTTCTGAAAACTCAACAAAAGTTCGTCCCATTCCGCTCGGATGCTTTCTAACGAGCTAAATAAGCGCATCCGCTCTAAAAACAAGCCATACTGTTTTTCTTCTGATTCACTTTCTTTTTTTCTACATCAGTAGTATCACAGAAATACGGTTCTGTCGGAATTTTATGAATGTCCACAATCGAATCCTGATTCAAACAATCCTGTACTTTTTTTGCATATTCTAAACACGCACAAATTCTCTCTTCTACACGAATCGAACGATTTTGTAATATCGCAATCGCCTGATTTCTCGCCAACTGAATTTCATCTGCTAAAACTTTTTCATCTTCCGTTTCTTCCCACGGAAATGGCTCACTGATTTCTTTCTCCACTACTTTCATTTTTTCTTTATTTCTATAAATAAGACGTCCTGCCTCCGGACAGCTGGCACTTAATGCTAATTCTCTTGCCCCGCCATATTCCAGAAAGTCCGTGGTGTATCCGTACAAACGTCACAAAGAGCTTGCTCTCCCAATTCCTGATAAATCACACACAATTGATTTTCGTTTAAAATGGACACCGCCTGCCCTCTTTGAGGATAAAACCATGGCTTTCATATGCATCTTCCTCGTCATTTTCATATTCCTTAATATTCTGACGCAGCATTTCTCCAAATGCGCCACCTACTGTTTTATAATATTCATAACTTTTGTCATCAATATCAATTTCCCAGCCAGCACAGCATGTATCTTCACACGCACCGGCAATGCATGAAAATTTTTCATAGTAATCCGGGTATCGAAATATCATCTTTTATGCCTCCCTTGGTTGTCTGGTAATAGTATAGCAGAAAATGGGAAGTTAGGCAAAAAGGATTGCTGGCAGTTTGTGTCAAGTATTCGTTGGCACTTTTTTGTTTTCCGTAATTCCGGAGAAAAGCTTTGCGTCTCGTGGGCACTCTCGCTCGTTGAGTGCGTAGCGGTATGGGCACTGAAACTACCAGTGGTCTCCGCTCCGCTTCGGTCGTTGCATAACAGAAGTCCACCGGACTTCTTGCAACTCATACCGACGTACTCAAACCCACGAGTCGCAAAGTTTTTCTACGGAATTACTGAAATCCAAAGGAACCGGCAGCGAACATTTGTCACAAACCCGTCATTCCAAACTCTTTTTTCAATATTCTATCATAAGTATTCTCTTCTCTCACAAGCATTGGTTCCTCAGTCGCTATCTCACGGATATATTCTACCGGTTTGTCGGTACACTCGCTGATAAATTCAAATGGCTGCCCCATGGACAACATCTTTTTAATAATGCTATTCTGTGTTCTTTTTTCTCCTTTTCTATTCCCTCCTCTCGTCCTTCTTCTCGTCCTTCTTCTCGTCCTTCTTTTTTTTTCTGCCTTCCTCTAAACCTTCTTTTTTTTCCTTCCTCAAAAATTCATGTGAACTGTAGTATTTCATAATCTCATCTTCTCCTTCCCGGCACTCTTTCACACTTTTTATAATGTGTCCAAAACATACATCTTCATTTTCTTCTGTTGTTTTCTTTTATATAGCGCAGTAAATGGTCTAATTCACTGTCATCATCCAATGGAATTTCCAAATTGATATACAACTCATGCACTCCGTTTTCCACCGGATACTGCGTGCTGTATGTTTCCTTCCCTGTCACGCACTGCACGAAAAAATTTCATACACTGTCTGACCGCCTCCAATAAAATCATTCATTGTGATATATATATGATACACATCAGGCAGTTCCTTGTATGATTTCCCTTTTTTCAAAAGATGTGTGTCAATACTTCCATTGCAGTATCTCACGCGCCGCATATGGTCGTCGTCATCCGATATCTGAAACTCTACATGAATCGGCTCTTCTCCCGCCGTCTCTGCCAGAATATCCAGCACTACACTGCGAAATTGCAGATTGGTAATATCATACTGCGACGTCACCCCTGTAACCTCATACCCCTCCCCAGAATAATCTTCACTAAGTCTTGGCAGGCCTCCTTGTCACGGAACACTACTCTGGAAAACTAAATCACTGATGAGATTCATCTTCTGAGGCAGGTTTTCAAATATTGTCTGATTCATAAAATCATTTCCTCCTTTCCTGTGGTGTTGTCACAAAAGGCAGGAACATTTATATACAATCCTGCCCTATTCTTTTTTTCCGGAATAAAGCAAGAGTCTTTAATAAAATAATCATAGAATCTGGATACTAAGTCTGAACCATTGCTTTTCTAGATATTTACATTATATATTGTTGCATGTGTCATGTCAAGCATCGTTTCGCGCCACAAAAAGTATGGCTTTGTACCAAACATTTCTGCTATAATATTCTCAAAGGGGGTTTTATCATGCCATCGGAAAAAGAAAAATTTGTAACCAAACAATATGTCCCTATGGGCGAGCCAATCGTGCAGAATGATCACACGATTATTTACCATGTGAAATGTCTTTGTGAGCCGGGCAAACCGGACGGCATTTTGAAAATGTACCGCCAGAGAACCGCGAAGCACTTTACAAACGTTTGTATCAGCTTGATTACAGCGAGTGGCCGCACATTTATAATGTGAAATATTTTGATGGAAATACTTTAGTCGTAGAAAAAATACTTTAGAAGGAAATACTTTAGAAGAACTTCTGAAACAGAACAAAAGAAAATAACACTGTTTTTTCCGAAGAAGAAGCCTACCGGATTATGAGTAAACTCTGCGAATGTATTGCAGGATTACTGCGCCCGGATCCGCCAATTATTCATTCCGATATCAAACCAAGTAACATTTTTTATCACCTCAGCAGGCGCTGTAAAACTGCTTGATTTTGTCAATGATAAAACACCAAAAAGAAAACACGAAAAGAAACTTATTTCTCTGCTTGGCATGATTTTTCACCGAATGCTTACAGGCAGCGCACCGGCAAACAAAAATGCACTTACGAAGGACGATACGAATCCGTCATCCGTAAGTGCTTAGAGAAAAATCCTGAGCAGCGCTACCAAAGCATTTCCGAGCTGAAAGAAGACCTCAAAGAGGCAAAAGAACGTGCGCCAAAAATATTGTTTCAAAACCGCCGAATTCCTTATGCGCTGACGTTTCCTTTTCAAGGAGCCATTCTTGCCTTTGAGTGGATTCTTATCTGCTTCTTTTTGAAAAAGGAGCAGACATCTGCTATGTGTCTGTTTGCTATTGCTTTTTTCATTCATTTTGTACTTTTTTTTTAGCAAGACGCCATGCCTTTTTTCAAAAGCGAAACATTCAAATCAGCACCGCACGCAAAGCCCTCCGTTGCTGATTCTTGCTCTTTGTGCTCGCTTTGTTGTCACAGATTGTTCCTTTCTTAATTTTTTAATGAGAACACATTTACTCGACCAGTTTACTTTCTTTCATGGCAATTACTCGGTCAACCGGATATT
>VOFC01002672.1_pt1 | contig 37977 bp, 46 predicted proteins | sample 5384161 | NCBI WGS metagenome assembly VOFC01 (sample SAMN12384722, study PRJNA508395) | human gut metagenome | isolation source: healthy gut B | host: Homo sapiens | reverse complement strand
TCGTCAACCTTGATGCGACGGTTTTGGCGCAGGCTCCGGAAGCTCGCGCCCTACCGTGAGCGGATGCGGGAAAATCTCGCCCGCGCGCTTGCGCTTGACGCTTCCCGCGTCAGCATCAAGGCGACGACCGAGGAGGGCCTCGGCTTTACCGGAGAGGGACTTGGCATTGCGGCGCACGCGGTCGCGCTGCTTGAGAAAATAGGATAAGAAAACGGCTGAAGCCGTCCTTTTTGCTATGCAAACGCATGGCAAAATAGATATGTGCCTTTTTCCTCAAAAACCGGAAAGGCTGAGCTTCACGCACCGGTTTGTGCATTTTTGTGGTGCGGTGCTTGCGTGAAGCTTCATGCGTCGCAGGCGTCCATCGCGGCGAAGAGCCGCGCACGGTTTTCTTCGCTCATTTCGCACAACGGCAGACGGAGAAGATCGCTGCACAGTCCCATGCGCGCCATCGCGGTCTTGACCGGAATGGGATTGACCTCGCAGAAGAGCGCCCGGATGAGAGCGGAGCGGCGAAGCTGTTCGCGTCCTGCCTCCAAAATGCGGTCGGCAAGGCACAGCTCCACCAGCTTGTGCATTTCGCGCGGGAACGATGTTTGCCGCGACGGAGATCACACCGCGCCGCCAAGCGCGCAGACGGCGGCGGTGTCCGTCGTTGCCGGACCAGACGGAGAAGCTGTCGCCGCAGAGGTTAAGGGCCTCCTGGATCAGGGCAAAGCTGCCGGAGGCCTCCTTGACGCCGATGATGTTCGGGTGCTGCGCGAGTGCGGCGTAGGTCTCGGCGGTGCAGCTCACGCCGGTGCGGGAGGGGACATTGTAGACGATGAGCGGGCGGTCGACGGCGTCGGCGACGGCGGTGACAGTGACGCACGAGCCCGCGCTGCGTCGCCTTTGTTGTAGTAGGGGCGTGACGACCAGAACGCCGTCTGCGCCCGCTGCACAGGCCTCACGCGAGAGTGCGATGGCGGAGGCGGTGGGGAACATCAATGTCATCAACGTGGTGGATCTCGAGGACTATGTCAAATGCGTCATTCCCTGGGAAATGAGCAAGGACTGGCCGGTCGAGGCGCTCAAGGCGCAGGCTGTCTGTGCGCGCACCTACGCGGTCTGTCAGACGAAGCATCGCGCGCAGGGCTTTGACATCTGCGCGACGACGCACTGTCAGGTCTATCAGGGCACGGCGGCGAGCGGTGCGAATTCCGATGCTGCGGTCGACCAGACGGCGGGGGAGTTCCTCTACTACAACGGAAGACTCGTGCAGGAGGCTGTGTATTATTCAAGCAACGGCGGCGCGAGCGAGGACAGCCTGAACGTCTGGGGCAATGACGTCGGCTATCTCAAGGGCAAGATCGACCCCTATGAGGGCAAGATCGCCTCGATCATCCCACGGTACAACTGGTCGACGACGTTTACCGCGTCGGAACTCACAACGCTTCTCAACAACCGCGGCTATGGCATCGGTACGGTGAAAAACGCCTATGTCTCGGCCTATACCGATACCGGGAACGTCTATTCCGTCACCTTTACCGGCACGAGCGGCAGCAAGACCGTTTCGCGCGAGGCATGCCGGACGCTGCTGAATCTGCGCAGCCAGCGCTTTACGATCGGCGGCGGTACGGGCGAAAATATTTACAGTGTGAATGACACGGGCGAAAGCGTCGCGCTCGGCTCTATGAGCGCGATTGACAGCAGCGGGAAGAGCTCGGCGCTGTCCGGCAACGTGTACGTCATCACGTCGAACGGCACATCGCAGCTTGAGCAGCGGACGACGACATCGTCCGGCAGCGGCAGCTTTGTGATCTCCGGCAGCGGTTACGGGCATAATGTCGGCATGAGCCAGTGGGGGGCGTACTCGATGGCAAACCTCGGCTATTCCTACCGCGATATTCTGCAGTTTTACTACACGGATGTCAGCATCCGATAAGGGAAGAGAAACAACATGAAGACAAAAGATTTTGATTATTACCTGCCCGAGGAGCTGATCGCGCAGACGCCGCTCGAAAAGCGCGACGAATCGCGCCTGATGTGCCTTGACAAGGAGACGGGTGAGCTCTCACACCACCATTTTTATGAGCTGCCGGACTTTTTGAACCCCGGCGACTGCCTGATCTTGAACAATTCCCGCGTGCTGCCGGCGCGCCTTTTGGGCCAGCGCCTACCGGGCGGCGGCGCGTGCGAGGTGCTGCTGCTCATCGACCGCGGCGACAAAACATGGGAGTGCATCGTGCGTCCGGGCAAGCACCTGCGCAAGGGCGCAAAGATGCAGTTCGGCAACGGCAAGCTCAAAGCGGAGGTCGTGGACGTGTTACCTGACGGCAACCGCATGGTGAAATTCGACTTTGAGGGTATTTTCCTCGAGGTGCTCGAACACCTTGGCAAGATGCCGCTGCCGCCTTACATCAAGGAGGAATTGCAGGATCAGGAGCGCTACCAGACCGTCTATTCCAAGGTCCCCGGCAGCGCGGCGGCCCCCACGGCGGGGCTCCACTTCACGCCAGAGCTGCTGGAAAAAATTCAGGCAAAGGGCGTGAACATCGGCTATGTGACGCTGCATGTCGGTCTCGGCACGTTCCGTCCGGTCAAGGAGGACGACATCGAGCAGCACGATATGCACAGCGAATACTGCGTTATCCCGCCTGAGACGGCGACGCTTATCAACGAGACGAAGGCACGCGGCGGACGCGTGATCTGCGTCGGTACAACGTCGTGCCGCACGCTCGAGAGCTGGGCACAGGAGGACGGACACATGGAGCCGTCCGCAGGCTGGACGAGCATCTACATCTACCCGGGCTACCGCTTCAAGGTGATGGATGCACTCGTGACGAATTTCCACCTGCCGCAGTCCACGCTCATCATGCTGGTCTCGGCGCTCGCGGGCCGCGAGCACGTACTGCATGCCTACGAAGAGGCGGTAAAAGAAAAATACCGTTTCTTCAGCTTCGGCGATGCAATGTTCATTTCCTGAGGAGGATTCTATGTTCAAAGTCATCAAATATGAAGGCAAGGCCAGACGCGGCAGATTCAAATGCGCGCACGGCGGGGAAGTGCAGACGCCGGTTTTTATGAACGTCGGCACGCAGGCGGCCATTAAGGGCGGCGTGAGCGCGCTGGACTTAAAAGACCTCGGCTGTCAGATCGAGCTTTCCAACACGTACCACCTGCATCTGCGCCCCGGCGACGATGTGGTGCGCCAAATGGGCGGCCTCCACAAGTTTATGCACTGGGACGGCCCTATCCTGACCGACAGCGGCGGGTTTCAAGTATTTTCCCTTGCGGGCCTGCGCAAAATCAAAGAAGAGGGCGTGACATTCGCCTCGCACCTCGACGGCCGGCGCATCTTCATGGGGCCGGAGGAGAGCATGCGCATTCAGTCGAATCTCGGCAGCGACATTGCGATGGCCTTCGACGAGTGCGTGGAAAACCCGGCACGCTACGAGTACGCGAAGGCATCCTGTGAGCGCACGCTGCGCTGGCTGGAGCGCTGCAAGATTGAGCACGACAAGCTGAATACCTTGTCGGATACGGTCAACCCGCAGCAGATGTTATTTGGCATCAATCAGGGTGCGACGTTCGAAGATCTTCGCATCTGGCACATGAAGGAGATCGCAAAGCTCGACTGTGACGGCTACGCCATCGGAGGCCTCGCGGTCGGCGAGCCGACGCAGACAATGTACGACATCATCGACGCGGTCGAGCCCTATATGCCGCAGGATAAGCCGCGCTATCTCATGGGCGTCGGTACGCCGTCAAACATCATCGAGGGCGTGGCGCGCGGCGTGGACTTTTTCGACTGCGTGATGCCGGCGCGCAACGCACGCCACGGCAAGCTCTTCACGTGGAGCGGCTCGATCAACCTCAAAAACGAGAAGTACAAGCTCGACGAGCGGCCGATCGACGAGCAGTGCGACTGCCCGACGTGCCGGAATTTCTCACGTGCGTACCTGCGCCACCTCTTTAAGGCGGAGGAGATCCTGGCCCTGCGCCTTGCGGTGATGCACAATCTCTATTTCTACAACAAGCTGACGCAGCGCATCCGTGACGCGCTGGACGCGGGAGAGTTTGCGGCCTTCCGCGCGGAGTACAGCGCAAAGCTTTCGGAAAGAGTCTGATCTCGCGAAGAAACCCCTTGCACAATGGTGAAATATCCGTTATAATATCAATATCTTTTGTTTTGGAAAGGAACTTGTACTATGGATAGCATTATCTTGCTGGTTGCGATGATCGCGGTGTTCTACTTCCTCATCATTCGTCCGGAAAACAAGCGCAAGAAGCAGGCGGAAACGATGCGCAACAGCCTCAAGAAGGGCGAACGCATCACCACCATCGGCGGTATGGTCGGCCGCATCGTTCAGGTGAACGACGCGACGGTCGTGTTCGAGACCTCTGAAGACCGTGTCCGCATCGAGGTTGCCAAGTGGGGCATCCAGTCTGCGGAGTCGATGGAACAGGCGGCTGCGCCCAAGGCCAAGAAGGCTGACAAGGCGGAGAAGAAGGCTGAGGAAAAGCCTCAGACCGAGGAAGAGGCCAAGACGGTGGCTCTGCCGGTCGAGGATAAGGCGGAAAAGGCTGAAAAGTCCGAGGATAAGCCCTCTTACGATCCTGAGATCAAGTAAGATCGACAACTGCATAGCATAAACAAACCTCCCCTGACATACGCTCATGTAGGCGAATGCGGGGGAGGTTTTTGCGTGGAAAAGACGGTGAACACCGCGTGGTACGCGAAAAAATGCGCGCTGGGTACGCTTGTGTGCTGCGGCACGGAGCTGGTGCTTTTGATGCTGGCATCGGCGCTGATACTGCGCGGTGCGATCAGCGAGGAGATGGCGAACGGCGCGGTGCTGGTCTGCGCGGCGGTCGCGGCGTTTTTGGGCTGCATGATCGGAGCGAGGAAGACGAGCAAGCGTGCGATGATGACGGCGGGCTGCGCGGCGAGCGCGTGGGTCACGATGCAGGTGATCGGCTTTTTTGTTTATGATGGGTTGACGCCGGAGCGGTCGCTCGAGCTGGCGGCGGCGATGGCGGTCGGCGCGGTGGCGCCGCTCCTACTACAAAGAAACGGGAAAAAGGGGAGAGGCGCCAAGGCACGTGCTCGCCGCAAGCGCAGGTGAACATAAAGCAATAGGCGTATTCACACGTTTTTGATCGGCGGTGGAGGAAATGCGGCGCGAAAAGCTGTAACAACTTGCACAAATGGAGCAAGAGCGACGGGAAAATATGACTTTTTCTGACTTGGGTGGTGAAGCGGAGAACTGCTTCCAGATATGGGGAACGGGTACGAAAACCACCCCATATCTTGGTAAAATGCCGCCACTTTTTCAATTTGTTTCAATAGTTTACATAATACACTTTACATAATATTTTGACATAATTAACAAAAATGGGAAAAGTTGGCAATTCCGCTTGCGAAAAGAGTGCAAACGGCCTATATTTATAGGTACGTTCTATCGTTTTGCTCCGTGGGCAGAATGCCGCTTCCCTTCACGAGGGGTGACATACTTGCTGAGTCGAACGAACAGAAGAGACCGCCGCGGCGCGCTGCCGCAGCGCGTGCCTGTGCCGATGCTGGTGTTATCGGCGTTTATTGTGTTGGGTGTGATCCTTGGGTACGTGTTTGCGCTCCGGTCGCTGCAGAGCGCGGGCGGCGAGCTGAAACAGTATTTCGACGCGTTTTTATCGGGCGGCGTGAACAGGCCGTTTTCGGTAAGGGCGCTGGGCGAAACGCTGTTGTGTTATTTCCGCGCGCCGGGTATCGTGTTTTTGCTGGGCTTTGCGTCCATCGGCATTGTAGCGGTACCGCTCGTGTGTGCGTGCCAGGGGTTTCTTCTATCGTACTCGCTGTTCTGCTTTGCGCTCTCGCTCGGGCGGGGGAGCTTTCCGTTGCTGCTGGCGCTGTTCGGCATCCGGCTTCTGGCGGTGCTGCCGTGCACGCTGCTGCTTGGGAACGCGTCGCTTGACAAGTCCCGCGCGTTGCTGTCGCTTTCGCTTGGCGGCGGGGGACGGGGACGCGCAGTCAGCTACGGGAGCGCGTACTGGTACCGCTTTGGCATTTGTTGTGTGTGTTTGTTGTTTGCCGCTCTGCTGGAGCTGTGGCTCGTGCCGCAGTTTTTGCTGCTGGCGGCGTCTTGAGCTGTTTTTTAGGAAGGAGGGGTGCGATCATGGCCGACCTTTTGGCGCAATACGAAGAATATCTGGCCACGGAAAAGCACGCCTCCCAGAATACGCTCAGCTCCTATATGCGCGATCTGCACCAGTTCGCCGTGTATTTGGACGAGTTCCACCCCATGCCGTTGCCGCAGGTGACGCAGGAGGTCATCAGCGGCTATGTCGCCTGGATGGGCGGCAAGGGCAAGTCCGCCGCGACGATCACGCGCTCCATCGCGTCGATCAAGTCGCTCTACACCTACCTCCAGATGACCGGAGAGGTCAGCGCGAACCCGGCCAAGGGCGTTGCCGCGGTGAAGGTGGAGCACAAGTTCCCCGAGATCCTCACGGGCCGCGCAGCTCTGCCGCGGCGCAAGCGTGCCGCTCATCATCGACGCGTCTCAATCCGCGGGCTCGCTGCCGATCGACTTTTCCGCGCTCGCGCCCGCATTCCTTGCCATGCCGGGGCATAAGGGACTTTACGGCCCGCAGGGGACGGGGCTGCTGCTCTGTGGCAGCGACGCGCTCCCACTCATTGAGGGCGGCACAGGCAGCGAATCGCTCCGTCAGAGCATGCCGGACTTTCTTCCCGACCGTCTGGAGGCAGGGACGCACAACGTTCCTGGCATCGCGGGGCTCGAAGCGGGCATCGCCTTCGTGCGCGCGCAACGCCCGGAGCGCATCCTGCACCACAGCCGTGCGCTCATCCGTCGAGCAGGAGAGGGCCTCGGCAAAATTCCAAATGTACACGGATTTCTCTCGCTGGAGGCAAGCTTGCAGGCAGGGGTCTTATCGTTCACGGTGGACGGCCTTTCGCCAGAAAGTGTCGCCGAGGAGATGGCAAAGCGCGGTATCGCGCTGCGCGCGGGGCTGCACTGTGCGCCGTTCGCGCACAAAACGGTGGGCACTTTGCCCGACGGAACGGTGCGGCTGAGCGTTTCCGCCTTTAATCGCGAAAGCGAGATCGACACGTTTCTTTCCTCTCTGCGCGCGATCGCGGCAGGTCAGGCAAAAAACTGAGATTTCATAGAAAATTCATCGCTCTACCGTTGCAATTTGGAGTGTTTCATATTAGAATAAGTAATAACTATTGCTTAAGGGGAGCGTGCCTATGGAATTTGTCATGCCCATCCTGGAAGGCGCGTGGCGCTATGTGCTCACGCTCAGGATCTCGGACTATCTTGATATCGCGCTGATGGCGTATGCGATCTATTGGCTTTTAAAGCTCGTCGGCACGTCGAAGGTCGAGAGCGTCGGCAAGGTGATTTTGCTGTTCCTGCTGGCGCTGATGCTCTCGGACGCGTTCTCGCTCAACGGAATTTACTTCCTTTTGAGCCATATTCTCTCACTCGGTGCGCTGGCGCTCATCGTGCTCTTCCAGCCCGAGATCCGCCGCCTCATCGATCAGCTCGGCTCGAGCCGCTGGCGCTCGTTCAACCCCTTCGCGCGCACGCAGCAGGTCTCGGCCATTGAAAACGCCATCGCGCAGACGGTGCTCGCCTGCACGGAAATGTCCAAAACGCGCACGGGCGTTCTCATCGTCTTCGAGCGTGAAATGGCGCTGGACGACATCGCCCGCACGGGCACGATCGTCGACGCGCGCGTGAGCAGCGAGCTTCTCAAAAATATTTTCTTCGTTAAGGCGGCCATGCACGACGGCGCGGTCATCATGCGTGACGGGCGGCTGCTCGCGGGCGGTTGCATGCTGCCGCTCTCGAAAAACGTGAACCTGAGCCGCGACCTTGGCATGCGTCACCGTGCGGGCATCGGCATGAGCGAGAATTCCGACGCGGTCGTCGTCATCGTCTCGGAGGAGACGGGACGATCTCCGTCGCCATCGGCGGCCTCTTAAAGCGCCACCTGATGCCCGAGACGCTCGAAAAGCTGCTCATCAATGAGCTTGTCCCGCAGGAGCCCACCGAACAGGACGACAAGCTCCACATGAAGCTCTTGAAGCTCCTCAGTGCCGGAAAGGGGGACAAGGACGATGAAAAGTAAGCGCCGCAAGATCTTCTACGTTGCATTGTCCATCCTCATCGCGGCAACGATCTGGTTCTACGTGAACAACAAGGAATCCGTGACCGTGTACGTCCATGACGTGCCGATCGAATTTCTCAACGAGGACACGTCGCTTGCCGACAAGGGCCTCATGCGCATCAGTGGGGACGAGGATATCACCGTCGATTTAAAGCTCCAGATGCCGCGCAACGTCGTCTACGACTTTGACACGAGCGAGCTGCGGCTCGTGAGCGACCTTTCGACCATCACCTACGCGGGCAAGCAGTCCGTCAGCTACACGATCCTGTACCCTTCGAAGGTCTCGTCGAGCAGCGTGAAGGTCGAATCGCCGACCATCCGCACCGTTCAGGTCGAGATCGGCGAGCTCAACAAGAAGGACATCGAGATCCGCTGCAAGGTCGTCGGCAATGTGGCCGAGGGCTACATCGCCGGCACGGTCGAGATGCTGCCCGAAACGCTCGAGGTGCGCGGCCAGCAGGCTGACATCATGCAGATCAGCTACGCGCAGGTCACGCTCGACATCGAAAATGCATCCTCCACGGTCGTGGAGCTGCTCGACTATGAGCTCTATGACTTCAACGACCAGCTCATTGAGAGCAAGAACATCCATCCCATGAGTGAAAACGTGCAGGTGACGATGCCGGTGCTCAAGGTGAAGGACGTTCCGCTGACCGTCAACTTTATCGAATCCGCGGGCTCGCGGCTCGAGAATTACACCTATACGCTCAGCCACAGCAGCATCACCCTTTCCGGTGATGCGACGCAGATGGCAGGCATCAGCGAGATCTCGCTCGGCACGCTCGCGCTTGAGGACGTACAGGGCTCGGAGACGCTGACCTATGACATTCCCATTCCCGACGGGGTGAACAACTTAAGCGGGATCACAAGCGCTACGCTCACGATCAGCAGCGGCGACATCAGCACGAAAGAGGTCGAGGCGACGCACTTCAGCTACGAGAATTTCTCAGGCGATCACACCGTCACCGTCGTGACCTCGTCACTGCCCGTCACGCTGCGAGGCTCCGCAAGCGACCTTGATGCCATCTACGGCAGCGAGGTCCACGTCATTGCAGACCTATCCGACATCGCCGCCGACAGCGGCAGCTACACCGTTCCCGCCCGCATCGAGGTGAGCGGCTACGACGTGGGCGCGGTCGGCACTTACGAGGTCACCGTTCACATCAGCTAAGCCAATTTGCAAAAGGAGACAGCATGACTCAGATCGCAACAGTAGAAAAAATCCTTCCCGGCGGCATGGCGGAGATCTCCGTCCCGCGCAAGTCCGCCTGCGGCCACGACTGTGAAGAGTGTGCGGGCTGCGGCGTATCGGGTGCAAGCGTGCGCGCTGTCGCGCGCAACGACGCCCGCGCCGAAGTTGGACAAAAGGTTGTGGTCGAGAGCAGCACGAAGAATCTGCTCGGCGTGATACTCCTCGTCTATCTTCTGCCGATCGTGCTGTTTCTTGTCGGCTACTTTGCGACCGGCGCGCTCGAAAGTGAGGGACTGCGCTACGCCGTCGCCATCGCGGCATTTTTGATCGGCATCATCCCCGCGATCATCTGCGACCGCCGCACGAAGAAAAACGGCAAGCTGACGTTCACCATTGTGCGTCTTTTCTAAGGCATGTTTGGTTACATCAGGCCGTCCAAGCCGCACCTCAGCGAGCAGGACGAAGCGCTTCCAGTCCGTTTACTGCGGGCTGTGCCACGAACTCGGGCGAAAGTACGGCTTTGCCGCCCGCTTTGTGCTGAATTTCGACTTCACGTTCCTTGCTATTCTGCTCTCCGACGCGCAGGAGCCGGAATGCGAGAGTTGCCGCTGCGCGGCGCATCCGTGCAAGGCACAGTGCGTCATGGCGCACACCGTCGCGCTCGAAACGGCGGCAGACCACAGTCTGGTGCTCGCCTGGTGGCAGCTTCGCGACCATATTGAAGACCACGGCTTTTTCAAAGCCATCCCATACCGGCTCGCGGCGCTTTTGCTGCGCGGCGCTTACCGCAAGGCGAGGATGTTCGTGCCGGAATTTGACGCTTCCGTGCAGCGGCACCTAAATGATCTGCACGAGCGCGAGCGGGAGCACTGCGCCTCGCTCGATCAGGCCGCCGAGCCTTTCGCCGCGCTGATGGCGGACATCGCCGACTGTGTTGATGACGAGATGCGGCGGCGCGTGATGAAGGAAATTTTCTACCACCTCGGCCGCTGGATCTACTTGGTCGACGCGGCAGATGACTTTGAAAAGGACGCGCACTCGAATTGCTACAATCCGCTGCGCTATCGCTATGAGCTTGATGGCGACAAGCTGGACGAGCAGAGCAGGGAAGCCGTCGCCGCCTCGCTCGACCTCTCCGTGCACCGCATGGCGAGCGCTTACGCGCTGCTCTCCTGCGGCGTGTGGACAAGCATTTTAGACAGCATTTTTTACGAAAGCCTTTACGGGATCGGCAATGCCGTTCTCAAGGGTACGTATCATAAGCCCCCGCGCAGAATACACTTCCGCATCAAGGCGGAGAAAAACGAGGAAACCGTATGAACGACCCCTATCAGATCCTGAATATCCCGCCGACGGCGACTGACGAGGAGGTCAAGCGCGCTTACCGCGACCTTGCCCGCAAATACCACCCGGACAATTACCACGATAACCCGCTGGCCGATCTCGCGCAGGAAAAAATGAAAGAGATCAACGAGGCCTATGACCAGATTCAGAAGCAGCGCAAGGCGTCTTCCGCCGCCTCGCAGAGCCACTCCTACGGCTACGGCAGCGGGAATAGCTATGGCAACTCCGCTTACGGCGGCGCCTATGGAGCGGGCTCGCTCAATCAGGTGCGCATGGCGATCAACCGCGGCGATATCTCGCTCGCTGAGCGTCTCTTAAGCGGCGTGAGCGACCACAACGCGGAGTGGAACTTCCTGATGGGCGTGGTCTGCTCGCGGCGCGGCTGGATGGACGAGGCCAAGCGCTATATGGAGACCGCCGTGCAGATGGACCCGAACAATCCAGAGTATCAGAACGCGCTCTCTGCGCTGACGGGGGCGGGCTACCGGCCCAACGGCTTCCGCTCGGTCCACACGGCCAATTTTGATGACAGCGCATGTCTGCGCTGCTGCGCGGCATGGTCGTGCTGCACGCTCTTTAGCGGCGGCGGATGCTATTTACTGCCCTGCATTTACTACTGATTTTTGTTTAATCCTGTACTTTTCAGTTTTGTGTTTTTACTATATCATGGAGGAGAAGAATCGTGGTCAAAAGTATGACTGGCTATGGAAGAGCCAAAAAAACGCTCTCCAATCGCGATATCACCGTCGAGGTGCGCTCTGTCAACAACCGCTATCTCGACTGCACGGTGAAGCTGCCGCGCGCCTACATCTTCGCAGAGGACGCCATCAAGGGGCGCGTGCAGAAGGCCATCTCGCGCGGCAAGGTCGATGTGTTCGTCACCATCGACTCGACCGGCGCGGATGAAGAGGTCGTCGTGGTCAACGAGGGTCTGGCCCGCAGCTATTTAGAGGCGCTGCGCAAGCTCTATGAGATCGATGGCGGGAATTACCTTCAAAAGCAGTCCTACGCGGCGGACCTCGCCCGCATTCCGGACGTGCTGACCGTCACGAAGGCGGAGGAGGACCTGGAGTCCGTTGGCGCGGACATCTGCGAGGTGCTCGACGAAGCGCTCGCGTCCTATAACCAGATGCGCGCGACGGAGGGGAAGAAACTGGCTGAGGACATCGGCGGCCGGCTCACGACCATCGAAACACTCACCGGCAAGGTCGAGGAGCGCTCGCCCGAAACGGTGCGCGAGTACCGCGAGAAGCTGACCGCGCGCATGCAGGAGGTCCTGCAGAGCACGACGATCGACGAATCGCGCATTTTGACCGAGGCCGCCATCTACGCCGACAAGATTGCCGTGGACGAGGAGACCGTGCGTCTGCGCTCGCACGTGTCGCAGCTGCGCGACATGCTGCTCTCCGACGAACCCATGGGCCGCAAGATGGACTTTCTCATTCAGGAGGTCAACCGCGAGAGCAACACCATCGGCTCGAAGTGCAACGACGTCGCCATCGCGCGCGATGTGGTCGCGCTCAAGGCGGAGGTCGAAAAGATCCGCGAGCAGGTGCAGAACATCGAGTAAGGGGCGAAGCAAATGAAGCTGCTGAACATCGGATTTGGCAACATGGTCTCCGCCGAGCGCCTGATCGCCGTCGTCAGCCCTGACAGCGCGCCGATCAAGCGCCTCATTCAGGAGTCGCGCGAGCGCGGCATGCTGATCGACGCGACCTACGGCCGCAAGACCGCGTCGGTGTTCATCATGGACAGCGACCATGTGGTGCTCTCGGCCATCGCCGCTGACAAGCTGATCGCAAGGCTGGGCGTGGAAACGCTCGCTATGGAGGAGGAAGCATAGAAAATCATGTACAAGGGGAAAACATTCATCATCTCCGGCCCGTCCGGAGTGGGCAAGAGCACGGTGCTCAAGGAGTTATTTCAGGATCGTGACGATCTTTATTTCTCCGTTTCTGCCACGACGCGCACACCGCGTCCCGGCGAGGTGGACGGCGTCCATTATCATTTTACCAACGTCGATCAGTTCCGCAAGATGATCGAGGAGGACGCCTTTTTGGAGTATGCCGAGTATGTCGGCAACTTCTACGGCACACCGAAAAAAGTTTGTCGACGAGGCCATGGAGCAGGGGAAGGACGTCGTCCTCGATATCGAGGTACAGGGCGCCTTGCAGGTCGTGCATAAGCGGCCTGATGTCGTGCGCATCTTCATCGCGCCGCCCTCGTGGCAGGCGCTTGAAGAACGCCTGACGAGCCGCGGCACCGACAGCCCCGAAAAGGTGCAAAAGCGCCTCGTCCGCGCAAAGGTCGAGCTTCAGACCGCCAACACCTACGATTATTTCGTCATCAACGACACGGTGGAACGCGCCGTGCGCGAGATCAACGCCATCATGCTCGCCGAGCACTGCAAGCCCGCCGAGCGCATGGCTATCTTGTCTGAATAAGTTCAAAAATCAGCCGAAAAGGCAGAAGGAAGTAAATTATTATGATGCTTTATCCCGCAATGAGCCTGCTCAACAAGTACGTTGAGAACCGTTATCTGCTCGTCAACGTGGTCGCGCGCCGCGCCCGCCAGATCGCCGAGCAGGCCGACGAAGAGGGTTATCCCCTCTGCGAAAAGCCGGTCACCACGGCCATCAACGAGGTCGCTGCCGGTAAGCTCACCGCAGAGAATATTGACACTCACATCGCAAAGTAAGTCTTGAATAACGCAAAGGGGGAGACTGTATGACAGAGAAAATGCTTGCTCGCGTCGCAGTCTCTTCCGTTCCTTATGCCGCCGACCGGCTCTACACCTACCTTGTGCCGGACGAGCTCATCGGCAGCGCCGAGGCCGGCAAGCGCGTGACGATCCCCTTTGGGCGCGGAAACAGGCGCGTGGAGGGCTTTTTGCTCGAAGTCGGGCGCGAGGCGGCGACGTCGCCGCTCAAGCCCATCGACGCTCTTCTCGACGATGCGCCGCTGCTGGATGCAAAGGACATCCGCCTTGTGCGGTGGATGAAAGCGCGCTATTTCTGCACGTATTACGACGCGATCAAGACGATCCTGCCCGGCGGCGTGTGGTTCCAGTACCGCGAGCTGTGGCATGTGAACGGCGAGATCAGCGCGGAGGATGCGCTCTCGTCCGTCGCGCCGGATTCCCTTGAGGAAACGCTGCTGCGCGCGATGCTCAGCGCCAAGGAGATCGAGCGCGCCGCGCTCGATGAGCTTGGCGGCGAAAAGACGGCAAAGGCGCTCCGCTCGCTTGAAGCCTGCGGCCTCGCCGTGCGCGAAACAAAGCTGCGCCAGCGCTTGCAGGATAAGTCCGTGCGCATGGTGTCGCTCTGCGTCAGCGCGGAGGACGCGCTCGCCGCGGTCGAGCCCAAGCGCCGCAGCGCACCCGTGCGCTATGCGGTCGTCGAGCTTCTCAGCCGCGAGGGGTGCCTATCCAGCAGCGAGATCAGCTATTACACCGGCGCGACGATGCAAACGCTGCGCGGCCTCAAGAAGGCCGGTCTTGTCGAATTTTCCGAGCGCGAGGTGCTGCGCGTCAGCCGCTATGATGATGCGCCCGCGCGCGAGGACATTGTGCTCAACGGCGAACAGCAGGCCGCTTTCGACGGCCTCTGTACGCTCTTAGGCCGCGAGGGCGGCAGCGCCGCGCTGCTGCATGGCGTGACCGCCAGCGGCAAGACGCAGGTCTATATCAGGCTCATCGAAGAAGCGCTCACGCGCGGCAAGACCGCCATGCTGCTCGTGCCGGAGATCGCGCTGACGCCGCAAATCCTGCGCCGCTTCACTGCCCAGTTCGGCGATGATGTTGCGATGCTGCACAGCGCGCTGCCGCTCACGGAACGCTACGACCAATGGAAGCGTATCCGCCGCGGCGAGGTGCGCGTCGTGCTGGGCACGCGCAGCGCGGTGTTTGCACCGCTGCAAAACCTCGGGCTCATCATTTTGGATGAAGAGCAGGAGACGAGTTATCAGTCCGAAAATCCGCCGCGCTACCACGCGCGCGACGTCGCGCAGTTCCGCTGCGCGCAGAACGACGCGCTGCTGCTGCTCGGCTCGGCCACGCCGACGATTGAAACGGCATATGCCGCCAAAAGCGGACGCTATCAAGTGTTTTCCCTTCACAGTCGGTTCAACGATCTGCCGCTTCCCAAGGTGCTGATTGCCGACATGAAGGACGAGCTGCGGCAGGGGAACGAGACCTCGATCGGTCATGCGCTGCGCGCAGAGCTTGAAAAAAATATCGAACGCGGCGAGCAGAGCATTCTGTTTCTCAACCGGCGCGGCAGCGCGCGGATGCTGCTGTGCGGCGAGTGCGGCTACGTGCCGCAGTGTCCGCGGTGCAGCGTGCCGATGACGTACCATTCCGCCAACGAACGGCTGATGTGCCATTACTGCGGGCACTCCGAAGCCGTAGTGGACAGGTGCAGCGAGTGCGGGGGACTGATGAAGCGCGTCGGCTCCGGCACGCAGAAGGTCGAGCAGGAGCTTTTTGACCTGTTCCCAAAGGCTAAAGTGCTGCGTATGGACGCCGACACCGTCGGCGCGTCACGCGGACATGAAGCGCTGCTGCGCGAATTTGAAGAAAAGAATATCCCCATCCTTCTTGGCACGCAGATGGTTGCCAAGGGGCTGGATTTTGAAAATGTGACGCTCGTGGGTGTGCTGGACGCGGACCTCTCGCTCTACGCGCAGAATTACCACGCCGCCGAGCGGACGTACAGTCTGCTGGCGCAGGTCGTCGGCAGGGCCGGACGCGGCGAGCGTCCGGGCCGCGCGGTCATCCAGACCTACCATCCCGAAAACGAGGTCATTCAGGCCGCGGCGAAACAGGATTACGAGACGTTTTACCAAAACGAGCTGCGCATGCGCTCGCTGCGGCGCTATCCGCCGTTTGCAGATCTGTTCACGCTGACGGTCTCAGGCCTTGATGAGCTGCGCGTCATCGCCGCTGCCCGCGCACTGTGTGACGCACTGCGCTACGCCTCTTCCCAGCCGCCGCTGAGCGGGTTCGATGTCGAAGTGCTCGGCCCCGCGGGCGCGCCGGTCGTGAAGGTCAACAACCGCTATCGCTATTGCGTCTACCTGTGCGGCAAGGGCGGCAGCGTGCTGCGGCGCACCGTCAGCGAATATCTGCTGGCATTTTACGCAAGAAAAGAAAACCGCGGTCTCGACATTTTTGCCGACTGCAATGCTTTACAATAGAGAAAAGAGGATGAAATTATGGCTATTCGCAAGATCCACGAAGTGGGCGACCCCTGCCTTGCAAAGGTCTGCCGCCCCGTGACGGAATTCAACGACCGGCTGCATGAGCTGCTCGACGACATGGCGGACACACTGGAGGAGGCCGGTGGCGTCGGCCTCGCCGCCCCGCAGGTCGGCATCCTGCGCCGCGTCTGCATCGTGGAGGATGAGCAGGGCGAGATCATCGAGCTCATCAACCCCGAGATCATCAAGACCGAGGGCGAGCAGACGGGCCTCGAGGGCTGCCTGAGCGTGCCGGGCAAGTACGGCATCGTCACGCGCCCGATGGTCGTGCGCGTGCGCGCGCAGGACCGTTACGGCACGGAGTTTGAAGTTGAGGACGAAGAGCTGACCGCGCGCTGCTTCTGCCACGAGATCGAGCATCTCGACGGCCACCTCTACACCGAGCACTGCAAAGTCCTCACCGACGAGGAGCTGGAGCAGTATATCCGCGAGCAGGAAAAGGAGCTGGACGAGGAATGAGGATCGTCTTCATGGGCACGCCCGACTTTGCGCGCACGATCTTAGAGCGTCTGATCGCGGACGGGCACGACGTGTGCGGCGTTTTCACGCAGCCGGACAAGCCGCGCAACCGAAACAAAGTCACGCCAAGCCCTGTAAAGGAATATGCTTTGTCGCAGAATATCCCCGTTTTTCAGCCGGTGACGATGCGCGACGGCACGGCGCTTGAGGATTTCAAGACCCTCGCGCCCGAGCTCGCGGTCGTCGCGGCCTATGGTCGCATCCTACCGGAGGAAATGCTCGCCGTGCCGGTGCATGGCTGCATCAACGCACACGCGTCCATTCTGCCGAAGTACCGCGGCGCAGCGCCGATTAACCGCGCCATCTTAGACGGCGAAAAGGAGACCGGCGTGACCGTGATGCACATGGCGAAAGAGTGCGACGCGGGCGATATGATCTTAGTCAAAAAGCAGGCCATCCGCCCCGACGAGACGGCGGAGGACCTGTTCAAAGAGCTCGCTGTGCTCGGCGCGGATGCGATCGCTGAGGCCATCGTTGAGATTCAAAACGGCACGGCCCAGCGCGTGCCGCAGGACGAGTCGCAGGCGACGTATGCGCCCATGCTCTCGCGCGAGCTTTCGCCCATCGATTGGACGAGAAGCAGCACGCAGATCATCGACCAGATCCGCGCGCTGATCCCGTGGCCTTGCGCCGCGGCGAGCATTCTCGGCGCGAACACGAAAATTTTCCGTGCCGTGCCGCTCGGCGAAACGAAGGACGTGCCCGGCACGCTGTGCGCGCGCAAAAAGGGCATCGAAGCCGCCTGCGGCGACGGCAAAAGCATTCTTATCACGGAGCTGCAGCCCGACGGCGGCAAGCGCATGGCAGCGAACGCTTTTCTGAACGGCAAGCGCATCGCCGCGGGGACGATCCTTGATGCGTAAGGGAACTACTGCGAACGCGCGCGAATGCGCGCTCTCCGTTCTGGTCGCCTGCCGCCGCAACGGCGCGTGGGCGGACGCCGCGCTGAAGGCGCAGCTCGGCAAGTGCGCACTGAGCGCTCAGGACGCGGCGCTTTGCAGCCGCATCGTCTACGGCGTGATGCAGAACGAGCTGCTGCTGAACTGGTATTTGAGCGCCTACTGCACGCAGAAGCTCGACCATTTGCAGCCGCCGCTCTCCGACATTCTGCGCATCGGCGCGTACCAGATCTTATTTTTGGACAAGGTACCCGACCACGCCGCCGTCAGCGAGTCCGTGGAGCTCTGCCGCACGAACGGCAGAAGCGCCGCGAGCGGACTCGTCAACGCCGTGCTGCGCAAGGTCGCGCAGAATAAGTCGAATCTCCCGCCGCTGCCGGAGGGGAATATCGCACGATTGAGCGTCGCCTACAGCCACCCGCAGTGGCTCGTCAAAAAGCTCGTGTCTCTCCTCGGCGTCGAGGAAGCGGAAGCGTTTCTTCGCATCGACAACGAGGCTTCGCCCATCAGCGTACAGGTCAACCCGCTCAAAACGAATGAAAAAGCGCTCGTCGACGAACTTCGCGGCGAGGGCGTCTGCGTCACGCCGCACCCGTGGGTGCCCGGATGCCTGGAGCTTTCCGGCACGGGCGACCTAACGACGCTCAGCGCTTTCTACAATGGCCGCTTCACCGTACAGGACGCGGCGGCACACCTGATCGTCTGCGCCGCGGACTTTGCGCGCGGGCAAAGGGTGCTGGACGTTTGCGCCGCTCCGGGCGGCAAGTCGTTTGCCGCGGCATTCGCGATGGAAAACGAGGGGAGCATTCTCTCGTGCGATCTACATGAAAACAAATTGAAGCGCATCCGCGAGGGCGCGCAGCGCCTCGGCATCACGTGCATCGAGACCGCCGCCGTCGACGGCCGCGCGTTCCGCGAGGAATGGGCGGGGCGTTTTGACGTCGTCATCTGCGATGTGCCGTGCTCGGGCCTTGGCATCATCCGCAAAAAGCCGGACATCCGCTATAAGGATGCGCAGGAGTTTTCCGCGCTGCCGGAGATCCAGCGCGCGATCTTAGAGAACAGCGCGCGCTATGTGAAACGCGGCGGCCTTCTCGTCTACTCGACCTGCACGATCCTGCCCGAGGAAAACGAGCAGGTGACGGACGACTTTTTAAAAGCGCACGACGAGTTTACTTACGAAGCCTTTTCGCTGCCGAACGGCGTGAGCGCGCCGGGGCATTTGACGCTCTGGCCGCAGCGCGACAATACGGACGGGTTCTATCTCAGCCGCATGAGGAGAAAGACGCATGACTGATTTAAAGTCAATGACATTGGAGGAAATCACCGCGGCGCTGCGCGCGATGGGCGAACCGTCGTTCCGCGGCAAGCAGGTCTTCACCTGGCTGCACCGCGGCATCACCGATTTTGACGAGATGATGAATATTCCCAAATCCCTGCGTGAAAAGCTCAGGGCGGAGTACTACATCACCGTGCCGACGGTCGCGCGCAAGCAGGTGTCGAAGCTCGACGGGACGATCAAATACCTCTGGGAGCTGTCCGACGGCAACTGCATCGAAACGGTGCTGATGTCCTATCACCACGGCAACACGGTCTGCATTTCCTCGCAGGTCGGCTGCCGCATGGGCTGCAAATTCTGCGCGTCCACGCTGGCCGGCAAGGTGAGGGACTTAACACCGTCGGAAATGCTCGATCAGGTGCTTTTCACGCAGCTTGACTCCGGACGCGAAATTTCCAACATCGTCCTGATGGGCATCGGCGAGCCGATGGACAACCGGAAAAATGTGCTGCGCTTTTTGGAGCTCATCAACCATCCCGACGGGATGAACATCGGCATGCGGCACATCTCGCTTTCCACCTGCGGCGTGGTGCCGGGCATCGACGCGCTCGCGGAGGACAATTTGCAGCTCACGCTGTCCGTTTCGCTCCACGCGCCCGACAGCGCGACGCGCAGCCGCATCATGCCCGTGAACAACGCCTACGACGTGGAGGAGCTGTTCGCCGCTTGCCACCGCTATTTTAAGAAGACCGGCCGCCGCATCTCGTTTGAATACGCGATGATCGACGGCGTGAACGACCACGACTGGCAGGCCGACCTGCTGGCCGAAAAGATCCACGGCATGCCGGGACATGTGAACCTCATCCCGCTCAACGACGTGGTCGAGAGCGAGTTCAAGCCCAGCCGGCGCGTCGCGGCATTCCAGAAGCGCCTTGAGTCCCACGGCCTGACGGCGACGGTCCGCCGCAGCCTGGGCGGCGACATTGACGCCAGCTGCGGACAGCTGCGGCGCAAAGAAATGAAAGCAAGAGAGGGGGCCGCGCAATGAGAGCCTGCGGAAAAACCGACGTCGGTCTGCGGCGGCATGAAAATCAGGATACCTTTGCCGTCGAGCAGGGCAAAAAGCTGCTCATCGCCGTCGTGTGCGACGGCATGGGTGGCGCCGAGGGCGGACAGATCGCAAGCTCTGTTGCGGTGGAGACCTTTATGAAGGAAATGCGCGCGCTCATCCGCGCGGACATGACCGCCGAGCAGCTGCGCGAGCTCGCGTCGTTCTGCGTGGCGAAGGCCAACACGGCGGTCTATCAGCGCGCGCTGCAAGACCCCGCCTATCAGGGCATGGGCACGACGCTCGTCAGCGCAGTGGCAGAGGAGAAGTACGCCATCGTCTGCAACATCGGCGACAGCCGCGCGTATTTGATCCGCGGCGGCGAGATCACACGCATCACGCACGACCACAGCGTCGTGCAGACGCTCGTGGAAAACGGCAACATCACCGCCGAGGAGGCGCGCACGCACCCGAACCGCAACCTCATCACCCGCGCGCTCGGCCCAGACGAAAACACGCTCTGCGACGCGTTCGAGGTCTCGTTCACCAAGGGGGACAAAATTCTCCTCTGCACGGACGGCCTTGTCGTCACCGCGACGGACGACGAAATTTGCCGCGCCGTGTGCGCGGGTGAGAGCGCGGAAGAAAGCCTTGACGATCTCATTGCGCTCGCCAAGGCGCAGGGCGCGCCGGATAACGTGACGGCTGTGCTCATTGAACACGAGTAAAGGAGGTGGCACCGTATGAACAATATGATCGGAAAAATGCTCGACAACCGCTATGAGCTGCTTGAAGTGATCGGCAGCGGCGGCATGGCAATTGTCTATAAGGCCAAGTGCCACCGGCTCAACCGGCTTGTGGCGGTCAAGGTGCTCAAGAGCGACCTTGCCGAAGACGCCGACTTCCGCCGCCGCTTCCGCGACGAGTCGCAGGCTGTCGCAATGCTCTCGCACCCGAATATCGTCTCGGTCTACGACGTCAGCCGCGGCGAGACGGAGTATATCGTCATGGAGCTCATCGACGGCATCACGCTCAAGCAGTATATGGAAAAGCGCGGCCAGCTCAACTGGCGTGAGGCGCTGCACTTCATCACGCAGATCATGAAGGCGCTCTCGCACGCGCATTCGCGCGGCATCATCCACCGCGACATCAAGCCGCAGAACATCATGGTGCTGCGCGACGGCAGCGTCAAGGTCGCTGACTTCGGCATCGCCTGCCTCGCCAACTCCGCCAACACGCTCACGCAGGAGGCGCTCGGCTCGGTGCACTACATGTCGCCCGAGCAGGCGAGGGGCGACCGCACGGACGCGCGCTCGGACATCTACTCCGCGGGCGTCGTGCTCTACGAAATGCTGACGGGGAGACTCCCGTTCGAGGGCGACAACGCCGTTTCCGTCGCCATCCAGCACCTTTCCTCCGTGCCGCTCTCGCCGCGCGAGATCAATCCCGACGTGCCCGAAGCGCTTGAGCTCATCTGCATGAAGGCGATGGCCTCCGATTTGGAGAAGCGCTACGCCTCGGCGGATGAAATGCTCGCAGACCTTGAGGAGTTCCGCAAGAATCCTGAGGTCGACCTCGACTTCACGATCGAAGACCTGCACCGCGAGACCGTGGACGAGCCCACGCAGTATATCCCCGCCGTGCACACCGTCTCCAAGGCACAGAAGGTGCAGGAGGCGGACGACGAGGAGGAAGAAGAGGCATCCCCGCACAAGCTGGGCACGCGCAAGCTGCTCACGATCATCGGCGCGGCGGTGGCCGCGGTGGCACTCATCGTGCTGCTCTGGCACGCGATCTTCAGCGATCTTCTCGGCGGCGAGCAGACGCCGACGGAGTATGTGGTGCCGCATCTCATCGGCATGACCATCGACGAGGCAAACGAGGACGAAAACGTGAAGGGCATCTTCACGATCGAACAGATCGGCCAGCGCGCGAGCAGCAAATACGCGGCGGGTCAGATTATCGAGCAGTCGCCCGAGCGCGGCAAGACCGTAAAGGGCAACCGCGTCATCTCGGTTTTCGTCAGCTCCGGCGCCAAGACGGAGAAAATGCCGAATCTCATCAACAAGGAGTACCGCGACGCAACGCTCCAGCTCACCAACCTTGACTTGAACCTTGTCGTCAACGACCCGGTCGAGGAATACAGCAGCATCACGAAGGGCTATGTCATCCGCACGATCCCCGAGTTTGGTGAAACGCTTCAGGAGGGCGACAGCGTCACGCTCGTCGTCAGCAAGGGCGAGCAGCCCAAGCCCGTGACGGTGCTCTCTTTCATCGGCATCGACATTGAGATCGTCCGCCAGCAGGTCACGCAGACCGGCCTTGTCGTCGGCGAGGTGACGCAGCGCGCATCCGACGAGCCCTACGGCACGGTCATCGAGCAGAGCATCAACGCCGAAACGAAGGTGGACGCAGGCACGACCATCAACTTCGTTATCAGCGAAGGCCCCGCCATGCCGGACTACGGCGATGACGCCACGACCTCCGGAGGGGAACCGCAGCCGTGAGAGGAAGAATACAGCGCGCACCGAGCGGCTTCTACTATGTCAAATGCGCGGACGGACAGCTCTACACCTGCAAGGCGCGCGGCAAATTCCGCAGGGAGGGCATTTCGCCGCTCGTGGGCGACGACGTCGAATTCTGCGAGGTGCCGGGCGGCGAAGGCCGCATCGACGAAATTCTGCCGCGCCGAAACAGCTTTGACCGCCCGAGCGTCGCCAACATCGACCAGATGGTCATCGTCTGCTCACAGGCGATCCCGAAGACCGATCCATATTTGGTCGACCGCATGACGGCCATCGCCGCGCTCAAGGGCTGCGACGTGCTCATCTGCATCAACAAGTGCGACTTAGACCCCGCGGACGCGCTGCGGGAATACTATGAAAACGCGGGCTTTCGCACCGTCAGCGTCAGCGCGGAGACGGGCGAGGGCATCGAGGCGCTACGCGCCCAGCTCGTCGGGCGGCTCTCAGAACCGCGAGGAGACAACGGAGACCATCGTGCCGGACTATCTGCCGGACATCGCCCGCATCGTGGATGCGAGCGGGTGCCTTTTCCTGCGCAGCCGTGAGATCGCAGACGGAAAAGCGCAGGTGTCGGGCACGGTCCGCATGACGCTTTTGTACGTGGCCGAGGACGCGCAGGGGATGAAGTCGTTTGAATACACGCTGCCGCTCGACGAGACGATCGAGGGGCGCGCGCTGAGCGGCAGCGCGGACAGCTGCCTCGACGGCCGGCTCTGCTCGTGCGAAGTGCGCATGCTCAACCCGCGTAAGGTGTTCACGCGCATAAACGTGTCGAGCGTGACGCTTACGCCCTACGTGCCCGCGTCGCTGAGCGTGTGCAGCGGCGTGCGAAAAGGAGCAGGAAGCCTACAAAAAAGCCCATTCAGATTTTACGAAACGCTGTGCGAGAAAAAGGACATCGGTATTATCCGCGCCATTCGGGAAAAGGAGATGAGCTTCACGTTTTCCGATGAAGTGCTCGGCAGCGAGAGCGACCGCTTTCGGGCACGAAAAGTCGACGTTCATCAAGCGCTTCATGGAAACGCAGGTCATCCCGAACATCGACAATGTCTACCGCCGCGAGCGGGCGAAGGATGAGCTGCCGCAGAGCGGCAGCGGCCGCATGGTGATGACGGCGGAGCCGAAGTTCGTGCCGGAAGAGGCGGTGGACATCGCGCTCGACGAGGGCAGCAGCTGCTCGGTTCGGCTCATCGACTGTGTGGGCTATATGATCCCCGGCGCGACGGGGCAGATGGAGGGAGAAAGCCCCCGCATGGTCTCAACGCCGTGGCTCGACCGCGAGGTGACGATGAGTGAGGCGGCGGAGCTTGGCACAACGCGCGTCATCCGCGAGCATTCGACCATCGGCGTCGTTGTGACGACCGACGGCAGTATCACCGATATCCCGCGCGAGGACTACATAGAGGCCGAGGGCCGCGTCATCCGCGAATTACAGAAGATCGGCAAGCCCTTCCTCGTCCTGCTCAACGCGACAGAGCCGGAAAGCGATCGCGTGCAGGCAATGGCAAGGGATATCGCTTCACGCTATGGCGTGACATGCCTGCCGGTAAACTGCCTGACGCTCGACGACAACGCAGTGGGGATGATTCTCAAGGCCATCCTTTACGAGTTCCCGCTCTGCGAGCTGGACCTCTTCATCCCGCCGTGGGTCGAGGCGCTTGCCGACGATCACCCGATCAAGAAGCGGCCTCTATCAGGCCATCCGCGAGAACACAGGCAGCCTCCACTGTATCCGAGAGGTGCAGGGCGCGATCAGCGCCATCGGCGGCTGCGAGAGCGTCAGCAGCGCGCGCATCACGTCCATTCAGCTCGGCACGGGCGTCGCCGCGGCGGAATTGCAGCTCCCGCGCACACTGTTCTACCAGACGCTCAGCGAACAGTCGGGTTTTGACGTGAAGGACGACGGCGACCTTTTGAGCCTTCTCACCGAGCTTTCGGCGGTCAAGGCGGAGTATGACAAGGTGGCGCAGGCGGTTGCCGACGCGCGCGAGAGCGGCTACGGTATCGTTGTGCCGACGGTCGATGAGCTGAACCTGGAGGAGCCGGAGATCATGAAGCAGGGCGGGCGCTACGGTGTGCGGCTCAAGGCGAGCGCGCCGAGCATGCACATCATCCGCGCGAACATCGAAACGACCGTTTCGCCCATCGTCGGCAACGAAAAGCAGAGCGAGGACATGGTCAATTATCTCTTGCAGGAGTTCGAGGGCGACACAGCGAAGATCTGGCAGTCCAACATCTTCGGCCGCAGCTTCCATGAGATCGTGAACGAAGACTTGCAGGCAAAGCTCAAGCACATGCCGGACGACGCGCGCCTCAAGCTCCGCCAGACGCTTGAGCGCATCATCAACGAGGGCACGGGCGGTCTCATCTGTATCATCCTGTAAAGAAACAAAGCGAGAGGAGGTTCCTCTCGCTTTGTTACATTCCTGTAACTGGAATGTCATCACTTTGTAACTTGTCATTTCCGCTGCCCGCTGTTATGCTGATCTATAAGAAGGATAACAGGAGGAAGAGGATATGAGCCGAAAGATCGCGCTGCCGTTGCTGGTGGCAGCGGCGCTTGTCAGCATCATCTTAGCAAGCCGCACCCCGCAGCCCATCATAGAGGAATTGCCACCGGAGGAGGCTGACGCGCCCACCGTGCTGCTCACGCAGACCGAGGAGGCCGGCGGTTAGACCGTCACGCTGAGGGTCTACGAGCCGGATGAGGCTGGCTATGCGCGCTACGCGCTCTTTGGCGCGGACGGTGCGGAGATCGACATACCGTTCGGCGTGGATCGCGGCACTTGGATCGGAAATGGCGACGCTGCCGAAAAAGTCTCCCTGACTGCATGGGACGATGTGCTCGGCTTTCCGGGCTTCGAGCTTGAAACGATCCAAGGCATAGTTATGACAGTTTGTGACTTCTATGCGCTGACGGAGCAGGGCTTCGTCTATGCGGGAAGGACCGTTGGCTATGACTTTGATGATGCGGCGGAGGGCGACGGCGCGTGGCCGCTTGATCTCACGGGAGATGGGCGCAGCGAACTCATTACGCGCAGCACCTTTGGCGACGACACGTCGTGTGTTTTTGTCTACCGTTGGAACGCCGCGGGGGGGGGCTCTCAGCGCAGTGAGGTCGACTGGGATAAGGCGGACGCGCAGCTTGCGCGCCTGAGTGCGCCCCTCGGCGTGACCGCGCGGGCGGAGACCTATCACGCACAGGACAATACTGTTACGCTGACGCTCTACACGGAAAGCGGCACGAAGGAAACGACGCTGCCGCTTACCACGGATATTCTCGGCGAGTGGTTTGCAGAGGACTGACCGGAATGATATAAAAAGGAACCGATTCGAAAGAATCGGTTCCTTTTTTACTGAAAAATTTACTTGGCCAGCACTTTTTTGAGTTTGGCGAAACGGGGGAGGGAGTCCTCCTTCGGGAGCTTGGGCTCGCCCTGGATGAGGGGGAGGACATAGTCGATGAACTCCTGCTTGACGCCGTTGTGAGAGTCGTTGATCCACTCGAGCGGGATCTTCTTCTCGAAGTTTGCGACCTCGGTGAGCGGCAGCAGCTTCGTCTTGCAAACGTAGTGGCCGTCCACAGTCTCACGCTCAAAGGCGACCATCTTGTCGGTGATGCCGGCGACGGCGTTCTCCACCGCGGCGCGGCCCGCCATGACAGCCTCTTCAATGTCCGTCTCGGAGGCCAGGTGCGCGCCGCAGCGCTGGAGCAGCGACAGCTCAATGCCGCGCACCTTCGCGCCGGTCTTTTCCTTCACGATGCTCGCCAGCAGCGCGGCAAGGCCGCCGAGCTGCGCGTGGCCAAAGCCGTCCGTCGCGCTGGTCTTGGCCTCGGAAACGAAGCTGCCATCGGCATAATGAATGCCCTCGGACACGGCGACCATGCAGCTGCCGGTCTCCTTGTAGACGCGCTGGACGTCGGCAAGGAAGGTATCCATGTCGAAATCAGTCTCGGGCAGGTAGATGAGGTCGGGACCCGTGCCGTACTTCGTCGCGAGCGCGGCGGCGGCGGTCAGCCAACCGGCGTGGCGGCCCATGATCTCGACAATGCAGATCATGCCCGTGTCGTAAACGTGCGCGTCCTGATAGACCTCCATCAGGCTCGTCGCGATGTACTTGGCGGCGCTGGCGTAGCCGGGGCAGTGGTCGGTGCCGTAGAGGTCGTTGTCGATCGTCTTGGGCACGCCCATGACGCGGCACTCGTAGCCGACCTTCTGCATGTACTTGCTGATCTTATTGCAGGTATCCATCGAGTCATTTCCGCCGTTGTAGAAGAAATAGCGGACGTCGTGCTTTTTGAATACCTCAAGGATGCGCTTGTAATCGGTGTCGTCCTCGTCGGGGTCCTTCATCTTGTAGCGGCAGGAGCCGAGGGCGGAGGAAGGGGTGTACTTGAGAAGCTCCAGCTCCTTCGGGTCTTCCTGACTCATGTCGAACAGGCGGTCGGCAAGCACGCCCTTGATGCCGTGCTCCGCGCCGTAGACATTCGTGATGCAGTCGGAATCGAGCGCCGTGCGGATGACGCCGTAAGCGCTCGCGTTGATGACGGAGGTCGGGCCGCCGGACTGGCCGATGATGCACGCGCCTTTCAATTCACTCATAGCAGTTCTCCTTATCGCTTAGGCCTTGCCGGCGCAGCCGAGTACGTCGACGAGCTTGTGGCGGACGAGCTCCTTGATGTTGGCACGGGCGGGCTTGAGGTATTCACGCGGGTCGAACTTGTCGGGATGTTCATCGAGGAAGGCGCGCACGGTGCCGGTCATGGCAAGGCGCAGGTCGGAGTCGATGTTGATCTTGCAGACGGAGAGCTTTGCGGCCTCGCGCAGCTGCTCCTCGGGCACACCGATGGCGTTGGGCATCTTGCCGCCGTGCTCGTTGATCATCTTGACATACTCCTGCGGGACGGAGGAGGAGCCGTGCAGCACGATGGGGAAGCCGGGCAGACGCTTGGAGACTTCCTTCAGCACATCGAAGCGCAGCGGGGGCGGGACGAGGATGCCCTGCTCATTGACGGTGCACTGCTCGGGCTTGAACTTGTAAGCGCCGTGAGAGGTACCAATGGCGATGGCAAGGGAGTCGCAGCCGGTCTTGGAGACGAATTCCTCGACTTCTTCGGGATGGGTGTAGGACGCCTCGTGCGCGGCGACCTTGACCTCGTCCTCGATGCCGGCGAGGGTGCCGAGCTCGGCCTCGACGACCACGCCGTGGTCATGCGCGTACTCAACGACCTTCTTGGTGATCTCGATATTTTCGGCAAAGGGCTTGGAGGAGGCGTCGATCATGACGGAGGTGAAGCCGCCGTCGATGCAGGACTTGCAGGTCTCGAAGTCCGGGCCGTGGTCAAGGTGCAGCACGATGGGGATATCGGGGCAGCACTCCACGGCGGCCTCGACGAGCTTGACGAGGTAGGTGTGGTTCGCGTAGGCGCGGGCGCCCTTGCTGACCTGCAGGATCACGGGCGCGTGCTCTTCCTGGCAGGCCTCGGTGATACCCTGCACGATCTCCATGTTGTTGACGTTGAACGCGCCGATGGCGTATCCGCCGTCATAGGCTTTTTTGAACATTTCAGTAGATGTTACGAGCGGCATAATATCTTCTCCTTTGATAAAAAGTTATTTCAAATGTTTGGTACGTTTGGAACTAATTGCATTGTAACACAGAAATTTGATTTTGCAAGAGGATCTGCGATATTTTTGAAAAAAGGAGACAAAACCGATTCGCTTTGTCTCCTTTCTTTGCTTAATTGACCCAGATCGCGGGAAGGCGGGTGCAGTGTCGCTTTGTCTCTCTTTCTCGACCATCAGATGTTCGCCTTGACGGTCTCGGCGATCTGATCGGCCGTCAGGCCGTATTCGCGCAGCACGTCCGCCGCCTTGCCAGACTGGCCGAAGCGGTCGTTCACGCCGATCTTATGGAACTTGCAGTTGACCTTACCCATCAGGACGTCGGCCACGGCGTCGCCCAGACCGCCGATGACGCTGTGCTCCTCGACGGTGATGACCTTGCCGCACTTTTCAGCCCATTCGGTCACGCACGCAGCGTCGATGGGCTTGATGGTGTGGACGTTGATGACGGCGGCGGCAGATGCCCTCGCTTGCGAGCGCCGATGACGCTGTCTTCCGCAGCCATCAGGGACTCGTTGACCATGAGGCCGGTTGCGAAGATCGCGACATCCTTGCCCTCGCGCAGGACGTTGGCCTTGCCGATCACAAAGGGCTTGACCATGTCGCCCTCGAAAACGGGGGTGGCGAGGCGCGCAAGGCGCATGTAGACGGGGCCGTTCATCTCGGCGATCGCCATGGTGGCGGCCTTGGCCTCGTTGGCGTCCGCGGGGCAGATGACCGTCATGCCGGGGATGACGCGCATGAGGGCGATGTCCTCGATGCACTGGTGGCTGCCGCCGTCTTCGCCGACGCTGACGCCCGCATGGGTCGCGCAGATTTTGACATTGAAGTGGGGATAGGCAACGGAGTTGCGGATCTGCTCGTAGGCCCGGCCGGCCGCAAACATCGCAAACGAAGAGCAGTAGGGGATAAGGCCCATCGTGGACATACCGGCGGCGATGTCGACCATGTTGGCCTCGGCAATGCCGCAGTTGTAGAATTTTTCAGGGTGCGCCTTGGCGACCTTGCAGGTCTGCGTGGCGTTGGCGAGGTCGGCGTCGAGCACGACGACCTTATCGTTCTTTTCGACCAGCTCGATCAGCGCTTCGCCGTAAGCCTGACGGGTTGCAATTTTATCAGCCATGTTCTTAGTCCTCCAATTCCTTCAAAGCCTGCTCGCGCTGCTCAGCATTCGGGGCCTTGCCGTGCCAGCCGACCTGATTTTCCATGAACGAAACGCCCTTGCCCTTGACCGTGTGGGCGAGGATCGCCTTGGGCTTGCCGGGCATCGTAGGCTTGGAGAGTGCGGCCTCGACGGCGTCAAGATCATTGCCGTCGGGCAGCTCGACGAGGTCAAAGCCGAAGGCGCGCAGCTTGGCGGGCAGATCGCCAAGGCTCATGACCTGGTCGTTTGAGCCGTCGATCTGTAGGCTGTTGTTGTCGATGATGACGGTGAGATTGTCCAGCTTATAGTGGGCGGCGGCCATGTAAGCCTCCCAGATCTGCCCCTCCTGGCTCTCGCCGTCGCCGACGAGGGCAAAGACCTTCGTATCCTTGCCGAGGTGCTTGGCGCCGAGCGCCATGCCGACGGCGATGGACACGCCCTGACCGAGAGAGCCGGTGGAGGCGTCCACGCCCGGGACCTTTTTGGCGTCGGGGTGGCCCTGCAGGATGGAGTGGAGCTGACGGAAGTTCGCGTACTCGTCGCGGGAGATGAAGCCCTTGGCGGCAAGCACCGCATAGTAGCAGGGCGGCGTGGCCCTTGGAGAGCACGAAGCGGTCGCGGTCGGGATCGTGCGGGTTCTTGGGGTCAACGCGCATGTGATTGAAGAAAACGCTGGTCATCAGCTCCACCGCGGACAGCGAGCCGCCGGGGTGACCGCTGCCAGCGTTGGCGGTCATCGTGATGATGTCGCGCCGCACCTGACGGCAGACCTTGGAAAGCTCTTGCGTGTTCATGGAAGACCTCCTTGCAAAATTTCATTCGCTCAATTTGACAGTATACTGAAATATGGACGCAAAGTCAATTCATTCCTACGACATATTGTGGCCGATTTCCGCCTTTTGCATACATTGGGAGAGGGGAGGGGAGAGGCCATGCTCGCTTTACTGCCATATGACCGCGCCGCGGCGGTGCTACGCGCACCTTTGGGCCTACGGGCGCAATCCGCGCTATTACGACTACGAAGGCATCGGCGGCGACTGCACGAATTTTGCGTCCCAATGCATCTATGCCGGTGCGGGTGTGATGAACGACACGCCTGGTACTACATCAATGCCAACGACAAAGCGCCCGCGTGGACGGGCGTGGAGTATCTCCATAATTTTCTCACGCGCCGCACGCCGTCCGCCGGCCCGTTCGCAGGGGAGTCTCACCGGAGCGCATCCGGCCGGGCGATATCGTGCAGCTCTCGTTCGACGGCGCCGGCTGGCAGCATTCGCCGGTCGTCGTGGCGGCGGACCGTCCGCGCAGCTATGCGGACATCCTCGTCGCCGCGCATAGCTTCGACGCCGATGACCGCCCGCTGTCCACCTATGAATTTGTCCGTGCGCGCTTCCTGCACATCGGCGGCGTATACCGGCAGGGATGATTGACAGAGACGGAAAAAGACAATAAAAATTTTTTGAGCCGGTGAGATATTGGCGGTCTCTTAGCCGTTCTATTGGCAGAAACACTGTTCACGAAGCGGAGGAAGCTCATGGTTACCTGATGACGATGCCCGAGGATCAGACCGAGCGGGAAAAAAATTTCTGCGGCTCTATGGGGCGTGTGAGAAAAGAGTATACGCCGCGGCATTTCGGGTGCTGCGTGATCCCGCACCGACCGAGGATGCCGCTCAGCAGGCGTGGCTTCGCATTCTGCAAAGCTGGGAGCGTGTCTCAACGTTCGGCTTGGAGGAGGCGTGCGGCTATGCGGTCAGGTCGCAAAGAACGCAGCCATCGACCTGCTGCGCGCGCCGACGCGGCACACGGTATCCTTTCGGATGAATGGAACCGCCCGCGCCGACGGGACAGCGCAGACGCCTACCTTGACACGGGCGCTGCCGGAGGGCTACCGCCGTGGAGCTCAAGCTCGTTGAGGAACAGAGCAACCAGGAGATCGCTCGCCGTCTTGGACTGAACGAGTCCACTGTGGCTACGCGCATCCAACGCGGAAAGGCAATGCCCGGCCCGCGGGGTACTGCTATGAGTAATATGGACGAGCTGCTGCGCGTGACCCTGGAAGCAAACACGCTTGATGCGGAGGAAGGAGCATCAAGGCGGCAGGCAAAGCCGCTTGAAACGGAAACGCTGGTCATCGCGTCCTTTTTTAAAAGCTTACAGCGACGCCTGTTCGGCACCGCTGCCGGCCCAAAGTTCGCGGCGGTTTGGTTTATGAATATAGTGAGACAGGGAGAACCAATGGCTGGCAGCTATTTCTTTTTACCGGCGATATTTTGTATTCATGGAAGACGAGCCGATGCCAAATCTTTACGATCATCAACGCTGCCGGAGGGTTGCATCGAAGAGAGCCGGAAAGCGGGCCAATTTTAGCACGATCGCCGTTCTTTTTCATCTTTACATGCGACAATCTCGCTGACCTTTGTTTGCCTTTGCAGCAACGCGCAGCGCGTCGTTATCAATGTGTGTGTAGATCTCCGTCGTGTTCAGATGCTCATGCCCGAGCACCTCCTGCACGGCTTTGACGTCCACGCCGTTTTGCAGCATCAGCGTTGCCGCCGTGTGGCGCAGCTTGTGCGAGGAGTACTCCGAGGGGTCGAGTCCCGCGGCGCTCAGGTGCTTTTTGACGAGTGCGTGGACGCTCGAGCGGCTGATGCGCTCGTTGCGCGACGAGAGGAAGAGGGCATTGCGATCGCGGCCAGAGATGGGGCGGCGGACGGCGAGATAACGCTTGAGCGCGTCTTTGCAGGCGTCGTTTAAGTAGACGATGCGCACCTTGTTGCCTTTGCCGAGCACGCGCAGCGCGTCGTCCTGAATGTCCTGCAGATCAAGGCCGCAAAGCTCGGAGATTCGCAGCCCGCAGTTCAGAAAGATCGTCAGAATGCAGTAATCGCGCTCGCGGTTCTGCCCGTCGACGGACTGCAAAAGCTGCACGCTTTCGTCGAGTGTCAGATATTTCGGCAGCGACTTTTTTAATCTTGGGGGAGTCAAGATCCTTGCAGGGATTCGTGTCCAAAAGGTGCGCTTTATTGACCAAATAGTTGTAAAAAGACCGAATTGTTGCGATTTTTCGCGCTCTGGACGCGGCATTCAGGCCGTAGTCGGACACGTCGCTGTTTTGATGCAGCACGCGGTCACGGCTCAGATAGGTCATGTAGGCGTAAATATCGGTCAATGTTACTTTTTTCACAAAGTCAAGATCGACGTCCATGATGGAAATTTCACTGAGAGGGAGGTCGCGCAGGGAGGGATCGCGCGACTGCTTCAAATAGCGGAAAAAGTTCCGCAGGTCGAGGAAGTATTCATCGACCGTTTTCTGCGAGTGGGCTTTGATGGTCTCGTGGTAGGATAGAAAATCGCGCAGGATCGGCGGCGATTCCAAGCGGTAGTCGTTCATAGTAAATGAGCGCCAGTGCAGGCGCAGAAACAGCTCATCTAAATCAGAAAGAAAAAATACGGAGAAGTTACGAAGTATTGGATTTCAAAATACCAGAAAAAATTCAGCAGCTTTGATCTGTGAGCGTTGTTGGCAGTTCAAACGCGACGCAGAGCAAAGCTACGCAGAGATTGATCCTTTGAACGGGATGCACAGCGCACATGCCGTTGATCGGCTGTACGGCGGTTTTCAATAAAGGAGCCGATGGAGAGGGGCATTTTGAAGTCCATACCAAATTGAACAAAATAAAAATTTTGTTCAATTGAGGGGAGCGGAAAAGCGTATTCTTGCGGAAATGAGCGTTTTGGCGTGGCTGGCGGCAAAAACCTCCTTTGTCAAGATCATGGGATTCTATGGGTCCGGCAGTGTGAAAACATAGAAATTGCTTTACAATCGGCGCATCGGCGTTTACGCCTGCACAATGGCGCGCAGCGCTTCGGCGATGTTGCACGCTTCGATCAGCGCGAGCCCCTGCGGCGCGCGGATCTGATCCTTGCGCTGCTTCGGGATGATACATGTTTCAAAGCCCAGACGGTGCACCTCGCTGAGCCGCTCGCTCAAATGGTTCACGCTGCGAAGCTCGCCGGTCAGGCCGACCTCGCCGATGGCGGCGACGTGATTGCCGATGGGCTTGTCGAGATAACTCGACGCGAGCGCCAGCACAGCGGCAAGGTCTGCTGCCGGCTCATCCACACTGAGTCCGCCGATGACATTCAAGAACGCGTCACAGCCGGACACCTTGAGCGCGCCGCGCTTTTCGAGCACCGCCATCAGCATGGCGGCGCGGTTGTAGTCAAAGCCGTTGCTTGTCCGCCGCGAGACTGACTGCGCCGCGGGCGCAAGCAATGCCTGTACCTCGGCCAGCACTGGGCGCTGGCCCTCCATCACGCAGGTCACGCAGGTGCCGGGCGCGTCGTCGGGCCGTCCCGAAAGCAGCATTTCCGACGGGTTCGGTACTTCGACAAGGCCCTCGCTGCGCATTTCGAAAACGCCGATCTCATTCGTCGCGCCAAAGCGGTTTTTTGCTGCGCGCAGGATGCGGTAGCTCATGTGCGCCTCACCCTCGAAATATAAAACGCAGTCGACCATGTGCTCCAACACCTTCGGGCCCGCAATAGAACCCTCTTTGTTGACGTGCCCGATGACAAAGACGGTGATGCCCTCCCCCTTGGCCAGCTGCATCAGCTCCAGCGTGCAGGCGCGCACCTGCGCCACGCTGCCCGCGGGCGATTCGAGCGAGTCCTGATAGAGCGTCTGGATGGAGTCGACGATCAAAACGTCGGGCTTTTCTTCTTCGATGGATTCCAGCACGTCGCCGAGGCAGGTCTCGGACAGCACGTACAGGTTGTCCGACTGCACGCCGAGACGGTCGGCGCGCAGCTTGAGCTGACGCGGCGATTCCTCGCCGGAAACGTACAGAATTTTCGCGGTTTCACTCAGTTTTCCGCAGATTTGCAGCATCAGTGTCGATTTGCCGATGCCCGGTGCACCGCCGACGAGCACGAGCGAACCCTGCACAGCGCCCCCGCCGAGCACACGGTCAAGCTCGCCCATGCCGGTGGGAAAACGGATCTCCTGCGCCGTGTCGAGCTCTGCGATCGGGTGCGCCTTGGCGCGCAGCGCGCGGCTGCGGCCGCCCGCTTTCGCCTTTGCGCCGTCGCCGACGGCCTGCTCCACGAGCGTGTTCCATGCGCCGCAGCTCGGGCAGCGGCCCGCCCATTTGGGCGTTTCGTTGCCGCACTCCGTGCAGAAAAAAACGCTTTTTGCCTTTGCCATATTGTAAACCTCTTTTGCTTTACTGCTGCTGTAAAAGACCGGACGCGATCACAACGGCCAGTCTTTGCTGATATTCGCCACTTTTCAAAAGCGCCGTTTCGTTTTCATTGCTCAAAAATCCGCACTCGATCAGGATTGCAGGCGCGGTGACGTTTTTCATCAGGAAGATCGACGCGTCGATGGCCTTCTCTGTCTTCTCATTGCCCGCATTGACAGTCTGATTCAGCGCGAGCTGCACCGCATTCGCGACCTCGGCACTCCCCTCTTTTTTGCCGTAAAACACCTGCGCGCCGTGCGTCTGCTTGGATGACGGAAGACTGTTCTGGTGGATGCTGACAAGGATAGCGCCTTGCGTGCTGTTGACCAGTCCCACGCGGTTTTCGAGGTCGGAGCGCTTCTTTTCCCGCAGCGTGGACGCACTGGCATCGTGGATGGAGATATCCTCTGTGCGCGTCATGCGCGTCTCCTCGCCGAGAAAAACGAGCAGCGCGTCGAGCCGCTGCGCGATGGCGAGGTTCATGTCGCTTTCCTTGCTGCCGTCGGCGGCGACGGCCCCGCCGTCCTCCCCACCGTGCCCCGCGTCGATGACCCAGACGGTCTTCCCTGTCGGCGCCGACACGCTCGTCTCCACCGCCTCCGGCGGCAGAAGCAGGCTGACGGTCGCCGCCGTCAGCACTAGCAGCAGCGCGAATATGGCGTAAAACGCCTTTTTTCCGAACACGATAAACAAAATACCCCTCACCCCGGAACAATGTATGCCCCGCGGCGCGGCCTTATGTGCTTTTCATTATACAGGACTTTGAACAAAAAGAAAAGCCCCGCTTCCCTTTTTTCTCCCGCTGCATAGGATGGTGTGGGCGGATGCCCGATTTCTTTGCAAGGAGGAGACTTCTTTGGACGACAACAGAGCCATGCGCGCCGAGTCCGGCGTGGGCACACTGCCGAACGGCTGCTGCGCGCCGCTGGCTTTTCCCTATGTCCCCGTGCAGAAAAACGACCCCGAGCGCTATTCCCAACAGGACGCGCTCAAGGCCGGCACGCTGTTTCCGGGGCTGAACCTACCCTTTCACGCGCAGATGAAGACGAAGTTCCCCGCCGTCAACACGGCGCTCTCAGAGCTGATGGCGCTCGATTTTGCCATCGACGAGCTGGGGCTTTATCTCACCACACACCCGGAGGACACCGAGGTTCTGAACCTCTACTGGTCGTATATCAAGCTCGGCCGCGAGGGGCGCGAGGCCTATGAAAAGCAGTACGGCCCGATTTTGCAGACGGACGTGACGCCCGGCAGCTTCAAGTGGCTGAATGATCCGTGGCCGTGGGATCTGGAGGGAGAAAAGTAATGTTTGTATATGAGAAAAAGTTACAGTACCCCGTCAAGATCAAGAACCCGAATCCACGGCTTGCCGCGGCGATCATCTCGCAGTACGGCGGCCCGGACGGCGAGCTCGGCGCGTCGCTGCGCTACCTCTCCCAGCGCTACTCCATGCCCTACCCCGAGCTCAAGGGCCTGCTGACCGACATCGGCACAGAGGAGCTGGGGCATCTCGAGATGGTCGGCACGATCGTCCACCAGCTCACGCGAAATCTCACGGAGGAACAGATCAAGGAGGCTGGGTTCGAGCCCTACTTTGTCGACCACACGACGGGCGTTTTCCCGCAGTTCGCCTCGGGTTACCCGTGGTCGGCGAGCACCATGCAGGTCACGGGCGACGTCATCGCGGACCTGACGGAGGACCTGGCGGCGGAGCAGAAAGCGCGCGAGCGTCCGGTGCGGTCTTTCCCGCGCTTGGGCCCAGCCGCCAAGGCCGACGCGGTCTGAAGGCGAACGCAGCGCGACGAGCGCGTAGTGCATCCCTCGCACAGGGCGAGCAGACCTTCGCTGCGGCCGATCACCTTGGCGTAAGCGCCCTGGGCAAGATACACCTGATTTTCGATCATCTCGATCATCGGCCGGCCCGGCGCGAGGATGCTGACCGAGGCGAGGCGGTGCTCGGCAAAGACCTCCGGAATTTGTTCCATCTCGCCCCGACAGGGCGTGGCAGTAGGCGCCGGTGACGGCGTTCCAGAGGTTGAGCCACGAGGCGTTGCATGGTGCCGCAGCAGTTCCGTGCGGCGCTCGGCAAAGCTGCGGTGGCCCGACCTCCGCGTACACCGGGAGCCATAGGCGCTGCGCGAGAAGTCGCAGCAGAGCGCCATATTCTCCTGCCCGTTGCCCTCGATCTGCGCGTAGGCGCTCTCCAGCGCGATGTGCGCGTCGGTGAAGCGCCCCTGCAGCAAAGGCGGCCTCGGCGCGCATGATGGTCTCCGCGCCCTGACCGTGACCGTTGGTGATCTTATAGTAGTGCGGCATGCACATTCGGCCATCTCGGCAAGCTCGCCCGCAAGCTTGCCCGGGGCGCGGTAGAACATCATCAGCACGGACGGCGAGCCGAAGGTCCAGCCGCCGTTCGAGCGGATGCTGATGGCGGGACGGGGACATCTGCGCGCTGGCACTGCGGTGCAGACGGCTCATCGGCGCTGATGTCGTTATAGCAGAGGAAGCTCATGATAAGGTCGCATTCGCCCAGCAGGTTGCCGCGCTCCTCGCGGGCAGCTCGGGATGCTCCTCCATGCGGCGAGCAGGAGCGCCTTTCAGCTCCAGCATTTTCGGGATATTGCGCCAGTTGAACATACTGCGCATCAGCACCAGAAGTGCGAACGGGTGCGCCTTCAGCAGCATCGGCGGGACGGGCATTCGTCGAGAGAGGCCAGCACCTCCGACGGGGGCAGCGACGCGAGCAGGATGCCCGCATCCTCCTGCACCACGCGCAGCAGCGCGTCATAGTTTTCGCTTTTCCGGTAAGCGGTCATGGCGTGTGAAGATACTGCCGTGCGCCTCGTACCAGATGCCGAAACCCGCCCGGTAGTTCTGCTGCGTCTCCGCGTCCAAGCGTCCGGAAGGTGCGCTCCGCACATTCCTTCATCATGTGGTGGAAGCGGTAGGTCACGCCGTCCGGCAGACACTTGTACAAAGGCGTTCTGCGCGGTCAGCACGGCGAGCAGCCCCTCCGCCGTCGGCGTCCCCGGTGACAAAGCGCGCCATCTCCGCGGTAAATTCGTCTGCCAGCCCCATGACTGCCAGAATTCCTGCCGCCCGGGCGGCAGAGGCTCGATCATTGCCGCGGTGAACATCGTATAAGTATCGGAATTCCGATCGGGCAGCGCCCCACACTCCGAAAGCGTCCGCAGGTTCAGATAGACGGCGGAGAACCAGCCCTCGCTGGAGTAGAGCAGCGATTCCACCTGCGCGTCCGGAAAGCTCGTGCCGCAGCGGTGCGCGTAAACGGCCAGCTCCGTATGGTTCAGCCGCAGCTGCTCTGTGCCGAGCCGGTAGACCCTCGCCCCCCAGCCGGACGATCTCTGCGGCGGGCAGAAAGCGGTCGCGGCCGGCGATGATCAGGTGGATGTTGGCGGGCAGGCGGCCCGCAAGCATACAGAGAAACACCGGCGGTCACGCGTTGGTCTGTGAGCAGGTGAAAATCGTCGATGAACAGATAGCAGGGGGTCTCCCCCGCCAGCTCGTGGCAGAGGTCATCCACGAGCAGTCCGCCGCCGGATGCGTCCGTGGGACAGGCATATCCCGCAGAAAGTCGATGCCCGCGCGGGCAAAGGCGTCCTGCACGCTTTTCCAGAAGATCGCGAGATTATCGGAATACACGCTGATGCGGACGACGCGCAGCGGCTCGGCCTTTGCGCGCTCCTCCAGATACCAG